>Ga0116184_10004701_pt1 | contig 10705 bp, 8 predicted proteins | sample AD_JPNNA5_MetaG_FD_89886 | JGI IMG/M metagenome (GOLD analysis project Ga0116184, IMG submission 89886) | Active sludge microbial communities of municipal wastewater-treating anaerobic digesters from Japan - AD_JPNNA5_MetaG | ecosystem: Engineered > Bioreactor > Anaerobic > Digestate | place...
GAAATGCGCGGGCTTGAGTGGGGAAGGCTTTATGAAACCTATCACGGAAGACCTTATAACCCGACCCAGGTCTCAAAAGAAGTTCAAAGACTGCTTGCTGATCCGTACGTCACCAGCCGCAAGGGCATATTTGAGTACGTTCTTGGCGGTGGTGTGGACACAAAATTGTTGGCGGTCAGAGTCTTTGACGAGCCGACTAAGAGAATTGTCTATGCAGCCCAAACCGAAAAAGCCAAAGCAAGCGGAACTTCAAACTGCCCGCTCTGTGCCCTTGGGCAAGACGCGAACAAAGCCAGGATTTGGAAACTGAACGAGATGGACGCTGACCACGTTGCCGCATGGAGCAAAGGCGGCGCGACTGACCTTCGCAACTGCCAAATGTTGTGCAAGACTCATAATCAGGTAAAAGGGAATCGGTAAGGAAGGAGAAAATCGGTTAACGCCGGTAATCACGAGCAATTTTTGGTTAATCAAGAAAGCAAATATTTTAGTATCAATGTTCAAAAATTGACAAAAGGGAGAAGATGATGGAAGACAATAATATTGAGTTAAATGAGATTAAGGACACAAGCCCAATCGGTTCAACTGCTCAGAAACAAGACAAAAAGGGGGACTTGTGGTTAATCTTGATTGCGTTACTGCTGGCAGGGTTATTGGCTGTAAACCTCCTACAGTTCTTTGCTCAAAAGGACCAGCAAGCGTTGGCTGCTATCCGAGCGCAAACATATTCTGAAAGAGTTGATGAAGCTCTGCAAACTTATAAAACGAATCAAATAAGACTTGCCAACCTCGTGAACGATTATGAAGAAGCGGTTTATGAAGACGAGAATGTGACAAATATTTACCAACAGCAATTGAAAGCAGCCGAATACAATTTTATAACTTTACAATACATTGCAAGCCAAAACCAAGAGATTATATTGTTGCTCACGTCTCTGCCGTAGTAGTGGGGCAGAGTGGTGAAAAGAACGCTACTCCGCCGGATATTGAGGCCATCGAAATGTGTCGGAATGATGGTGTCTTTCTCTCATTCCGAATTACGGAGTGATTTTGCCGGATTTATCCACAGCAGCAAGCCTGGTTGAATTTGAGGTAAAATGGTCATTGACAGGGTTTTCAAATACTTTCTTATGGATAAGGGAGATATAATGAAACGCTTTATTCTTGTTTTTGTTATCCTAATTTTACTAAATGCTTGCACACCAAAACCTGAACAGATCAACCCATATGTAGATCAGACTCTGACGGCATATCCAACACGGACAAGTTACCCAACAAACACTGCATTCCCCACCTATACCCCGTTACCAACGTACACAAAGGTACCTACGTATACACCGATAATAATAATTGTTACGCCGACGCGTACTCTCGCACCGACCTCCACGAAGACACCCACACAGACGAACACTCCTGAATATAGTCCCTATCAAATGACAGCTACCTCATATAGAGCCACAACGGATTATCTGGCTTCATTTAAACAAGTTCAGTGGCGTGATTTCATAACTTATCCTGAAAAGTATGAGGGGGAAAGAATTAAGCTTGGTTGTCGAGTTTTCAATGTTGTGAAAAGCTCCAGGCACATTCAGTGTTATGTTTCTGGAACTTATGAAGCATTTTATGTGAAGTTTAAGGACTCCTTTGATGACATTTATGAGGATTCCTATCTCACAATTTATGGAACTGGTGATGGCCTTGAATGTTTCACAAATACAATGGGTAACCAGGTTTGTCAGCCTTTAATAAAGGATGCCTTCTATACTAGATAGAAACTAATAACTTCTCATCTAAGCCACCAATGCTTTCGTGGTCTCACGAGTGCGACTGCTTGCGTCCCTTTAGGGAAGCCTGCCTTTTGGGTACCATGAAAGGTTTTTGACCGTCCGATCTCAAATTTGTGTGGAATGATAGACAGGTTTCTGGTTTTTATGATCAAGTAGTGATGGAGACCTTTGGTCAGATACCGTGCTCGGCGTGCCCACGCCTGCCTATGCAGCGGGGCACTTCGTAACGCCGGAACAATCATTGAAGGGGAAGGCCAAGGACTCAGTTCCCGCTGGTCTCCTGAGTGCGTAGCCTCCCTGTGGGACCGCGCGCTGAATTTGACCTTCAGGTCTCAAACTATTTTGCGTTTGCGTTTGATTATGTAATAACCCATGGAGACCTGCGGTCAACTGAACGTGCTCGGTCAGAGACCGGCACAATCATAGGGTAAGAGACCCACATCGGTCTCCCGTCCTATACGCGTCGGAGCCGGCTTAGCCTCCGGCACGCCCTGTATGCAAGCACACAAGTCAGGCAAGCAGCCCCCAAGGGAAGCCCAAGTACTGATAGCGCCGGTCTCCAGACCGCGCGCTGGATTTGACCTTCAGTTCTCAAATTATTTTGCGCTTGTGTTTGATTATGTAATAACTCATGGAGACCTGCGGTCAACTGAACATGCTCGGTCAGAGACCGGCACGATCAAGCGACCCCTCACTCACTCCACGTTCTCTATTTGCTACCAAGGCAACTTCCCAAAACACCGGCAAACAGATAAAATAGAATAGCTGTCATGTGATCGCGTGATGGTGGAGACAATGTGAAACGGAAAAATAAACTAATCCTGCTCGGTTTGGTATTCCTGCTCAGCCTAAGCGCCTGCGGGGGCTCTGCACCCGTCGACCCGACTGCCACGCCTGTGCCCCCTACAGCGACACTCATTCAGCCGACTGTGATCCTGATGGATGGCACCCCTCGGGTGGTAGTGGAGCCTGTCAATCCCACCCCAACACCCGACCTGGTTAACCCAAAGCCGATCTGGATTACCGAGTTGGAATACGTCCAAAACGGCAGCCAGCTTCAGATCATCGCCAAGCTCTTCAACACCCTCACGGACGCGATCCTGCGGGATGTGCAGGTGGAGGTGTTGGCGCTGGATGCCAACGGCAGCCGCATTGCCCAGGAAGTTCGCACTGTGCGTTACCTCTTCCCGCGCGATACCACCGGCTTGGTTCAGGACTTCGAATTGCTTCCCGGGCTGCAAACCTACACCGTGGAGGTGCGCATTAAAGAGGGAGTGGAGGACCGCCAGTTGCGATATTCCCAGCCATTGCTTGTAAAGAATGCCAGTTGGGTCGAGGCTGAGGACGGGATCAGGCTGACGGGATGGATCAATAACTCGGACCCATTCACCTACACCAAAGTCGAGTTGAATGCGATTGCCTATAACGCCGCTGGCGTAATCATTGGCGGCGGATGCGGCATGATCGATTTCGTGCCCGAAGAAGATCGCACAGGCATATCCGTGCCAGCAGATATCGAGGCAGACCAGGAGATCGCGCTGGTGGAAATCTACCCATGGATCACGGCGCAGTCCGCCTCCCTGGAGGGCGGCAGCTGGTGGGAGAACATCGAGGTCAAACAGTGGAACTTTATCGCTGATGATTATCGGCATGTTTCTGGTGGCGCATTGCTCAGGAACCTGACCGATCGCCTTTTGACAGAGACGTATTACCTTCTGACGGTTACAGACTCAGCAGACAAGGTCTGCCTCGCAGAGCAAGGCTACATTGACCTGATCTGGCCAGAGCAGGAACTGGTGTTCTCACCCGGGATCCTGGATATGCCGCTGGATTGTGTGGCGCAGCAGGTGGATATGATTATCGTGCCGGGAGAATTCGGGCAGTTCCAGCTCGGGTATGACCCCCTGGTAGCGGGTGTGCCTGCGGTGGATGCAGGCGGCGAGACTGTCAGTCTGAACATCATAAACAATTTAAGCGCCAATATCTCAAGCACGGTGGTTTACGTGGTAATCACGGATGCGGATGGCAAGATCGTTGGCGGTGGATCCATCCAAAGCGGAACCATTCATGCCAACAGTTCAATAACCGTGCAGGTTCCCATTATTTATCTCGGAAAATTAGAAGATCTCAAAATAAACGTTTCGGTCAGTATCCCAAAGGATGTGACCATTGGACAATAATACAAGGAGAATAGTATGTGCGCATTGACTCAACACCCAGAACGACGGAAGTTTGTCCCGACCCCACTTCACCCCAAGAACCCCGTGCCAGCGGATATTGACATTGCCCAGGCGGCAACGCTCAAACCGATCCGCCAGGTGGCGGAAGAAATGGGACTGGAAGAAAGCGAACTGGAACTCTACGGTGACTACAAGGCGAAGATCAAACTTGAAGTGCTGGACCGCCTGGCAGACGCGCCCGATGGCAAGTATATCGACGTGACCGCAATCACCCCCACCCCGCTCGGAGAGGGGAAAACGACTACCACTGTTGGGTTAAGCCAGGCGCTCGGAGCCCACCTGGGCAAGCGTGTAATCACCTGCATCCGCCAGCCCAGCCAGGGACCGACCTTTGGCATTAAAGGCGGCGCCGCAGGCGGAGGCTACTCTCAGGTTGTCCCAATGGAGGACTTCAACCTGCATCTGACCGGCGACATCCACGCCATCACCGCCGCAAACAACCTGTTGGCGGCTGCGATCGACACCCGCATGTTCCATGAATCCAGTCAGACGGACCTTGGGCTGTTTAACAGGTTGTGCCCGAAGGATAAAAAAGGCAAACGTCATTTCTCAGTGGGTATGCAGGGACGGCTGAAGAAACTCGGCATCACAGAGACCGATCCCGATTTGCTGACCGACGAGCAAAAGGCGCGCTTTGCGCGGCTGGATATTGACCCCGAAACGGTCACCTGGCGGAGGGCAGTGGATGTAAATGATCGCATGCTGCGCGGAATCACCGTTGGGCAGGGAGAAGCTGAAAATGGTTTTGAGCTCAAAACGAGCTTTTACATCAGCGTCGCGAGTGAGTTGATGGCGATCCTGGCCTTGGCAACCAGCCTTCAGGACATGCGTGAACGGATTGCTAAGATCGTGATCGGGCAGTCCAGGCAGGGTGAACCCATTACCGCTGATGATCTGGGTGTAGCGGGCGCTCTGACGGTGCTGATGAAGGACACCATCAAACCGAACCTGATGCAAACCCTTGAAGGCACCCCAGTGCTCGTGCATGCGGGTCCCTTTGCCAATATTGCTCACGGCAACAGTTCGATCATAGCTGACAAGATCGCTCTGAAGCTGGCGGATTTTGTGGTCACAGAATCTGGCTTCGGCTCGGACATGGGCATGGAAAAATTCTTTGATATTAAATGTCGCTACTCTGGTAACATCCCCAATGTGGTGGTGTTAGTGGCGACGGTGAGAGCGCTCAAGATGCACGGGGGAGGTCCGAAGGTGACTGCTGGTGCACCGCTTGCGCCGGAGTATATCGAAGAGAACCTCGAATTAGTTGAAAAAGGCGCAGCAAACCTGCTGGCGCATGCCAGCATTGCGCAGAAATTTGGCGTGCCTGTGGTTGTGGCGGTAAATCGCTTCCCGACGGACACCGATGCCGAGCTCGAACTGGTGCGCAAGATCGCGCTGGGGCACCCTGGCGTGGCAGACGCGGTGGTCGCAGATCACTTCAGCCTGGGCGGTGCTGGTGCCGTCGCGTTGGCGGAAGCGGTCATACGGGCTTCGGAGAAACCAGCAGACTTCAAATTCATCTACCCGTTGGATGTCCCGATCAAGCAAAAAATCGAAACAATCGCCCGGGAAGTTTACGGCGCGGATGGTGTGGATTACAGCGAGTTGGCAGAAGAACGTATCGCCGAATACACCCGGCTGGGGTATGACAAACTGCCGATCTGCATGGCAAAGACCCACCTCTCGCTCAGCCATGACCCTGAGCTGAAGGGTGTGCCGAAGGGTTACCGCATTCCCATCCGGGACGTCAGCGCCTCGATTGGGGCTGGATTTGTCTACCCCCTGTTGGGGACGATGAGCACCATGCCCGGCTTGCCGACCAGACCGGCCTACTATGATATAGACATTGATTTTGAAACAGGTCGAATTTTGGGATTGAGTTAAGTTATTTCAGAGAAAACGGCTGCTCAGGCAGCCGTTTTTTATCATGAGTTAGGGCGTAAAGGTGTGAGCATTTATCTATACCAAATTTATATAATCTATTAATGCATTTTGCATATGATATAGTTCATGAAAAACCGAATTCTAACGGCTGCATCTATCAGAAGGTGAATAATGACAAAACAAAACAGACTACGCACACTTTTTTTTATCTTGTCCATATTGGTTGTTGCCACAGCGTGTTCTTTGACCCGGGTTGGGGTCACAACGCCGGAGGAGCCATCGACCGACGCTCAAATACAGCAAACAACGGTCGCACCATCTATCTTACCCACTCAAAGTTCGCAGACAGTAATCGTGCCCCAGTACGCTGCCCTGGAAGACAGCCTTGAGGCTATTTATGAGAAATACAGCCCTGGAGTTGTTTCGCTGCAATATAGCACAATCGAAGGCGCTGGTCAGGGCACCGGCTTTGTAATTGATAAAGAAGGGCACATCGTTACCAATTATCATGTTGCCAGTGGCGTCGATAAACTTGAGGTGCACTTCTCATCCGGGCTCAAAGTTTACGGTGAAGTGATCGGGTCAGATATGGACTCAGACCTGGCGGTCATCAAGGTGGATGTGGATCCGGATGAGCTGGTTCCGCTGACCCTCGGAGACTCAAATCTGGTCAAGGTTGGGCAGACAGTGGTTGCAATCGGAAACCCTTATGGCTTGAGCGGCACCATGACAGTGGGTGTTGTTTCTGCCAGGGGACGGGTGTTGGATTCGATGCGCCAGACTTCCTCAGGCACATTTTTCTCATCTGGCGATGCCATCCAGACTGACGCTTTGATCAATCCGGGTAATTCCGGAGGTCCGCTGCTAAATCTGAATGGAGAAGTGATCGGTGTGAACCGGGCAATCCAGACAGCGGGTATGAGCCTGAGCGGTGAGGCTATCAATACCGGTATCGGCTTTGCAATATCCTCCAACATCGTGCGCAAGGTTGTACCCTCGTTGATCGAGACGGGCAGCTACGCCTATCCCTATCTTGGCATGACGAGCTACTCGAGTATGTCGCTAGCGATGATAGAGGCTCTGGAACTTCCTCAATCCACAGGAGCATATGTAATATCGGTGGTAAAGGGCGGTCCAGCTGATGTAGCTGGGATCCGAGGCGGCACAGTACCGACCTCAGTGCAGGGGCTCTACAAAGGTGGTGATTTGATCATCGCGGTTGACGGTCAGCCGATCAAGGATTTCAGCGAGTTAATGAGTTACATGGTCGTGAATAAGAACCCGGGTGATACGATCACATTCACCGTTATCCGCGATGGGCAGACGTTGGATGTGGACGTGGTGCTGGGGTCCCGAGAGTAAAAGAATAAGGCTTAAAATTAAGAGGCTGGCCCAAAAGCAAGCTGTATCAGCACCCTGGTTGATGACCTGCACCAAATGTTGTTCTGGGATCAGTTCGTCCAGGCTCGGAGGCAATAGTTGTGGTTGATTCATATCGTATCGTTTAAATATCGCTCGTGTGTCCATGTCCTTAATTGAATCACACCTCGATTAATTTGATAAGAGACTGAACCCTTTTGGGTCAGCCTCTTTTCATCCTTTACCCCCTCTTTAGAGGGGGTTACACACTATCACCCCCTCTTTAGAGGGGGAATCAAAGGGGGTGGTGTCGTCAGCCCACCCCCCCGGTTTCACCGTCCCCCTCCGGTGGAGGGGGTTATCATCCTTTAGAGGCTGACCCAAAAGCAAACAACCATTTATTGATCCCCCACCTCGCTTGGATTTTCGGGCTTAAACTAACCTATACACCTCAGAAGAGGGCTTTATTTCGATATGTTCTCCCACTATTAGCCGCCCCAAAAGGAAAATTGAGACTTTTGGGTCCGCCTCTTTTTTGTGTATGCACTTAGTATTATTTATGCGATCGTTTACTCGTATCTGAGTGCTTCGACCGGTTCCAGGTTGGCAGCCCTCAGAGCTGGATACCATCCGAAGAAGATGCCGACCGCAAGGGAAAAGAGCGTGGCGAGCAGAACAGAGTTCAGGCTGATCTGTGGTACGAGGGGCGTGCCGGAATTGGCAGCGATGGCGCCGACTATTTCTCCCAGGAGCCAGCCGAATCCGACACCTATCAAACCACCAAAAACGCTCAACAACGTTGATTCGGTCAGGAACTGTAGTTGAATATCGAATTTGCGTGCCCCCAGGGCTTTACGCAGACCAATTTCTCGTGTTCGCTCAGTAACAGAGACGAGCATTATGTTCATGATGCCAATTCCACCTACCAACAGTGAGATGCCAGCAATTCCAGCCAGGAAGATGGTCAATATACTTGTGATGGAGTTCGCGATCGAAAGTACATCCTGTTGGTTGGTCATCGTAAAATCATCAGGCTGGCGGCTGCTAAGGCGATGAGAAGTTCGCAGGATGCTTTTTGCTTCCTGCATGGCATCATCAATTGACTGCGAATCCTGTGCCTGGATGAGCAGGAAATCCACGGCATTGGGGATAGTCTGGCGCTTGACGCGCAGCTGCATGGCGGTAATTGGGATGTAAGCATCCATATCGGGGCTGGAAAACTGGTTTCCACCCTTGGCTTTGGTGACGCCGACCACGCGGAAAGGATAATTGTTGATGTGCACTGTTGTGCCTACCAATTCGGTTTGCCGACCCGTCAGTCTTTCAGCGAGCTTTGGTCCGAGCACCACAACCGAACTGCGGTTTGTAACGTTGCTTTCTGTAAAGAAGCTTCCTTCGCTGAGTTCGATGCCTGTGACTTCGGCATAGTTTTCGGCGACACCCATGATGGAAGTCTGTGTGCTCTCATCCCCAAAGCGGACACTGCTCTGCCCCGATAGAACCGGGGAGATATTAAGGATGTGCGGAGCGCGGGTACGGTTTGCCAGGGCGTCGGCATCTGCCGTGGTGAGGGAATTGGGATTTGTCACGTCTTCCAAGGTATTTCCCCGAAAAACATAAATCACATTGGTTCCGATTGATTCGATTTGCCCAATGATGCTTGCTTCAGCTCCCTGCCCGAGCGAAAGAACCCCAATAACTGCTCCAACACCGATAACAATTCCAAGGACAGTCAGAAAAGAGCGGGTTCTATTGGCTGAGAGGCTGGCGATAGCCTCTTTCAGTGCTTGCCAGATTTTCATGAGACTGCCTCCGGTGTTTTGATCAAACCATCAAAAAGCTGTACGATTCGCTTGGCCTGCGCCGCAACTGTGGGATCATGAGTGACCAACACAATCGTGGTGTTTTGCTGCTGATTGAGATTCAGGAGCAGGTCCATGACTTCTTTGCCGGATTGGGAGTCGAGGTTACCAGTAGGTTCATCTGCCAGCAAAATTGCGGGCTCATTCACCAGCGCCCTGGCGATTGCCACGCGTTGCTGCTGCCCGCCAGATAGTTGATTAGGTTTGTGATGTATGCGGTCCCCAAGCCCGACGGATTGGAGTGCCGCTTCTGCCCGCTGGCGCATATTGGCGGTGTTATTGCTGTAGCGTATAGGCAGGGTGACATTTTCGAGGGCGTCAATGCGGGGCAGCAGGTTGTAGTTCTGGAATACAAAACCGATCTTTTGATTCCGAACAATTGCGAGCTCATCATCTTTCAGGTCGGAAACAAGCAAAGAATCGAGATAATATTCACCCGAAGTGGGAGAGTCGAGGCAGCCGATCATGTTCATCAAGGTCGACTTGCCAGAACCGCTAGGACCCATGATGGCAACCATCTCACCAGGAAAAATCTGCAGGTCAATGCCGCGCAATGCTGGAACCATGATCTCACCAAGGCGATAATCCTTGGTGAGATTACGAACATCGATCACGGGCATGGATGCCTGGGAGGTCTGTTCCATTCCTACCTACCCATGCCTGCGAAGGCATCCATCAGCGAGACAGGCGGTGAAAGCAGAATGGATTCTCCATCCTGGATGTCTGCTTGAAGGACTTCGATCTTGCGGCTTGAATAGGCGCCGATTTTGACTTCGACCTCAACCGGTATGCCATCCCGCAGGACGTAAACGTAATAGTTCCCATTACGGCTCACGACGGACTCAGCAGGAACAGTGTAAGTGTTAGGTTTTTCTTCGACCAGGATGTTCACACCCACTGTCATTCCCGGTCTGATGCCGTCATGCTCTGAATCGAGTTGGATAGTGACGTTGTAATTGACAATCCCAGCAGTGTTTACCCCAACGGTAGCAACTTCAACGACTTTTCCATAAAAGGTTTGATCGAAGTATGCGTCAAAGACCAATTCGGCTTCCTGCCCGACTTTGATCTGCGGAATATCAACTTCCGAAATGGGCACATCCACAAACAGCTCAGATAAATCAGCGATCTGGGCTGCGGGACTGCCAGCGCTTACCATGTCCCCAAGGTTGTAATTCAGGGCGGTGATGGTGCCGTCAAAGGGAGCTTTAATCGTCCGAGCTTCCAACTGCTTTTCCGCGAGTTTGAGCTGTAACTCGAGTTTTGCTTTTACCTCGGGGTCAGGCCCGTTAGCTATCTTGTCCAACTCTGCCTGCCAGGAGGCAATATTCTGTTTTTGCAGGTCGATCTGGCTGTTGAGTGAGGCAGTTTCGCTGGCGATGACAGCAGGGTCACAAAAATCAAGGTCCGCACGGGCGGCTTGAACCTGCAGCCAACTTGTCTCAGTTGGCCAGTTCTGGTAACTCTCGAGGGCATCATCGTAAGCCGTCTGCAGGTTGGTCAGACGCCAGTCCGTGCAATCGCGGCTGGTAAGCGCGAGCAGGTTCTGCTCGAGAGTGATGAGCGTCTTCTC
>Ga0116184_10004703_pt1 | contig 10704 bp, 7 predicted proteins | sample AD_JPNNA5_MetaG_FD_89886 | JGI IMG/M metagenome (GOLD analysis project Ga0116184, IMG submission 89886) | Active sludge microbial communities of municipal wastewater-treating anaerobic digesters from Japan - AD_JPNNA5_MetaG | ecosystem: Engineered > Bioreactor > Anaerobic > Digestate | place...
CGAATACCCCTGCCCTCTCCTCAATAAAACCGGGGCCGGGCGCCCTTTTTGCGCGGGGCCCCCGCCGTATGTTTCGATTTATTTTTTCTTTTTGCCGAAGAACCCGCCCTTGTCGTCCGGCCTGCCGGTCACGCCGGACGGCGCGCTTGCGCCGAGGCTCTCGTTGAACTGGCGGAGCAGTTCCCTCTGGCGCTGATTGAGGTTTTTGGGCACATCGACAACGATTTTAACCAGCTGATCTCCCCTGCCGCGGCCGTTGAGGATCTGGATACCCTTGCCCTTCATATTGAATACCGCCCCGGGCTGGGTACCTGGCGGCAATTCGAACTTCACTTTGCCGTCGAGCGTCGGCACCATGATGGAATCGCCCAGAGCCGCCTGCGCGAAACTGACCGTCAGCTCGCACCACACATTGAAGCCGTCGCGTTCAAAGAAGGGATGCGGCCGGACAAATACGGCGACGTGCAAGTCGCCCGGCGGGCCTCCGTTGATGCCGTTGTTGCCCTGGCCGGAAACGTTGATGACCTGGCGGTCATCGATACCGGCGGGAATGTTCAGTTCATAGCTGCCGCGGCTGCTCACACGGCCGGCTCCGCGGCATCTTTGACACGGTTTTTCGACGATTTTGCCTCTGCCGCCGCATTTCTGGCAGGGTTTGGATGTTTGAATGGTACCGAAGGGTGTGCGCTGCTGCGCGCTGACCTGCCCGCGGCCTTTGCACTCGGGGCAGGTGACCGGCTGCGTGCCTTTTTCAGCGCCGCTGCCCGAACACTCGGGGCAGCGTTCGATACGGTTGAGTTCCACTGTCCTTTTGCAGCCTTTGGCCGCCTCTTCAAAAGACAGGGTCACCTTGGCCTGAACATCCTCGCCCCTGCGCGGAGCGTTCGGGTTGGCCTGCCTGCCTCCGCCGCCGAAGCCGCCGCTGAAAAAGCTGCCGAATAAGTCGCCCAGGTCAAAATCGAAACCGCCGCCCGGGAAACCGCCGCCCGGCCCGCCCGCGCCGAAATTGGGGTCGACGCCCGCGTGGCCGTACTGGTCGTAGCGGGCTCTTTTATCGGCGTCTGACAGAACCTCGTAGGCCTCGTTGACCTCCTTGAACTTGGCCTCCGCGGCCTTGTTGTTCGGGTTGAGGTCCGGATGGTATTGCTTGGCCTTCTGCCGGTATGCTTTTTTGAGTTCTTCGTCGGTCGCGTTCTTCCCGACGCCTAAGATTTCATAAAAATCTCTCTTTTCGGCCAATGATACCGGCTCCTTCGTTCTTGATTGATTTCAGCGGCTCTCCGCGGTTCAAGGGCGGAGAGTTCCGCCCTTGAAAATGCCGCCGGTGTTTGCCTCGTACCCGGCCGGGTTATTCGCTGTCGGGCACGTCCGTATAGTTCGCTTCGGTATACCCGTTCTCATCCTGCTCGGGAGGCGGAGCGTATTCGGCGCCCGGCGCGGCGCCCGCCGCTTCCTGCGCGGCCTTGTACACCTGTTCGCTGACCTGGTAGAACTTCGCGGTCAGTTCCTCCTGGCGAGATTTGATGAGGTTGATGTCCTGACCTTTGAGCGCCTCTTTGAGGGCGTCGATCTTTTCGTTGAGTTCCTGTTTGTCGCTTTCTGAGAACTTGTCGCCTTCTTCGCTGACAAGTTTCTCGCACTGGTAGACCATCTGGTCGGCGTTGTTGCGGGTATCGATTTCCTCGCGGCGCTGCTTGTCCTCCTGCGCGAAGCGCTCGGCTTCCTGCACCGCTTTTTCAACGTCTTCCTTGGACATATTCGACGACTCGGTAATGGAGATGGACTGTTCTTTGCCTGTGCCCTTGTCTTTGGCGCTGACGTGTACGATGCCGTTGGCGTCGGTATCGAAGGTCACTTCGATTTGCGGTACGCCCCTTCTGGCCGGCAGGATGCCGTCGAGATGGAACTTGCCCAGGGTCTTGTTGTCTTTGGCAAATTCGCGCTCACCCTGCAGCACATGGACCTCGACTTCGGACTGGTTGTCGGCCGCAGTGGAGAAAATCTGGCTCTTTTTAACCGGAATGGTGGTGTTTCTTTCAATCAGTTTGGTGCAGACGCCGCCCAGCGTCTCGATGCCCAGCGAAAGCGGGGTGACGTCGAGCAGCAGGAGGCCTTTGACTTCACCGCCGAGGACGCCCGCCTGAAGAGCGGCGCCGATGGCGACGCACTCATCGGGGTTGATGCCCTGGAAGGGCTCCATGCCCATATATTTTTTGACGGCTTCAAGAACCGCGGGGGTACGCGAAGAACCGCCGACCATGAGCACCTTGTGAATGTCGGATATTTTGAGCCCGGAGTCGGACATGGCCTGGCGTACGGGACCCATCGTCGCTTCGACGAGGTCTGCGGTCATCTCGTTGAACTTCGCCCTTGTCAGCGTCTTTTCGAGATGCCTCGGGCCGGAAGCGTCGGCGGTGATGAACGGCAGATTGATGGTGGATGTCGTCACGCCCGACAGCTCGATTTTGGCTTTTTCAGCCGCTTCCTTGAGCCGCTGCATGGCCATTTTGTCGGCGCGCAGGTCGATGCCCTGTTCTTTTTTAAACTCGTCGGCAAGCCAGTCAATAATGCGCTGGTCGAAGTCGTCGCCGCCCAGGTGGTTGTTGCCTGCCGTGGCGAGCACTTCCTGCACGCCGTCGCCCATCTCGATGATGGAGACGTCGAACGTGCCGCCGCCGAGGTCGTAGACCATGACTTTCTGGTCGTTTTCCTTGTCGATGCCGTAAGCCAGCGCCGCTGCCGTCGGCTCGTTGATGATGCGCTTGACCTCGAGCCCCGCGATTTTGCCGGCGTCTTTGGTCGCCTGGCGCTGGGCGTCGGTGAAATAGGCCGGCACCGTAATAACGGCTTCTGTGACCTTCTCCCCGAGGTAGGCCTCGGCGTCGGTTTTGAGTTTGCCCAGGATCATCGCCGAGATTTCCTGCGGAGTGTATTTTTTGCCGTCAATGTTGACGCGGTAGTCGCTGCCCATCTGCCTTTTGATAGACGAGACGGTGCGCTCCGGATTGGTGATCGCCTGGCGCTTGGCCACCTGGCCGACCATTCTTTCGCCCGTTTTGCCGAACGCGACCACCGAAGGTGTCGTTCTGCCGCCCTCGGCGTTGGGGATGACGACGGGCTCGCCGCCTTCCATGACGGCGACGCATGAGTTGGTGGTTCCCAAGTCAATTCCTATGATTTTTCCCATAATTGTGTATCCTCCTCAAATTAGCGTTATTTTTATTCAAAACTGCCGGCTGTCAGTTCGCGACGCTGACGGATGCAGATCTGATGACTTTGTCTCCGATTTTATAGCCTTTGGAAAAAACCGATGCGACGACGTTCTCCCCGAGTTTACTGTCTTCCACATGAAGAACCGCTTCGTGGCAATGCGGATCGAAGGGGTCGCCTTCGCAGCCGAAACACTCGATACCGAGCTTTTCCAGCACCTGGGCGAACTGCGCGAGAATCATTTCGACACCTTTTGCATAATCCGCGGCACCCTGTTCGCCGTCTTTGAGCTGGGCCCTTTCCAGGTTGTCAATCACGGGCAGGAGTTCCTTGAGGATGTTGGCTTTGGCGTTGCAGTAGGTTTCTTCCTTTTCACGCAGGGAACGTTTGCGGTAATTGTCGTACTCCGCGGCAAGGCGCAAAAACGCGTCTTTCTGCTCGGCAAGTTTCTTCTCCAGTTCCGCCGTCTTATCCTCCGTGTGCTTGTGAGACGGCGTGTGTTTTTCCTTCGGCTCAGGCTGCGGCGTTTCGCGGACAGGTTCGGTGTTGTCGGTTTCGGTCTTTTTTTTGGACATTGCGTAATTCCTCCGTCGTGTTATTGCGGCTGCCCGCTACTCCTCAAGCGCTTTTTTCAGCAGTTTGCCCAAAAGGCCGGTCAGATATTCGACGCTGGGGATGATGCGGGCGTAATCGATCCTGGTGGGGCCGATTAAGCCGATGGCGCCGCCTTCGCGCAGGCCGATGTTGTAGCGGGCCAGGATGATGCTGGAATCCTCGAGCTGGCGGAAAAGGCTCTCTTTGCCGATTAGGACGTCGAGGTCGTTTTTGCTGGAAGAAATCAGATGGCTCAGCGGCTGCGGTTTATTGAGAAACTCGAGCAGCTCGTACACTTTGCCGTCGTATTCCCTGTGGTTGAGCAGGTTCGACTGCCCTTCGAGCATAACGTCCGTTTCGTCCGCGTCGCGGGCGAGTTCGGCAACCGCCGCAATGAGCGGCAGCAGCGGCAGGGCTTCGCTGCCCAGGGAAGCGGCAAGCGTCTGCAGCATCACGGCGCCGACTTCGGAAACCGGGCGGCCGATAAGGGCGGAGGAAACGACGTTGTAGAAGTTTTCAAGCATCGAGGCGGTCAGTTCGAAATCCAGCCTGCAGACACGGCTGCGGATGATACCCGCCGAGGTCAGCAGGAGGGTCATGCATGTTTTGCCGCCGACCGGCACCACCTCGACGCGCCGGATGAAAATGCCCTCGCCTTTGGGCATGGTAGACATCGCTGCGCAGTTGGTCAGCTGGGCAAGAACCTCGCCCGCCTTTTCGATGAGCCGCTGCGGGTCGGCGCCTCCTGCCGAAATGTCCGCCTCCATCTGCCTGCGCTGATAATCGTCGGGTTCCCTACGGTTCATCAGATGGTCGACATAATAGCGGTAGCCTTTCTGGGAAGGAACGCGGCCTGCAGATGTATGGGGCTGCTCGAGATAGCCCATTTCCGCGAGTTCGGACATTTCGTTGCGGATGGTAGCCGAGGAAACGGAGATGCCCAGTTTTGCCTGAAGGCCTTTGGAACCGACAGGTTCGCCGGTCTCGATGAACTGCTCGACGACAGCCGCAAGAATAATTTGTTTGCGTTCGCTAAGTTCCACTGTCACCACCGTGCCTTGACGTAACTGCCAGATGTTAGCACTCTTAGCGTTTGAGTGCTAAATCTACTATTACTATACAGGCCTGCCGGCATTTTGTCAACGGGCGATTTGTAAACACTTTGTTAATGTTGCGAGCCGCCGCCGGAACCGTTCATACGGCTTCCAGCAGCCGCCCGATCACGGCGTTGGACAGCAGGAAACCCTTCCGCGTCAGGGCTAAGCCGTTTTTTGTGAAGTGCAGCAGGCCGGCCCTTTCAAGCGGCCGGGCCACGGCAAACAGTTTTTCGAGGGCAAGGCCGGGATAGCGCAGGCCGGCTGCGGCGGCATCGAACCCCTCGCTGAGGCGCAGCGCCAGCATCAGATACTCCCCGAAATCGCCTCCGGGGCCGTCGGAGCAGCTTTCTCCCGACGCGATGAACTGCTCAAGGTCCCGCGGATAATGAAACCGCCGTCCATCCAGAAAAGAGTGCGCGCCCGGGCCGAGGCCGAGGTATTCCGCCAGGCGCCAGTATTTCAGGTTATGTCTGCTTTCGTACCCTGGCAAGGCGAAGTTCGATATCTCATACTGCAAGAAACCCTTTTCCGCCAGCCGGTCGCAGGCAAAAAGATACAAATCGCACACCGCGTCCTCGTCCGGAAGGCCGGCGGACGCAAGATTTTCATGAAGCGGTGTTCCCGGTTCTGCTTTAAGCAGATAAGCGCTGATATGGCGCGCGCCGGAGTTTGCGCAGAATGCGATCGATGCCCCGAGAGATTGCGCGTTTTGGCCGGGGATACCGATTATCAAATCGACGGAGAAGTTGTCGATGCCGGCCGCCGCGGCTTTGCGCACGGAGACGGCGAGGTCGGCGGGCGAACCCCTTCTGCCCAGAAAATCCCTTTCCGGCTGCGCATAGGCCTGCAAACCGAAAGACAGGCGGTTGACCCCGGCCGCCGCCAGCGCCGCAAAATCAAAATTCTCCCGAGCGGTATCCTCCGGATTGCATTCGACGGTAGCCTCCGGATCGAGAAAACAGCCGTCGAACACGCCCGTGAGCGTGTTGACCAGCCCGGCGAGATAAGCCGAACCGCCGGCGGTGGGTGTTCCTCCGCCGAGGTAGAGCGTGTCGAAGATGAACCGGCGCCGCGCCCGGAAGCGTCCCGCTTCTCTGCCAAGGGCGAGCGCGTATTCTTCCATGCGCCAGGCGCCCGGCTCGAGCGAGTAAAAGTCGCAGTAACTACATTTGCTTTTACAGAAAGGGACATGCGCGTACAGGCCGGCCGGCTGCATATTGTCTATCAAATGCGACGCTCCTTTCCGCAACCTTTGAAAAATACGGGCGGGTGCCGCACCCGCCCGCAAAAGACCTTTCCGTCCGGGGAAAGCGCGGCTTATCCCTCTTTCGCCGCGAGCAGCCCGTCGGATAATTCCCGCTGCCTGGCCGCGCGCCTGGCCAGCAGTTCCGCATACATCATCTCGCGCTTTTTGCCGCCGAGATCGTAGAAAAACTTCGGAATGATGCCCAGAATACCGGTGACAATCGGTATAATGGTGCACATGGCAAAAAGATAATACTTGGTTCTATCCGTCTGTGTACCGACCTGCCTGCCCTGTATATAGCCGATTTTTTTCATCAGAATCGGTTTGATGGTACCGCTGATGGTCCCGACCAGTTTGGTCGCGAGCCCTTTCGCCGTACCGGTCATTCCCTCTGTGCGGAAGCCGTTTTTCCACTCGCAGTAATCCATCGCTTCGTTGTACATTTCGGAAGGGATGACCTTCCGAATGCCGTAAACAGACATGAAGAGGGTTTCCTGCGCCATCAAAATGGGAATCATATACTTCGGCTTGTTGTACCAGCCTTTCGGACCGATGCCGCCGATAGACCCCAGCAGGAACACGAAGATATTCAGAAAGTCGCCGAAGTTGCCCCCCGCAATCCAGAGGAATTTGGTGGAAAACTTCCGCCTCATCCAGGGCACATACGCATAGCTGGCGTTTGACACAAAGCCGCCGGGAATACCGACGATGTTTTTGATCGATGCGGAACCCAGCACGTCAATCAGGTAATTGTTCATGCCAGCGCTGATGGAAAAAGCCCCGAGAAAATCCGACAGCGTCATCAGCAGGATGGGTTTGTTGTTGATGATGGAACGGAAGCCGTCGATGATGCTCGGGCGTTCGACCGACTGCAGAACCCTTTCCCTGGTAACGAGGAAGAAATAAAACGCCATACCGCCGCCGACAATCGTCGTAATCAGCCCCATCGAGATATAGGCGGCGGCGAGCTTCATTTTGATCACATTGTGGATAATCAGGTCAATCATGAGGCCCATCGCGATTTCAGGCAGTTTCTCCACAAAACCGGAAATAAAATTCGCTTTGGTAATCAGCCTTGTTCTGTCCACGGGGTGCGGCGTGATGGTGGCGAGCATCCCTCCTGCGGCCACACTGCGGAAAGTCCCCGCGCCTTCGCGAATGAGCGCAAGCGCCAGCCACACGGCGAACTTGGTGACGTCCATACCGCCTTTATTCGGGAAAAAGACGGGCATCAGCCAGTAGATGCAGGTGCCCAGCGTTCCCGGTATGGCCAGCGCCATGAGATAAGGTTTGAATTTACCCCAGCGCGTACGCGTCTTGTCGACAATGACGCCGGTAAACGTATCGTTGATAATATCCCAGATGGTGTTGATGAAGTTGACGATTGCCAGGTAATAGAAGTCAATGTGAAGCACATCGAAAATAAAACGTTCCGCATATGTATTAATATTGAAGCTGTTCGACACGTCAAACAGAATGTATGCCACCGTTTCTCTGGTGCCGACATACCGGCGGTTCTGGTAGACGATGTTTGTATGGGCGGGTTCAGCCATTGATTATCCTCCGGTCATGGGTTTGCGGTCAGTTGTCGTCGAGTTTCAGCACGGCCATAAACGCCTCCTGCGGCACCTCGACCGAGCCGAAGCTGCGCATGCGTTTTTTACCTTCTTTCTGTTTTTCCAGCAGTTTTTTCTTGCGTGTGATATCGCCGCCGTAACATTTGGCCAGCACATCCTTGCGCATGGCCTTCACTGTTTCCCTGGCGATGATTTTGGCGCCGATGGCTACCTGTATAGGGATTTCGAACATCTGGCGGGGAATGTTGTCTTTGAGGCGTTCGGCGATTTTCCTCGCCCGCGTATAGGCCTTCTCGGCATGAATGATGAACGAGAGGGCGTCGATGATTTCGCCGTTGAGCAGGACGTCGAGTTTGACAAGGTCCGACCGCCTGTAATCGAGCAGTTCGTAATCAAAAGAAGCGTAGCCTTTGGTACGGGATTTCAGCGAATCGAAAAAGTCATAGATGATTTCGTTGAGGGGCAGTTCGTAATGGATATCCACCCTGTCTTTGGAGATATATTTCATATCTTTGAAAACGCCCCGGCGTTCCTGGCACAGGTCCATGATGCCGCCGACATAATCCGGCGGCGAGATGATGTGGGCGTTGGTGAAGGGCTCCTCGCTGTATTGGATCCGCGCGGGATCAGGATAGTGCGTGGGATTGTCCACCTCGACGATGCTCGCGTCGTTGAGATGGATTTTATAGATGACGCTCGGCGTCGTGGTTACCAGGTCAAGGTCGTATTCCCGCTCGAGGCGTTCCTGAATGATTTCGAGGTGCAGAAGCCCCAGAAAACCGCAACGGAAACCGAAGCCCAGCGCGCCGGACGTTTCCGGTTCAAACGTCAGAGCGGCGTCGTTGAGCTGCAGTTTGGCCAGCGCGTCCCTGAGGTTCTCGTAATCGGCACCGTCCGCGGGATAGATGCCGCAAAAGACCATCGGGTTGACTTTACGGTAGCCGGGCAGGGCCGAGCCGGCGGGGCGCTCTGCCGTGGTCACCGTGTCGCCCACGCGCGCGTCGCCGACCGTTTTGATGGACGCCGTGATATAGCCGACCTCGCCCGCAGCCAGGCCTTCGCAAGGCTCGGTGCGCGTGGCGCGCATATAGCCGGTTTCCACCACCGTGAAACGCGCGCCGGTCGCCATCATCTGCATGGTGTCGCCCGGTTTGACTGCGCCTTCCATCACCCTGACAAAAACGATCACGCCTTTGTACGGGTCGTAAAGGCTGTCAAAAACGAGCGCTTTCAAGGGCGCGGTGGCGTCCCCGCGAGGCGGCGGTATGAGCGATACGATGCTTTCGAGCACCGCTTCGACATTCTGCCCGGTTTTCGCGCTGACTCTCGGCGCTTCGGAGCAGTCGAGGCCGATGATGTCCTCAATCTCCGCCGCCACCCGGTCGGGTTCGGCGGCGGGCAGGTCGATTTTGTTGATGACGGGAATGAGCTCCAAATCGTGGTCAAGCGCCATATAGGTGTTGGCGAGTGTCTGGGCTTCGATGCCCTGTGACGCGTCGACGACAAGCACAGCCCCTTCACACGCGGCGAGGGAGCGCGACACTTCGTAGGAAAAGTCGACATGGCCCGGTGTGTCGATGAGGTTGAGGGCATACATGTTGCCGTCGGATGCCGCGTAATCGAGCCGGACGGCATGCGATTTGATGGTAATGCCGTGCTCGCGTTCAAGGTCCATTTTATCGAGCAGCTGCGCGGTCATATCGCGCAGCGACACCGCCTGCGTCAATTCAAGCAGCCGGTCCGCAAGCGTCGATTTGCCATGGTCGATATGGGCAATAATGCAGAAGTTGCGAATCAGTTCCTGCCGGACGGACAAAATTGCCACCTCGTTTGCGATTTTCACACAGGGGAAGTTTATGTTATCCGGCGCCTTCTGTCAAGTTTAAGGCGGCCGGTTGCCTTGTATCAGGCTGTTGTTTAAAAGATTTGAAAGCTTAAAAACACGGAAAAGCCCGCGGCATGAAAACCGCGGGCAGAGAAGAAACAAAGCGGATTCCGGAACCGTCACACAACGGTAAAAGCGGCCGAAAGGCCCGTATCGCTCCAGATTTTGCCTACGCAGCCTCTAAGCGTCCAGGTCGCCGGGCCCGGTATGGACGCCGTCCTGGTGATGGTCCAGGTTCTCATGCCGGTCGTGATGTCGTCGGTATAAACGGCATAGTTGATGTGATAAGTCAGCGTCGAGCCGCCCGGCGTCACAAACTGGATTTTGGGAACATCCATGGTGGTGACGACGGTGAAGACCATCGGCGTGCCCCTGGCGGGCGACGGGTTGTCGATGACGCAGGATACATACTGCGTAGCCTGGAAAACAACAGTCAGCGGGTAACTCTGCCCGACAGGGTCGAACAGGAACAGCGTGTTGATTTGCGCGCCGTCGGGCTGCGTTTTCAATAACGTGCCCTGCACCGGGAACTTCGCCCTGACGACATAATCGGCTTCTGACAGGTTGACATTGATGACCCATGTTTCGTAGGCCAGGGCGGGTGAACCGGCGGCGACAGGCGAACCGTACTGGTCATAACCCTGGATGGAAAGGATGTTGGGGTTGACGCCGCGGATATAGGTAACCGTCGCGCCGTTGCCGAGCCTGTAAAACTGGATTTGGGTCGGGCTGCCGTATACCTTGACCGTCATAGGCGCAAAGTAGGCGCCGAAATAGGGGTTGTCGAACTCGGCGAAAAATACGCTGGTGGCGTCCTTTTTAAACAGAGCCTGGAACACGGCGCCTTCGCTGTCCATCACGCCGGGAGTCGGATCCCAGCCGGTGAAGGTATAACCGAATTTGGACGGGGCGGCGGGCAGAGAGATGGTTGTGCCGAATTCGGCGGGAATCGTCGCGTACAGCCCGCCGTCGACATAAAAGTTCGCGTCATAGATATTGGCCGAAAACACGGCGTTGATGTCAACATCATTGGCCGGCATCGCCGCGGGAACGGTATCCCATACGGTGAACGTATAACCGGTTTTGACCGGGGCG
>Ga0116184_10004706_pt1 | contig 10698 bp, 7 predicted proteins | sample AD_JPNNA5_MetaG_FD_89886 | JGI IMG/M metagenome (GOLD analysis project Ga0116184, IMG submission 89886) | Active sludge microbial communities of municipal wastewater-treating anaerobic digesters from Japan - AD_JPNNA5_MetaG | ecosystem: Engineered > Bioreactor > Anaerobic > Digestate | place...
CATCGACTTCCAATGGTCAGTTGCAGCAATCGATAACCGGTGCAGCCACCTTTGATAAATTATCATTTACCAAAACGGGTGTTCAATTACCAACCACATCCAGTGTTAAGTATGAAGATATTGCAATATCAAAAAAAGATAACCAGATCATGATTAGAATTCCCGAAGGTGAATTTTTGATGGGCTTATCTCAAAATCAGATTGAGGATATCTGCAAAATTGATCCCTCCTGTAAACGCACATCTTTAATTCATTCTATGCCGACTCACAAAGTATTCCTTTCCGATTATTACATTTATAAACATGAAGTAACGAACGCCCAATACGCTTTGTGCGTCAAAGAAAATGTGTGTACACAACCACATAAATATAACTCTAACATTTATGATGATTATTATATTAATCCGATCTATAAAAATTATCCGGTTGTTTTTGTGGATTGGTATCAAGCGGACCAGTACTGCCAGTGGACTGGGGGAAGATTGCCCACAGAAGCAGAATGGGAAAAAGCAGCACGTGGTACTCAAGGGTACATTTGGCCTTGGGGAAATGATACACCTGCAGATCATTTAGCAAATCTTAGTTCAACGAATCTCACTACAATTGATAATACTACTGAAGTGGGATTTTTTCCTGATGGGCAAAGTCCTTATGGGATCATGGATATGGCAGGAAATGTGTATGAATGGGTTGCAGATTGGTACTCCGCAACTTATTATCACGAGGGATCATCAATTACATATGATCCAACAGGGCCTGAAAATAACGGAAGCTTAAAGTTCAAGGTGGTTCGTGGCGGATCATCTGCATTTGGTTCATGGGTTGCCGTCTCTGGTTTTCATGATTACGAGGACCCATCTGTATCAGGACACGCCCTTGGTTTTCGATGTGTTCAAAAAATCCCCTAAACACAAATGATTCGGAGGGACTGAAGTGTCACGGTTTTCCATTGGTCAAGTAATTTTAAAAAGATACCGAATTGTAGAATTTATCGCAGCTGGAGGAATGGGTTCAGTATATAAAGTTTATGACTTATCTATGAATGTATTTCTTGCCATGAAGGTGTTAAATGTTGATATAGAGGATGATCCTTCTGCAATTAAAAAATTTAAACGGGAGTCTAATGCATATCGAATTTTGAGGCATCCCAACATTGTACAATACTATGGATTAGAACAAACGGAAGATACGTTGTTTATGCTACAGGCGTATATTGATGGTGATTCCCTAAAGGCTATTCTATCAAAACCAGGAAACCATCCCCTCCCCCTTCCTGAGACATTAAGCATAATGAAAGCCCTGTGCGCTGCACTCGGATTTGCTCACAATGCTTATGAAGATGCTATCATACACTGTGATATTAAGCCTGCAAACGTTTTGATAGATCGTGGCGGGAATATTTACTTAACAGACTTTGGAATTGCCAGACATGCAGAAAGCAGTTCTACTACGATGGCTGGTGCAGGTACTCCTGCATACATGGCACCAGAACAAATCAGAGAGGAACCAGTAACCCCGGAAACTGATATTTATAGCCTGGGAATTTTATTGTATGAATTAACAACAGGACACAAGCCCTTTGTTGGAAGTGAAAAAAACTCAAGAGATAGTCAAAAATCAGTACAGGAGAAAATCCGCTATGCTCATCTCCACAATACTCCTACAGATCCCAGTCAAATTAACCCAGATATTCCTCAACCCCTCAGCCATGTAATTTTAAAAGCACTATCCAAAGACCCTGTCAATCGTTACCATTCCACACAGGATTTATTCCTTGCATTGTGTCAAGCCTGTAATACAACAATTGAACAAGTACCTGATCGCCTTAGCCAAAATTTTATGCAAAGGATTTTTGCAGACCGTCCACTTCCTGCTATAGATGGTGGTACAGTCCCGCCACCCGTTCCCAAACCAAAGTGGATGTGGATTGTATTTCCTGTTGTAGCAATTTTTCTATTGTTCATAATTAAACCCTGGGACGCAAGAGAGCAAAACTCAATCACCACTGAACCAGTTGTGACTGTAAAATCTGAAACAGCGACTCCATCCGCAGTGGTTTTGGATAAATCAACCGAGGTATCCGCAACAATCGCTCCCATTTGGGGAGATAAAAGGGTTTCTGAAAATGGTCAAATGATCATGGTGTACATCCCTGCAAGTGAATTTTTAATGGGATCCTCCATCAAGGACCCATATTTTGGAACCGAGAAGTTCAAGGATGAAACACCGCAACATCAGGTATACCTGGATAGCTTTTGGATTAGTGAAACAGAAATAACGAACTCCATGTTTTCATCTTTTGTAAATGAAACTGGGTATATCACAACTGCTGAAATTAATGGAAAAGGGAATGTAACCAGTTTGGATAGTGAAGGATTTGCTGAAATTAATGGAGCCAACTGGCGTCATCCATACGGCCCGGGTTCTTCAATTGTTGGTATGGATAGTTATCCTGTCGTTCAGATATCCTGGATTGATGCAAATGAATTTTGTAAATGGGCTGGAGGACGCCTCCCCACTGAAGCGGAATGGGAAAAAGCAGCACGAGGAGAAAACGGAAGTATCTATCCATGGGGAGATGCTTCGCTTACAGGAAAGATGGCAAATACGGCAGACAAAACCTTAAATTCCTCATACTGGTCGGATATGAGTGTTGAAGATGGGATCAAGTATCTTGCGCCCGTAAAATCTTTTGAAGAAGGTGCCAGTCCTTATGGAGTATACGATATGGCTGGCAATTCATGGGAATGGGTTTTGGATTGGTACGATCCTGATTATTATTCGTCGCAGACTGTTTGGAAAAACCCCCAAAACTCATCGTACTCAGAATATAAAGTTCTTAAAGGGGGGAGCTACGTTAATGGAAGAAAAAATGTTCGTTCTGCTCGAAGAGGATATAATGAACCCGATGAATCTTTAGACATTTATGGATTCCGATGCGTTCAGCCATAACCATGTGTTATCGATTAATCAGAGAATAATATTCAGCGAGGTGTTTTCTGGAATCAGAAAAGTCAAGGCCTAACATTGCTAATCTAGCTTGATCAAGTGCCAAGTAAGGTTCGATCATATTTGGGGAAGTATATATTGTAGAGAAAAAATTTTGATAAGCATATTTTATTTGTTCGTTTAGATCAATCAATTCTTCATCATCATAATTAATAATTATGATCTTATTATCTAAATATGCTCTCCATTCACTTTCTAACTCTGTTAAAGATTTACCATATACCCGTTCATATTCTGCATTGGAATAGATATTCTGAAGAGATTCTATCCCATAATGGTCTACAAGATATTTTACAAAACACCCTGCAGCATAATAATTTTCAAGATCATAATTTTGTCCCTTATAACTCAGGTCTTTATTAGAAACCTGTGGGAGTTTGTCTTTCAGAGAATATGACTTACAAAACGACTCCAGTTCAATATTACCCATATTCGATGTTACTTCTTTCCCAATCCATACTGCGGTTCCCTCACTAAGCAGAAAAGAATTGGGTTGCCCAAAGGTATTCCACATGTAATAGTGTGTCGCTTCGTGGGCAGCTAAATATTGTTGATCAATCCAATCGCCACTTCCATCATGCAGAATCATGATGTATCCATCTTTTCCGAAGCTATGTCCTCTAATATATTGATTGGGGATCTCAAAAAAATTTCCGGCAAGAAATATTTCAGGCGTTCTATGGAGGGGAAGGTTAAATTTCGTTTCAAGATATTGTTTTGCATTACTGAATAGATAACCTATAGCCTCAGGATCAACAGCAGGATAAGTTTGAGGCATGTAGTGCAGGTTGAAATCGTGTTGATATGAACTTAGAGGATAAGCAATCAATAAATCTCCCATGGATGGAGCGTTCAATAGCGAATATTCCATATTCTCAGGAAGCCAATCAAGCCCAGGACGTATGATTAAATTCTGCCCTGGAATAATTGCATTTCCGTGCATCCAATTCATTCTTCGCAATTCATCACTTGTCATCCCATATAGCATACCAATTGAATTTATTGTGTCGAATGGCTTTACCTGATGATAAATTGTTTCATTAAAGGTTGGTGTGGCTGTGATAAACACCGATTCGGGAGTTTTCAATTGCGTAGAGGTTGGCAGAAAATGATTATCTATTGTCTGTATTAATGTTGTCGGTGTATTAGTATCCCTCTTATTACCCGGATCATTCCTCACTGTTTTTGTGCGCAGGGGAATATTCAACATGGAATTATTGTTGTGATCTTGTTCATACGAAGACAGATAAATCAAACCAATAAATGCAATAACTAAGATTGAAATTATATATGCTGTCGCTACGCGTTTCCTGGTTGGTATGTTATTCATTGTGTAATTATTTCACCCATATCTCAAACTCTTTGTTTTTTATACAACTCGTCAGAGCCATACTGATCAAAGGATACTTGAGAAGGTACCAGAAAATCAAGGTATTCTCCCGGGTAATGATTGAATCAATCCATAATTCACATCCATGCGTATTGATGACAGCAGCAATATTCGAGCCTGTGGGACATAATCCTGCCCCGCAATAATAAATACCAGTCGTATATTGTTCTGGCTCATAATCTACTTGAATTAAGTATCCTATTATTTTTGATTTAAAGTATAATTTAAGAATACTCTTCAGGAGGGTTTGGATGAGGCTTGGAAAGTATGAATTACATGAAATCATCGGAAAGGGGGGATTTGGTACTGTTTATCGTGCAATCGACCTCACGCTCCAGCGGCCTGTGGCGGTGAAAGTCCTGCACGCCAGCTTGATCTTTGATGATAGCCAGGCAGTTCAGCGGTTTTATCAAGAAGCTCAAGTTCCTGCGCAGCTGGATCACCCCAATGTGGTTACCATTTACGATGTTGGTGAAGTGGATGGACGTTACTATATTGCAATGCGCTATATACCTGGAGGAAACCTGGCGACCAGGCTTAAGGAAGGTCCATTGACCCTGGCAGAGAGTATTTTGATACTTACAGATGTTTGCGCGGGGCTCCAGGTTGCTCATGATCACGGTTGGGTTCACCGAGACATTAAACCCGCCAATATTTTGTTTGACGCCAATGGGCATGCTGTATTAAGCGATTTTGGATTGGTTCGGGCTGTGCAAAATTCAACAAGCACGATCAGCAGCCAGGGAACCATGCGGGGAACACCTGTGTACATGGCACCTGAACTTTGGCGGGGAAAACCTCCCGCAAGCCCGGCAACAGATGTGTATGCCCTGGGATGCACCCTGGGTGAGATGTTGACTGGTTGTCCACTTTTTTCGGGTGAAACGCCAGATGTAATCCTAACGAAACATCTGCTGGATGGTCCGGATTTTGGAGAGGGATGGCCTCCACCAGGCATGGAAGCAATTGCCCAGGTCATTAATAAAGCAATCCATCGGGATCCCACACTGCGGTACCAGAACGCTTCTGAATTTTTATCAGCCGTACTGGCAATTGGGGGATCATCCATTCCGGCGACTGTACCGGAGAGAAAGCCACATCCCCACCCCAATCCTGGCAAACCCGCTGAAGCAAGAAAGAATAAGGGGCTGCTGGCACTTCTGCTCACATCCATTGTCCTGCTTGTATTGGGATTGTCCATAATGTTGTACTGGTTGGGAAAAGAACCTGCCAATCAGCCTGTATATTCTTCAACAACCTCTACTTTAACTCCAACAGCCACATATATAACGGGCACTGCTACCCACACCCAACCCCAACCCAGGCTAGCCGAATTAGGAGTAACCCGCGTTCGTTTGCAGGATGGCATGGTTGAAGGATTTATCCCCGCCGGTGAGTTCTCAATGGGCACCCACCCGGTGGAATCCCTGGGAACAGGCAGTGATATTGCACCCGTTCATCTTGTTTACCTGGATTCGTTTTGGATTGACCGGATGGAAGTAACCAATGCCATGTATCAAAGGTGTGTCAAGGATGGTGCATGCAGCCTTCCGTCCCACTCTACCGCTGAACAGGAAGCATATTTCCAGAATCAGCAATATTCCAATTATCCTGTTGTATCCGTAACCTGGAAGCAGGCATCTGATTACTGCCAATGGGTAGACGGACGTCTCCCCACTGAAGCAGAGTGGGAAAAAGCTGCCCGCGGGTCTGATAATCGTCTGTATCCATGGGGGAATGCGGATCCGCATTCCGGCTTGTTGAACCATGGCTATTCGGTTGGAAGGACTTCACCTGTTGGAAGTTATTTGGAAGGCGCAAGTCCATATGGCATACTGGATATGGCGGGCAACGTTTGGGAATGGGTTGCGGATTGGTACTCGCCCGATTATTATGCAAGCCAGCAGGAATGGTTCAACCCCGGGGGTCCTGAATCCGGTGAGCAGAGAGTCCTGCGTGGTGGTTCCTGGATGAGTAATCACTTACAAGTCAGAGTAACTTACCGGCAGAAGGATGACCCGGAGAATGTCAGCTTTGCTACTGGTTTTCGTTGTGTGAGAGATCATGCTGAAGTGGTCGGTACTGCAAATCCAACCAGCACCAGGCAGCCCCCTGTTCGCACATCGGTTCCTCCCACTCAGCCGTTGGTTCTGCCCCCTGTAGCAACCAGGACCCCCCTCCCTCCAACCATGGTTCCCTCCAAAACCCCGCTTCCTCCACCAACCAACACCCCACATCCTCCATCCAAAACCCCAACGTACCCTGTGACGCCCACCAACACTGTGCAGCCCACCAACACTGTGCGGCCCACCAGGACTTACATTATTACTATCCCACCCACAAGCAATCCCACGACACCTACACCTACACCAGGATGATCTCTCAGTTCATATTTCCCCCACTTAACAAGGAGTGTATCGCATAATGGCTGATTACATTCACATTGAACCAGAATTGCTCCGGGAGCTTGCCAGGCAAATGCAGTTGATTGCAGATATTTCAATGGACGACCTGGACCGGATGAAAGCGATGATTTATCAGATGTCATGGTCGGGAGATGACCGGGACCGTTTTGTGGCATCTGCCTCCCACCGAATCCGGCAGATCAATGAAAATTTTAACGAAATCTGGGGATTAGGACTGCTGATTCAAAAAAAACTGGCGCTATGGGAGGAGGTGGATTCAGAATTGGGCTTGCCAGCCTGGGAGGTGCTCACTGCAGCCATGGGAAGCGTGCTGGGCATCTCCACACTGGGAATTGTGGGGTGGCAGCAGCAGTATGACAGTATGCGTTGGGATGAAAAATTCCAAGAACTGGATACCATCAGGCTCCAGATTCTTGACCAGGAATCACACCTTGGGGCTGGACGAACCAGCGAGGATATCCAGGCGGAACTGGATGGGCTGGAGCGCCAGATTGCCCAGCTGAAAGCCGAACGGGATGCTGTTCAACAGAAGGCAGATGCCTGGTACAACCAGGTGATCCCCGATTTTCCGTTGGCGGGCGATAAAGAGGATGGGGTTCCATGGCGGGTGCGGGCAGATGATTTTGAAGATGCTGTCCAGGATTACGATTCCAGGCTGGCATCTCTTGAGCAACAGCGTCTACAAGTAAAATCCCTGCTTGAACTTAAGGAACGTGAAGCTTATCTCACGAATAGATTATTTGAATCAGGCATTCCACAGAGCACCACGCCGAACGACACTCTCAGCATAACTGGCGGATGTAAACATTATGTTGGCACCTTACGGGATATAACGGGTATGACCGGTGATGCCCACGCTATGAATGACAGCGCTTTGGCAGCTGGATATGAGGTCGGTGATTTACCTGTCAAGGGATCGATTATTGTATTTGAAAAAGGACATTCACACTCTGCGGGAGATGTTGGTCACGTTGGATATGTGGAATCGGTTACCCCGCGGCTGGATGGTGGATACGATGTGGTTTACAGTCATGCTGCCACCATTTACACCCCGGAGGGTTGGATTCGGGGACAGCATCGTCTGCTGTCAAATACGACCATCACCATACCTGCTGACGGATATCCAGGGACCAGTTTTATTTATGATAAGCCCCCGCTGTAATGGATACGGTCCTGCCCGGTGCGAAGGATAGCCGTGAATGTTTCAGGGTTCTGTTCAAGCCACTGCATGGTTAGAAAAGCGGCAGGTATTTTATAACCGCGTTGTTCCACCAGGAATGGGAGGTTAAATTCCTCAAACCGGGGAGACTCCGGTAAAATGCCAGTCTGGATGCATATCTCCAACAAGGCTAGCCAGGGCTCTGGCATGGCAAGCAACTGCTGCGCAATTTTTGGGGCTTTTTCAGGGCTGTAATTATTTTGATTTACCAGCCAGACTATCAATTGATCTTGTTCCAGTGTCATTTGATGGTTCCTTTCAGGGGTGGCATCCGCTTAAAATTGCCTTAAGGCTTCTTCAGAAAATGTGCGGGCATCCACCTCGATGGGCTGGTTGAAATATGCTGGAAAACCGTCTTCTTCAGGGGTTTGATAATCCTGCATATTTATTGCCCATTGTTCCCGGGTTTCCGCAGAGATACCAGGATAATTAATTTCCGGGTGTCGGACAGCATAATCCTGGACGGAATGCCTGGTTTCGTGAATCAGTGTACTGCACATCATTTCCGGGTCGCGGAAGAGAGCTTCATCTATACTGATGTAAGGAAGTTCATCAGGCTGGTAAAAACCCCGTTTGGGTCGATAGATGTAGAGATCCGCCAGGATGCCATCATTTAGATCCTTTTTGTAGATCTGGATGGCAGGCACTCCGTAATAGTCGGAAATTTGTTGGTGGATCTGGTTGGCAACATCCATCTTCTCCTGGATACTCAATGTTTTCCAGACCTCTGGATCCAGGCCGGGGATTGCATTAATATTTTGCCAGAGTTGCTCAATTGACATGGCAGCGGCAATCAGCCCGGCTGTCACAAATGAACTGGGGGCTGTGATAACAATCTGGGAAATTTTGTCAGCCCCCCGCTCGTCCATTTGTATCCACTGCTCAATTTCTGCACCAAGGTATTGGCTTAATGTGGTGAGTTGAAGGATGATTCCACCCATCTGTGAGCGGCATGTATTAAGCGAAACGAAGAACGAATCCTTGCTGCCACCCGTCCAGGAGGCATCCAGCTGGGACCGTGCCCGAAGCAGGGAGTCCATGGAATCCTCCATTTCGTTGATGCTGAGCTGCAGTTGGCGGTGGAGCATCTGTACCATTTCAATTTCCATACGCATTAGAGACATATACCATCTCCCTTAACGATATCGACATCACACGCAACCCATTCTTCAATTTTCATTTCCAAGAGCCTGACTTAACTGAATTGTTTGTTGGATAATTTCTATCAGCCAGGAGTGTCTCCTTATCTAAGAAGACAAGCAACCCAACCATGCCGCCGACCGCCCAGAAAGCATTCAACTAAAGCTGCGCCTGCTGCAGAAGGTCCATGGAATGCTCCATGTTCTTGATATTAAGTGGCGGTGTCCGTCGGGGTGGGTGTCGGTGTGGCGGTATCCGTCGGAGTGGGTGTCGGTGTGGCAGTGTCCGTTGGAGTGGGTGTTGGTGTGGCGGTATCCGTCGGAGTGGGGGTCGGTGTGGCGGTGTCCGTCGGGGTGGGTGTCGGTGTGGCGGTATCCGTCGGAGTGGGGGTCGGTGTGGCGGTATCCGTCGGGGTCGGTGTCGGTGTGGCTGTGTCCGTCGGGGTGGGGGTCGGTGTGGCGGTGTCCGTCGGGGTAGGTGTTGGTGTGGCAGTGTCCGTCGGGGTGGGTGTCGGTGTGGCGGTGTCCGTCGGGGTAGGTGTTGGTGTGGCAGTGTCCGTCGGGGTGGGGGTCGGTGTGGCAGTATCCGTTGGGGTCGGTGTCGGTGTGGCAGTGTCCGTCGGGGTGGGGGTCGGTGTGGCAGTATCCGTTGGGGTCGGTGTCGGTGTGGGGGTCTCAGTAGCTGTGGGCGTACTCGTTGATGTCGCAGTAGCTGTTGCCGTGGGGGTATTCGTGGATGTTGCGGTGGCAGTAGGGGTATTTGTTGGTGTAGGCGTATTGGTTGAAGTCGCCGTGGGAGTCACGGTACTGGTGAAGGTTGGGGTTGGCGTGGGGAGCAAAGCAGTGATATTAACCCCAATTCCATAGTCGCTGTTATAGTGATAACTGCTGCCGGAAAAATCATAGATCAAGCCGGAGACAAACGCCGACCCGGCGCTCAGAATCCGAACCTGGTATCGCGCCAGTCCATTGCCGCCAACCTTGCCGGTGCCTGTGCATGCCCGCGTGATGGGATTCCATGCACAACCATCCTGGTACATCCGGTTGGAGGTATATCCCGGAGGAGCAGTATACGTGGCACTAATGGATACAATCTGGAAAATCACATTGGGAAAGTTCAGAAAGGCTTCCAGTTGTTCATAGCCATTGGTGGCGGTACTATGATCAAAAACAAACTCATAGGTATTTCCCACCACAACCGTATAGTTGGGATAGGTGCCGCCGCAGGCAACCGTTCCGGGCGGAGGATTGGTGGTTGTGCAGGTAATGCTGTTAATCGAGTTGCGATTCTGGGAAACCAATCTTTCCACGTATAAATAGCGCCCTGCCGGGGTGGAAACAGGGGTTAACAAGTCTGCCGTGGCGGTAATATGATACTGACGGGAAGTATCCCGGGCTGCCGCCACCCGTTGGATCCGGATGTTGTAATAAAAATCCTGGCAGGTGCCATCGGGCAACTCCGCCACCGTCAGGGTGTTGTAGGAGCCGGGGACAAAATCAATATAGGCATTGGCG
>Ga0116184_10004709_pt1 | contig 10692 bp, 9 predicted proteins | sample AD_JPNNA5_MetaG_FD_89886 | JGI IMG/M metagenome (GOLD analysis project Ga0116184, IMG submission 89886) | Active sludge microbial communities of municipal wastewater-treating anaerobic digesters from Japan - AD_JPNNA5_MetaG | ecosystem: Engineered > Bioreactor > Anaerobic > Digestate | place...
AACCGCGACCTCTATATCGACGAGCGCATGAACGTCGAGAAGTCGACCCAGGCCGCCATCGCGTACCTCACGGACCTGCACGGCCTCTTCGGCGACTGGCTCACGGCCCTGGCGGCCTACAACTGCGGGGAGGGCCGCGTTCTCAAGGTCATCTCGCAACAGCAGATCAACTACCTCGATCACTTCTGGGACCTCTACCGGCAGCTGCCCAACGAGACGGCCCGGTACGTGCCGAGATTCCTCGCGACGCTGCACATCGTCAAGAACCCGAGGAAATTCGGCATGGAGCTCCCCGAACCCTATGCCAAGCCCATCGCCTTCGAGACGGTGAAGACCAACCGTACGATGAAGCTCTCCGACATCGCCTCCCAGATGGGCATCCCGACGGACACGCTCGTCCTCCTCAACCCTGAACTCCGTCACCAGATCACACCGGACCGCCCCTACGACCTGAAGATCCCCCAGGGCATGGGTCAGCAGTACGCGCTCGTGGCCGACCAGATCCGGGAGTCGAAGCCGCCCGCACCGCCGGAGCGCGAGCGAAAAACCAAGATCGTCAAGTACAAGGTGAAGCCGGGCGACACGGCGGCCTCCATCTCGAAGAGGTTCGGCGTTTCCGCCAAGTCGCTCCTGGCCGCCAACGGGATGAAGAGCGAGAGCCAGATCACGGCGGGGAAGGTCCTGAAGGTCCCTGTCAGGACGAAGGAGAGGGGCACGGCGGTCGCAGCGGGGAAGAAGGGCAAGTTCAAGAAGACTGCCGCCGAGCCCGCCCTGGTCAGGCACACCGTGAAGAAGGGGGAGACGCTGACCCAGATCGCCAAGCGTTACGGCACAACGCCGGCCGAGATCCAGAAGGTGAATCACCTGCAGACCACGCAGCTCAAGAGCGGGCAGGTGATCAAGGTCCGCAACCCGAACGCCGGCTCCGGGGGGTGAGAACCTAGAGCCTGCACTCCAGGCGGTAGCCGCGGATTTCGGAAAACACCGCCTCCTGCACGGCACCCATGATGCGGGCCCGGGCCCTGTTCCCGGGCCCTTCGTGTTCATAGCCGGCCAGGTGCAGCAGCCCGTGCAGCACGAGGTAAAGCAGGGAATCCCCGAAGGGGATCCCCGCGGCTCGCGCCTCGCGCCGTGCGGCCTCCACCGAAACCGCCACGTCGCCCAGCACCCCCGGGTTAAGACCGCCGAACGCGCCTTCGGTCAGGGAAAAGGCGATGACGTTTGTCGGCCTGTCCCGTCCCAGCCAGTCCCGGTTGAGCTCCCGGATCCCCCCGTCGTCGAGAAGCAGGAGGCTCAGCTCCCGGCCTCCAAGCCCGAGCAGCGCCAGAATCTTCCTGCAGTCCCGGCGAAGGCCGGCGCGGTCGATCTTCTCCAGTTTCTGCCTGTCCGCGATCCGGACCGTCCCCGCCTTCGATTTCGTCCGGCCTTGCATGGAATTTTCTGTCCCCGCGCCCGGGCTCTTCCCCCGTCTCATTCCTGCCTGCCGTCGCTTCTGCTTCGCGTGAGGTGGTTGTAGGCCTTGATGATCTCCGAGACCAGGGGATGACGCACGACGTCGATCTCCGAAAAGTAGACGAACCGGATCCCCTCCGTGCCGCTCAGGATCTGTTCCACCTCGACGAGACCGGATGTCCTGCCGGCGGGAAGGTCGATCTGCGTCACGTCCCCCGTGACGACGGCTCGGGATCCCCACCCGAGCCGGGTGACGAACATCTTCATCTGCTCCGACGTCGTGTTCTGCGCCTCGTCGAGAATGATGAAGGAGTCGTTGAGCGTCCTGCCGCGCATGAAGGCCAGCGGCGCCACCTCGATGACGCCCTTTTCGATCAGGGCCTGCGCCTTGTCGAATTCCATCATATCATAGAGGGCGTCGTAGACGGGCCGCAGGTAGGGGTTCACCTTCTCCACCAGGTCCCCGGGCAGGAAGCCCAGCTTCTCCCCGGCCTCCACGGCGGGACGGGTGAGCACGATCCGGTTGACGCGGCGGTCCATGAGATACGAGACGGCCATGGCCATGGCCAGGTAGGTTTTTCCCGTTCCCGCCGGCCCGATGCCGAAGACCAGGTCGTGACTGCGGATGGCGTCGATGTAGAGCTTCTGGGCGATGCTCTTGGGCGTGATGACCCTTTTTTTCGAGGAGATGTAGACTTTGTCGAGGAAGATTTCCTCGAGGCGGACGGCGCGGTTCTCGGAGAGGATCCGGTGCGCGAAACCCACGTCGGTGGAGTAGACGGGGAACCCTTTCTGGATCAGCTGATAGAGCTGCCCGAGGAGGTTCTCCACGAGTTGGACGGCTTGCGCCTCGCCGGCGAGGGTGATCTTGTCCCCCCGGGCCGAAATCCGGACCGGCTCCAGCTTCTCGACGAGCCGCAGGTTCCGGTCCTCGCCCCCGAGCAGGGCCTTGAAGGCGCTCGCGTCGGGAAAGGTAAGATGCTTGGTGGTTTCGTTCTTCAACCGTACGAACCCCAGAGAACGGACCATGAAACAATTTTGCCGGCTCAAAAGCGCTTTTCGACGGTTCTACACTCCCTGCACTGCTCCGCCACAAACTCGCCCTGCGGGCTCAGACATGTGGCTCCGCGGCCGTTCCGGTTCGTTCAGAACCGTTCGCGAAAAGTCGCTTTGAACGAGCCTTGCAAAACCGCTTCATGGCCCGTCCCCTCGACTCTTGGATGCGTTTTCCTGTTTCGCTCACTTCTGCAGAAACAGGTGCGCGTACACCTTCGCGTTGCCCACCATGTTCTCGATCAGGCAGTACTCGTTGGGCTGGTGGGCCATGTGGCAGTAGCGCGACCAGACGGCGGCCGGGTAGCCGTATTTTCGGAAGACGGCGGCCACCGTCCCGCCCCCGACTCCCCTCGGCGCCGCCGTCACGCCGTAGACGGCCCGGACCGCCTCCGCCAGGGCCCGGACCACCGGCGCGTCGTGCGCCGTGGGCGGCGGGGCGTCGGACTTCTGCACCGGCTCGAGTGCAATCGTCACGCCGAATTGCCTCTCCGCCTCGTCCGCCATGCCGCGGATCGTCGCCAGCACGTCGTCGACGGGATACACGGGCAGGATCCGGCAGTCCAGGTAGAAGACGTCCTCGCCGGGGATCGTGTTCACGTTGGGGACGTTGGCTTCCTTTTTCGTCGGTTCGAAGGTGCTTTCCGGCGGGTCGTAAAGGGGGTCCCGGGCCCCGTAGATCCCCGCCAGCCCGTCGAGCCGGACCACGAGATGCGACGCAGCGCGGAAGGCGTTCTTCCCCAGCGCGGGCCGGCTGGCGTGGCACTGTTTGCCCGACACCCGGACCCGCAGCCACAGGACGCTCTTCTCCGCCACCTCGATCATGGACCCCTCCTCGTTGCCCGCATCGGGCACGACGATGAGGTCGGTCATACGGAACCAGTCGCGCCGGGTCTCGAGGACGTAGTCGAGGCCGTAGCCGCTGCCGGTCTCCTCGTCGGCGGCCAGAAGGATCCCGATCGTCGACTCCGGGACGATTCCCTCGTCAAGGAAGGCCTTGGCCGCAAAGATCGAGGCCACGAGATCCTGCTGGTTGTCCTCGGTGCCGCGCCCGTAGACTCTACCGTCGCGCACCCAGCACTCGTAGGGGTCCCGCTCCCAGAGCTTCAACTCACCGGGCGGCACGATGTCCGTGTGCGTCATGACCCACACCGTGCGGTCCGCGTTTCGTCCCGGGATCCGCACCGCGATATTGGGCCTCGCCCCGTCGGAGACACGGCTGTCGGGCGCGTTGCAGCTCTCGGCAGGCGGGAATCCCATCTTTCGGAGGGTCTCGACGAGAAAGGCAGCCTTCTTCATCTCGCCGTCCCCCCCGTTCTCCGGGGCCAGGGCCGGGATCGCCGTGAGGGCTGCCTGCAGCCGGATCATGTCCGGCAAGTAGCCGTCGATGCGGCTCCGGATCCGTTCGAATATCCTGTCTTCGATCATGCCGTCCTTTCACTTCACCCGTTTCACCGTCCCGAAGGACCGAAGCGGCTCGTCGAACTTCGTCTCGTCGCCCAGGACGAAGACCGTCCGGCGGTCGGGGGCCAGGTACTTCTCCGCAACCTTCAGCACGTCCTCCCGGGTGACCGCGTCGATCCTCGCCGGGTACTCGGACAGGAATTTCACGGGCAGCCCCTGGAACTCGAGCGCCATGTGCTGGAAGGCGATCATGTGGGACGACGTGAAGGAGAAGATGTAGCTGTTCACGATGGATCGTTTCGCCAGGTGGATGTCCTGGGCCGGCATCTGAGACTCCCGCGCATCCTTCAGGATGTCCTGCAGCACGGACAGGACCTGGCCCGTGGACTCCGTCTTCGTCATGGCGTAGGCCCCGAACGTCCCGTAGCCCTGCCTCCCCTCGAAGAAGCTGCCCGCGCTGTAGGCGAGTCCCCGGTTGCTGCGGATCTCCTGGAAGATCCGGGAGCGGAACCCGCCGCTGCCCAGGATGTGATCCAGGACCGTGAAGGCGTGGAAATCGGGGCTTTCCTTGCCCGGCCCGATCGTGCCGATGATCACCGTGGACTGGGGGCCTTTCCTGGAGAAGTGATACAGGGGTCCCTGCTCCTGCGGCTTCGGAAGGGGCGCGGTGCTGAAATCCCCCTCGTCGTCCCAGTCGCCGAAATGCCGCTCCACCAGCGCAAGGGCCTCCTCCTTCGAAAGATCGCCCGTGACGGCGATCCGCAGGTTGCGGGGGAAGAAATGGGCCCTGTGGAACGCGACGAGATCGTCCCGCGTGACGGCCTCGATCGTCTGGATCTCCGGCAGCCGCCCGCGGGGGTTGCCGGCATAGAGCACGCGCCGGAACTCCCGAAAGGCGAGCCGTTGCGGCGCGTCGGATACGCGGCGAAGCTCCTCGATCTTGAGATTCTTTGCGTGCTCGACTTTCGCCTCCTCGAAGGCGGGTCTGCGGAGGATGTCGGCAAAGATCCGGAAGGCCTTTTCGAGATCCCTCTTCAAAACCGAGAGACTGCCCGTCCCGTATTCCATCCCGACATTGACGGACACCGGCGCAGCCAGGTAATCCAGCTGCTCGTCCACCTCGTCGCCGCCCAGTTCTCCCGCTCCGCCTGTCCGCATGGCGTCACCCGTCAATTCGGCGAGGCCGGCCTTGCCGTCCGGCTCGAACACCGAGCCCGCGCCGACGATGAACGAGACCTGGACGAGCGGCAGCTCACGGTCTTCCAGGGTGTAGACGGTCAGGCCGTTCTCGAGGACGACCCGCTGCGGTTTCGGCGGCGAGAACCGGATCTCCCCGTACGTCAGGCGGTCCGGATCGGGCCATGCGGGCGCCGGCTGCGCGTCCGTCGCCCCCGCGGGGCAGGGCCCGGCGGCCATAAGGAGCAAAACGAAACAGAGGGCGAGTGTGTTCCTCACGGTTTCACCTTCCTCTGGAGAACGGCCACGGTCCGGTTTTCCTCGGTCAGGTATTTCTTCGCCGCCTCCATGATGTCCTTGGGGGTGACCTTCTCGATCATGTCGATGTAGCGGGTCATGTACCGGTAGTCGCCCGTGATGATCTCGTAGTAGGAAAGCCGGCTCGCGAGGCCCGAGTTCGAATTGAGCTCGCGGATGAACTCCGCCCGGAGCTGATTGACGATCTTTTCCAGTTCCTGCTTCTTCACGGGCTCCTTCTTGAGCGTCTCCAGCTCCGCATACACGGCCTCCTCCAGTTCGTCGGGACCGTGGGGGTGGCGCGGGGTCCCGGAAATCATGAAGAGGTTGGAGTATCGTGCGCCGGGCATGCCGTTGGCCGCGTTCACGTCCTCGGCAAGCTGTTTGCCCTGCACGATGTTTCGATGGAACCGGGAGGTGCGGCCCTTCGAGAGCAGGGCCTCGATGACGTCGAACACGTAATCCTCGAAGGCCGGCAGGGTGGGCTTGTGCCAGCCGATGATGAGGTGCGGGTTCGCGTCGGCGACGAGAGTGACCCGTTTGGGCCCGCTCTGGGGAGGCTCCTCCGTCACGCGGCGAACGGCCGGGGGGTGTGCCGGGATGGGGCCGAAATACTTCTTCACCATCTCCAGGGTCTTGGCCGCGTCGATGTCGCCCACGATGGCGATCACCGTGTTGCCCGGCGCGTGGTACTGCCTGAAAAAGGACTCGAGATAATCGGGGGACAGAAAGGCGATGTCCGAGGGCCAGCCGATGATGGGGCGGCGGTAGGGGTTCGCCGCGAAGGCCGTGGCGAAGAAGAGCTCCGAGAGCTTCCGCGCGGGGACGGACTCGTAGGTCTGCCGTCGCTCTTCCATGACGACGTCGCGCTCCGTGTAGAACTCGCGCAGGACGGGGGTTGTCATCCGGTCGGCCTCGATGCGGGCCCACAGCTCGATGCGGTTCGACGGCAGGCTGACCTTGTAGGTCGTCACGTCCTGCCCCGTCGATGCGTTGAGGCCCACGGCCCCGTTCTCCGTGTAGAGGCGGTCGATCTCGTTTTCCACGACCCATTCCTTGGCCTCGCTCTGCAGCTCCTTGAGCTTCTGCTCGAGGCGCTTGATCTCCGCCTCGTCGGCGCGGGCGCCCTTCATCCGCTCTCGATCGAGCGCCGTGCCCGTCTCGCGGATCCGCTTCAGCACCCGCTCCTCCTCCTTGAAGTTCTTCGACCCGATCGTGCGGGTTCCCTTGAACAGCATGTGCTCGAGGAGGTGGGCCGCCCCGGTCTGTCCGTCGGCCTCGTCGGCGGCCCCGACGAGATGGCGGATGTACAGGGAGACGGTGGGGCTCGTGTGCCTCTCCACGAGGAGGAGCCGCAGGCCGTTTTCGAGCGTGACCCGCTGGACCCGCTCCTCCAGATTGTATCCCGACGACGCGGCGGGCACGAGGGCGACGAGGGCCGCCACCGCGAGCAGGACACAAAACGGGCCGAGGGCGGTGCGCGGCAGGCGTTTGCTGGACGGCATCATGACGGGCGAGGGTACTCCTTCCATCGTTTCCGGAAGCGGAAGAACGCATAGAGAACGCCGGTGCCGCTGATCAGGACGATGAAATTGGCGGCAAAGAAGACCATAACGAATTCCGCGGGGTTCTGCAGGGCATAGGCGGAAAGCAGCAGCGAGACGCCCCAGAAGAGAAAAAAGGCCGATAACACGCCGATGAGGATGTCTCTGAGCCACGGGAACAGCGTCATGATCCTTCGCGCCGGGTGACCGGATTCTCCGCGCGTCCCCGCCGGACGGGGATTTGCAACGTGCGCATTATGAAGGATCGGCAAGGAAAATTCAATCCCTTTCAGCTTCAGATGCGGTCGGCATTCGCAACGGCCTGCCTCGCGCGGTTTTTCAGCGACTGGAAGTCCCCGGGTCCAAACGTCTGGCTGAGGCAGGGCAGCAGGGAATTGTTCTGAAAGAGCGGCTCGCCGGCAATGTCATAGCGGGCATGGCGCAGCGCTTCGCCCCAGAGGGCCGTGCCGGGGATCGGCGAATATTCGGCCAGCAGGGGTCGCGCCCCGGCGGCCCGGACCAGATCGATGCCGCAGGCCACTTCCCGGGCATCCTGGCCCGGAAGGCCGCAGAGCAGGTAGACGCCGATTTCCCCGGAACGGTATCCCGCCTCCCGCAGGTACGCGACGGCCCGCCGCAGATCCTCCGACGTCACCTTTCCCCCGGTGGCCTGCTGCCGCTCGGCCGAGGCCGTCTCGAAGCCCAGGCGGATCGTGCGGAATCCGGCGCGGAACATGAGCGAGGCGAGCCGGGGCGAGATCTCCCGCGCATGCAGGCCGTTGGGACAGTGAAACCGGCACGCGAGCCCCCGCCGCAGGATCTCCTCGAGCATGGGGATGGCTCTCCGGGGCGCATCGACGAGCAGGGCATCGTCATAGAAGGCAAAATCGACGACGCCGCGGCGTCGGTGCCAGTGTTCGATCTCGTCGACGACCCGGACGGGGTCCCTCGTTCGGAAGGGGCCTCCAAGCAGCGTCGAGGCGCAGTAGGTGCATCGAAAGGGACATCCCCGCGACGTCAGGATGGGCACCGCGTCGAATCGGTCCGAGAGATCGAAGGCGGGGTAGGGATAGCTGTCGGGATCTCCGGCATCGACGTCGAATGCGACGGAGATGCCGGCAACCTCGCCCAGGGCACGGGGCAGGGTCGATTCCCCGGGGCCTGACAGGACGCAATCGGCCCCGGAATGCGCGCGGGCGTGCTCCCCGCACAGGGTCGCGTAGGTCCCGCCGAGGATCACCGGCACCCCCGGCCACGCGGCGCGGACCTCCCGGACGGCGTCGATGACGCCGGGATACCAGTAGGTCATCAGGGAGCCGACGAGAACGGCGTCGGGCCGGCCGCAGGACGCGAGAAGCCGCCGAAAATGCGCCGGTGTCATCCCGTAGCGCCGGTAGGGCTTTCGGATGAAACGCAAGGCCTGAGGCCCCGGAATCTTTTCGCTGCAGAACTTCCCCCGGCCCCATCCATCGCGTCTGGGGGCCTTCCGCAGGCCGTCGACGTCGGGGTCGAGACAGTCGATCAGCCGGACGCCGCATCCCGCCCCGCGCATCAGCACCGCCAGGATGTAGAGACCCAGCGGCCTCACCCAGAAATCGTAGGCGGCAAAATCGTAAATCCACGGGTTCACGAGCAGAACGTTCTGTATCCCCATCCCGTCGCTCCATTCGCGTTGCGGCCGGCCATTCGCGGGCGACCTCCGGGCGGACGAGGACAGGCCGCGGCGGCGAGGCCGGAGTATAGCAGCGCCGCGTCGGGCGGGCAAGGCTCAAACGTTTTTCCAGAAAAGGCTTGAAGGGGTGAGGGATCCCTGCTAACATGCGGCAACGACCGACAGGGGGTTACCGAACGGCCGAAACCTACCGCCGTGCGGCCTTATGAAAGCCGTCATCCAGAGAGTCGAAAGTGCCTCGGTGAGCGTCGGGGGGGCCGAGATTGCCCGCATCGGCGCCGGGCTCGTCGTCCTGCTCGGCGTCGAAAAGGGTGACGACGAGAAGGATGCCGATTTTCTCCTCGACAAGATCATCCACCTGCGCATCTTCGAGGACGGCGAGGGGAAGATGAACCGTTCCCTGGCAGAGACGGCGGGGGAGCTTCTCGTCGTGTCGCAGTTCACCCTGTTGGCGGACTGCCGCAAGGGGCGCAGGCCTTCCTTTACGGATGCCGCGGAACCCGCGCAGGCCGAGACATTGTACCGACACGTGCTGTCCAGGGCCCGGGAGAAGATCCCGCGCGTCGCCGCGGGTCAGTTTCAGGCCATGATGAAGGTCGCGCTCGTCAACGACGGGCCCGTGACGATCCTGCTGGACAGCCGGCGGTGAAAGACGGGAATCCATGAAAATCAGGGCAGAAGACCTCCCGCCGAGCCACATCCGGATCGACAAGGAGGGCGGCTGGCATTACAAGGGCAACGAGATGTTCCGCAAGGACATCGTGAAGCTCTTCTACGAGAATCTCAAGCGGGACGATGCGGGACGCTACTACATCGAGCTCGAGAACGACGTCGCCTCCCTCGAGGTGGAGGACACGGCCTACGTCGTGAAGGCCGTCTACCGCCTCGGCAGGCCCGAGGAGGGCAACGAGCGCATCGCCGTCCTGCTCAGCGACGAGAGTCTCGAAGATCTCGACTGCTCGACGCTCTGCATCAGCCGGGACAACGTCCTGTACTGCACGGTCAAGCCCGACGGCCACCCGGCCCGATTCCTTCGGTCGAGCTACTACCAGATCGCCGAAGCGTTCGAATACGACGAGTCCCGGGATTCCTACTATCTTCCCCTGAACGGCATGCGGTACTACATTCAGCAGCGCGACGGCGCCTGAGCGTCACGGACCGCATACCGAATCCGCGCAAGACGATGAACCGATTGGAGGCATGCATGCTGGACACGGATATCAAAATGGCCCTGACCTTCGATGACCTGCTGCTCGTCCCGGCGGAATCCACGATCCTCCCAAAGGACGTGGACACGAGGACGAACCTGACGAACTCGATCGTGATGAACATCCCCATCATCAGCGCCGCCATGGACACCGTGACGGAGTCCCAGACCGCAATCTGCATGGCCCGCGAGGGCGGCATCGGGATCATCCACCGCAACATGAGCATCGAGCGGCAGGCCCTCGAGGTCGACAAGGTCAAGAAATCCGAGAGCGGCATGATCGTGGACCCCATCACGATCGGGCCGGACCAGAAGGTGAAGGACGCCCTGGAGCTCATGAGCCGCTACAAGATCTCCGGCGTGCCCGTCGTCAAGGGCAGACGGCTCGTCGGGATCCTCACCAACCGCGACCTGCGGTTCGAGACCAACCTCGATCAGCCCGTCTCCAGCGTCATGACGAAGGACCGCCTCGTCACGGTGTCGCAGAACATCAGCCTCGAGGAGTCCAAGAAGCTCCTCCACAAGCACCGCATCGAGAAGCTGCTCGTCGTCGACGACGACTTCTGCCTCAAGGGCCTCATCACGATCAAGGACATCGAGAAGATCCAGAAGTACCCCAACGCCTGCAAGGATCAGCTCGGGCGCCTGCGGGTCGGCGGCGCCGTGGGGATCACCGACCGGGAGCCCCGGGTCCAGGCCCTCCTGGCTGCGGGCTGCGACGTGATCTGCATCGACACGTCCCACGGGCACTCCAAGGGCGTTCTCGACGCCGTCCGCGACACGAAGAGGAACTTTCCCCAGTGCGAGCTGATCGCCGGCAACGTGGCGACCTTCGAGGGCGCCGAAGCCCTCATCAAGGCCGGGGTCGACGCCGTGAAGGTCGGCGT
>Ga0116184_10004713_pt1 | contig 10690 bp, 8 predicted proteins | sample AD_JPNNA5_MetaG_FD_89886 | JGI IMG/M metagenome (GOLD analysis project Ga0116184, IMG submission 89886) | Active sludge microbial communities of municipal wastewater-treating anaerobic digesters from Japan - AD_JPNNA5_MetaG | ecosystem: Engineered > Bioreactor > Anaerobic > Digestate | place...
CTGCGTGCTCATGGGCCTTTCCATGCTCGACGTGTTCACCCTGCCTCTTCCGCAATCGTTTATCTCCGGATCTGCCCGTCCGCGGAAGGGATTCGTGGGCGCTTTCGCCCTGGGTGCCGCCGTGGGGCTCGTCCTGGGTCCATGCACGGCCCCGGTGCTGGGCGCACTCCTGAGCCTCGTTGCAGCCAAGCAGAACCTCCCCTTCGGCATGAGCCTGCTCTTTTCCTTTGCCTTCGGAATGGGAACTCTCCTTATCCTCCTGGGTTCGTTTACCGGTCTTGTTGCGAGCCTCCCGAAGGCGGACGGATGGATGGTCTCGGTACAGAAAATTTTCGGCTGGGGACTGATCGCCATGGGTGAATATTTCCTCATCAAAGCAGGACAGTTAATGATCTAGGAGAGCGTGTATGATTCGACGTATCGTGGTATGCTCGGCGCTTATCTTTGTGATCGCACTCCCATTCGCCTCGTGCGAAGACAAAACCCCGAAGAGAGGCTCCGGAACCGGCAGCGGGACGCCGGAGAGGATAACCGCCCCGAACTTCAGTCTCCAGGATATCACAGGCAGGACGTGGCGTCTTGCCGATCACCGCGGGAAGGTCGTCTTTCTGAATTTCACGACAACCTGGTGCCCATGGTGCCTCAAGGATATTCCCACCCTGAAGAAAATCTACGAGCGCTACAGGAATAAGGAGTTCGAGTTCGTATCCATCTATATCGAGGAGAGCCAGAAGAAGGTCTCTTCTTTTGCAGTGAAGCACAAGCTTCCCTATAAAATCCTCCTCGACCCGGAAGGAAAAGCTGCGCGAAGCTATGGTGTCAGGGGTGTTCCGACAAAGGTCGTCGTGGGAAGGGATGGGACCATTACCTGCTGGATGTGCAACGATACTGAAGGCGTGCTGGAAAGAATGCTCAAAAAATGAGCGCCGCGATCTTTTTATCCGAGGAGACTCTCTGCCATTTTGACGGCCTCTACCCCGTCCTTTGCATAGTGAGCCCCGATGGAGTCGGCATAAGCCCTCGTCACCACTGCCCCGCCAACGAGGAAGGGACACGACAAGCCTGAGAGCCTCGCCTTCCCGATGATGTCCTTCATCTGCACCATGGTCGTGGTCATCAGGGCGGAGAGTCCGACCATGTCCGGCTTATACCGCATGGCTGCCTGGATGATATCCTCGTCCGGAACGTCTTTTCCAAGGTCGATCACGTCGAACCCATCGTTCTTGAGCATCAGAGAGACGATATTTTTCCCGATATCGTGGATATCGCCCTGTACCGTTGCCAGGATGATGCTTCCCTTTTTTGCCGGATACGTGCCCTCGCGCTTGAGGAGAGGCTCGAGGTGATCGAATGCCTTCTTCATTGTCTCGGCGCTCGCTATGAGCTGAGGGAGGAAGTAGATTTTTTTCTCATAGAGATCCCCGACATGCCGTATCCCGGGAATCATGGACTCATCAATAAGGACATGGGCGGGGATACTCTGCGTGAGGGCCTTGTCGATCAGGCCGGCAATCTCTCCTCGTGCACCGTCGATCACTGCTTGATAAACGATTTCAACAGGCGACAGAGCTCTATCATCGCCAACACCACTCCTGGAAAGTCTTTCCTCGTGCGGGGAGGCTGTCGCGTGGGCAATGAATTCTTTCGCCTCCGGGTCCCGGTTCAAGAGGACATCCGAAGCCCTTTTGATCTGCATGAATTCTTCGTTCATGGGATTGGCAATGGCCATGGTCAGGCCGCATGAAGAGGCCATTGCCAGAAATGCCGCATTTATCCATTTCCGCTCGGGCAGCCCGAAAGAGACGTTCGACAGGCCGAGGACCGTGCGTGCATCGAACTCGGATGAGCACCACCTGGTCGTTGCCAGGGTCTCCAGTGCTGCATTGCCGTCTGCAGACACGGCCATGGTCAGTGCGTCCACGACGATGTCGTCTTTCGTGAATCCCCGCTGCCGTGCCGTGGCAAAAATCTCTTCGATGATATTCCTGCGCTCAAGAGAGCTCTTTGGAAGCTTCTTTCCCGTCAGGGGGAGGAGAATGAACATGGCACCATAGTGTGCCGCGATATCCAGAAGCATTTCGAGCTTGTCCCCTTCGCCCGAGATGGAATTAATGAGAGCACGGCCGGGATAGATTCTCAACGCACCCTCTATCGCCTCAGGGATCGAGGAATCGATGCACAAAGGGGCATCGGCTGATATGGAAAGCGCCTTTACGGCTTCTCTGAGGGTTGTTGCCTCGTCGACTCCCGGCATCCCCACATTGACATCCAGAAGCGAAGCGCCTTTGAGAACCTGTTCCTGGGCAAACCTCTTCACCAGAGTCATCCTGCCCTCAATGAGCTCTCCTTGGAGGTCCTTCTTCCCGGTGGGATTGATCCGCTCGCCGATCAGGATGAGAGGGCCGTCCTTTTCCAGGAATACGGTTCTCCGTGCCGAACTCAGCCCTCCGGCCTTTGTCCGTTCCACTCCCTCGGACGGCAAAATCGCCTTCTCGCCTCGGACAGCCCGTATGTGCTCCGGGGTCGTGCCGCAGCACCCTCCCAGGAACCTCACGCCCGAGGCCATGAACCCTCCGGTGAACCCGGCGAACTCCTGTGGAGACATGGGGAAAACGGCCTTCCCATCCTTCAGGATCGGCAGGCCGGCATTCGGCTTTGCCACGAGGGGAACCTTTGCATAGGGCTTGAGGGGCCTGATCATCTGCATCATCTCTTCGGGGCCGGTAGAGCAGTTGCATCCTATGGCATCCGCCCCGAGAGACTGCAGGGTGATCAGCGCAGACAAGGGATCGGTTCCATTCAGGGTCCGGCCTGATGATTCATACGTCAGGGTCACGATGGTGAAGGCGTCGGTGATCTCCCTTACCGCTATGAGGGCCGCCCTCGCCTCCTGGATATCCACCATGGTCTCGATGACGAAGAGGTCGACCCCGCCTTCAAGGAGCCCTCTGACCTGTTCCTTGAAGACACCGACTGCCTCTTCGAAACCCACGTCGCCGAAAGGCTCGACGAATCTGCCTGTAGGCCCGATATCTCCGGCCACGAGGCAATCCTCTCCCACCGCCTCCCTTGCCAGGATGGCGAGATCTCTGTTGATCCTCTGCACATCGGTCTGCCCGTATTCGGAAAGCTTGAATCGGTTGGCTCCGAAAGTACAGGTATAGACCATATCCGAGCCTGCCTTGAGATAATCCCGGTGCACGATCTTGAGACGATCGGGGTTCTTCAGGCACCACAGCTCCGGGGATACGCCTCCCGGCATGCCAAGGGCCTGCAGTTCGGTGCCGGTCGCCCCATCGAGTATGATGAGTCTTGAAGACGCCGTTTTTCTGATTTCATCTCTCGGCTTCACAGAGACCTCACATTCATTGTGCTATGTGCTTACGCTGATACCCGCCAGGGCGGTTACTGACTTTTCAGGAACGAGTACGAACGAATCCGTTATCTGCACGCCGATTTCCCAGAGCTTCAGGTTTTCATACATGATCTTCTGATTCTCCAGCGCAAAATCCCCATACCCTGCTGAGAACCTCCGTGCTGAAAGCTCCTTTCCTCGCCTCCTTAAATCCCGCCCGATATGCCCAACGATCCAATCGAGTGCCTTATCGGTCATTTCGCTTGCCACGGCATCGAACACCACTGCCCGAGTGAGATTGCCGGCATCCGACTCGTGCCTGATTCCTTCCATAATCCCGTTGCCTGCCGTGGCTCCCATGAAGAGCACTTCAGAGGATCCTTTGAGCATCCTTGCCACGCCCGTGCTTCTGAGGACCGCTCCGGTTCGGAGGGAGATCTTCTCTCCGCTGATGCTGTCAACAGGCAGCACGAGGGTTGATCCTTTCAGCTCAATGAGGGCTGCCGCGTGGCTCATGGCATTCCGGATCTCTTCTTCCTGCTCCTGCGTGATCGTGGTCAGCCCTTTCCGGTACCCCATCCGCCGATACACGGCCTGTGCGGGAACATCGAGATAAATGGCGTTGAAAAAAACCGGCACAGATTCCATCTGATCAGATCTAGTCGTAAACTCCGCAAGTTTCAAGCCATTCTTTCTCGCAACCCTTCTCAACCACAAAAATTATCCTTATAATTTTGTTTGTATTATGATAGGATTATAACACACACCGTGAATCCACAACGAGGTACGTAGATGAGTCTAAAAGACCTTTTTTATCCCCGCAGTATTGCGGTCATTGGTGCATCACCTAGTCTAGGGGGGGGGAAGCTGCCGTATTACCATATCATCAAGATGGCTGGGTACAAGGGCAACCTCTATCCCGTGAACCCGAAGTATCAGGATATACAGGGAACCAAAGTCTATGCGTCCCTGGACGAGATCCCTGAACCGATCGACTTCGCCATAGCGCAGGTCCCGGCCAAGCTCGCCCTGGAGACCGTGGAGGCAGCCGCCAGGAACAAGGTCAAATTCCTCCACTTCTTCACGTCGGGCTTTTCCGAGGTCGGAAACAAGGGCCTTGAAGAAGAGCTGCTCAAGGCAGCCAGGAAGGGGGGAACGAGGATCGTCGGCCCGAACTGCATCGGGGTTCACTGCACCGAATCCGGGATCTGGTGCGACATGCCCAAGAGCCCCATGAGCGGTGTCGGCGACGTTGCTTTTTTGGGCCAATCGGGAGGCATGACACACAGCTTCATGCGAATGGCTCACTCACGCTACATAGGGCTCAACAAGGTCGTTTCCTACGGCAATCAGATCGATCTGAAGGTGGAAGACTACCTCGAGTACTTCGCCGGCGACGATGCCATCAAGGCGGTTGCCGCGTACATCGAGGATATCAAGAATTTCGGGCGTTTCATGGAGGCACTGAGAATAACGACTCCCAGGAAGCCGGTGATCATCCTCAAGGGAGGCGTCACCAGCCAGGGTGCGCAGGCAGCCGCCTCCCATACCGGGGCGCTTGCCGTGCGCAACGATCTGTGGTCGTCCATGTTGCGTCAGTTCGGCGGGATCGAGGCCCGTACATTCGAAGAGCTCGTGGATCTTACCATGATGGCCGTGGCAGACAGGCTTCCTCTGGGGAACAGGATAGGCTTTCTCGGAGCAGGAGGAGGAACCTCTGTTCTCGTGACGGATTTCGCCTACCAGCACGGACTCGTTCTCCCCGAGCTTGAAAGAGAGGCGCAGGAGATCATCAGCCGCAAGATCAGCAACGTGAATACGAGCACAACCAATCCCGTGGATCTGGGCTTCTATGGCTTCGATTTTTATGTCATGGCGCACACCATCGAGGCAATGGCCAAGGATGACAACATCGATGTCATCATCCCCTACTTCTCCCTAGACTTCATCACCTCATTCCAGAGTGACCAGGTGGAAAGCGGGCCTGATGTCATTATTGCAGCCATGCAGAAGACCCATAAACCCGTGATACCCATTCTCTCGAGGTTCACGGAAAACATCATCGAAGTCGAAAAGGTGCGCATCAAGCTTACGGAGAAATTCAGGAAGGCAGGTCTTGCCGTTTTCACCACCCCTCAGGATTGCATCGCCTCCATCAGCAAGATCCTCTGGTGGAATATGTTCCGCAATCAGGTGCTGCCTGCAGCAGAGCCCGAGAGGGTCTTTGCCGCCGCAGCCGCGAAGGGCTCCATACCATGAACTATCTCGTCATGGGTGCAGGCGCCCTGGGAAGCGTCTTCGGGGGCCTGCTCGCAGAACAGGGCCATGAGGTGACCTTCGTGGGCCTCGATGAGCATCTCATGGCCATTCAACAAAAAGGACTCCTCATTAGAGGTATCTGGGGAGACCATGTGGTGCCGAAGGTCCCGGTTTTCTACGGAACGGAAGGGCTGCGCGGAACCTTTGATGTTGTCCTCCTGAGCGTGAAGTCGTATCACACCGAAGGGGTGATACGACAGACCCTCCCGTTCATGCATGAGGATACCCTGGTTTTTTCCATCCAGAATGGCCTGGGAAACTGGGAGACCATAGCGAAGGCCGTCGGATGGAACAGGACTGTGGGAGCCCGGATTATCTTCGGGGCGGAAATCGATGAGCCGGGAACTGCCCGGGTTACGGTCTATGCGGACAAAGTGCTCATCGGCAGCCCGACAGGCGATGTCCCGACAGACAGGATACGGCAGGTATGCGAAGATTTCTGCGGTTCCGGCATTCCCACCGAGGTCAGCGGCCGGATCGAATCGTTCCTGTGGGGCAAGGTTCTCTACAACTGTTCCCTCAACGCACTGGGTGCAATCATGAACGTCCCCTACGGCAGACTGGGAGAGGTGACCGAGGTCCGCGCCGTCATGCGCAGGATCATCGATGAGATCTTCCTTGTAGCTCAGGCAAAAGGGGTCTCCATGGTGTATTCCGGTCCGGAAGACTACTGGCGGGTTCTCCTTGAAAAGCAGCTGCCGCCTACGGCCGCCCACCGGTCCTCCATGCTCCAGGACATGGAAAGAGGCCGCCTTACCGAGATCGATTCTCTGAATGGTGCCGTTGCCCGCTACGGTCGGGAGCTTTCCCTCGATACGCCGGTAAATGAAACCATCACGGCAATCATAAAGGGAATCGAGTCGAAAAGGCAGGGACCGCCCGGCTCGTAATCAAAGCAGCCTCCAGGACCTTTCCCTGCCGCCAGGTCTTTGAGCCTGTCCGACAGGCGCTTCCTCTCGCGCAGCAGCCTTTATCTCTCTGTACATGTCCGGGGTGAGGCCCTCCCATGCGCAGGGAAGAAGGGTGTTATTTTGGAAAAGGGGGTCGTCGGCCAAAGGATATCTGCTGCAACTGCAGGCCTTTTCCCACTCTTCCGTATCGGGGAGCGGGGAAAACTCGGCTATCATGGGGGCTGCCCCGCAGCTTTTCACAAAGCGGACCGCTTCGAAGACCTCGGACGCATGCTGGCGGGGAAGCCCGCAGAGGATGTATACCCCGATGTCACGGGGATCGAACCCTGCATGTGTCAGGTTCTCCATTGCCCGGAGGAATTCTTCGTTGGTGACCTTTGCCCCTGATCTTGCCTGCCGGGCCGGATCAGCGGTCTCGAGGCCGAGTCTGACCGTGGAAAAGCCGCTTTGCTTCATGGCAGCGGCGACCTCTCTCCCGATGCACCGCGCATGAAGGGCATTGGGACAGTGCAGCCGGATGTTCAGATCCCTTCTTATAATTTCTCGCATCAAGGGAAGGGCGAAGGCTCCCGCACCGAAGAGCAGGGCATCGTCATAAAAGGCAATGTCCTGAACAGCATATGAACGGGACCAGTACTCGATCTCGTCTGCGACCTTGAAAGGGTTGCGCCGGCGCACCTTCGGAGAGATCACATGGGATGCACAGTACGTACACCGGTACGGACATCCCCGGGACGTCTGGATGCATACGTATCTTAAGGGGTCCACGAGATCGAAGAGAGGGTACGGGAGGGTATCGAGATCTTCCATATCAGGGATAAACTCCGGGGTTGTGCCCCAGATGCTGCCGAGAAGATCGAGCACCTCTCTTTCCCCTTCACGGGAGACGACACAGTCTGCGCCTGAGAGCCGAACCGCATGGTCTCGGCACAGCGTCGCATAAATTCCTCCCAGGATGATGGGGACACCCTCGAAGGCGGTCCTTATAAGCCGGATTGCCTCGAACACCCCCGGATACCAGTAGGTCATGAGAGAGGTAACCAGCACGGCGTCAGGTCTCGGAACAGAGGCAAGATCGCGCAGGAAGGCATCGGTGCTGATCCCGTATCTCCCGTAACTTCTTGCCATATCGCGTATCTGACGAGGGGTCGGCACGATCTCCCGATAGTATTTCCCCTGCCCGCCCCTTCCGACTTTCGGCACCCTGCCTTTCATATGAGGATGAGGAGTTTTCAGGCAGTCGATAAAGGAGACCCGGCATCCGTTTTTTCTGAGGACCGCCCCCAGACCGAGAAGTCCCAGCGGTTTTGCCCACATGTCATACGCTGCAAAATCGTATATCCACGGATTGATCAGGAGAACGTCTCTTCCTCTCATCCTCTGCCCTTCTGCCCCAGCCTTTCCATATGTGAGAGCTTTTGGATGATCCTATATCCATGCACCCGATATTGCAAGATTGCGAGAAGGGGATCGGGGAGTGTATCCCTGTATCAGGATGGAGCTTGGGCCGGCAGAGCAGAATAGTTTTCCTCGATGGCAAAGGATTTGAAGACGTTTTCAATCTCGTTTCTCTTCCGGGATTTGCTCCATTTCAGCTCACGGGCCATCGCGTCGGCAACCATCTCTATTACCCTGCCGCCCGGATTGCCCAGGGTACAAAGGCCTGTCCTCCTGAAGAGAACATCGGAAAGCCGAATCGACATCTCCCGATGAATGGCGTAAAAAATCTCTGCCCATACATCCGGGAATCCGTCACAGATCGGATCCAGTCCCTTTTTCTGGTCGAATCCGATCACGTCGAGATATCGCGAACCATAGTTACGGCAGAGATGTTCGATAGTCCTATCACGTAAATCCCCCGGCCTCTTTCTTTTTGCCCTCTCGACGAAGCTCTCGTATCGTCCTATCTCTCCACCGCAGAGCGGGGTTGTGTGCGTGAGGCAGAGGGTACTGCCCCTCCCGAGCTTCTTGCAGACGATATCCACGAGCTGCCTGGCCATGTTTCTGGATGTGGTGTATTTCCCTCCGATGGCTGTGACAAAGCCTTTGATCCCATCCTCTGGCTCGTGGTCGTTGATCTCATATTTCCTCGATGCATCAGAGACCTCCGCTCCTATACTCGAGTCTCTTTCCACGATAGGTCTCAATCCCCCGTAGTGGAACAGGATGTCCGACAGGCTCAACTCTGCCGAGGGAAGAGCCTGGTTGATCTCGTCGAGAAAATCGCAGATGTCTTTCCGGGAAACCCTGAAATCATCCGGGTCGCCCTTGTATACCTCGTCGGTGGTACCGATAAGGCTGTGCTCTCGCCATGGCATGATAAAGAAATGCCTGCCGCCTTTCGTCTGAAGAACGACAGCATGATCCTTGTGGAAAAGATTGGTGATTATATGGATTCCCTTCGATCTGATCACGCCGCGATGCCTCTTCCCTCTGGCTATGCCCAGAAGGAGGTCGGCCCACGGTCCGGCAGCGTTCACCGTCACCTCGGCTTTGAGTTCGTAGAGCTTATCGTTGAGGAGGTCCCGGACCCTCCCGCCTTCGATCCTGTCCCCTGATATGATGAGGTCCTCGACGATCGCATAGTTTGCCACATCCGCTCCGTACTCATTGGCAGAGCAGATCACCTCGAGCGTCAACCTCTCCGGACTGTACATCTGACAGTCATAATAGAGCGCCCCTCCCTTGAGGGCCCTTGGATCGAGAGCCGGTGCCCTTTCAATGATCTCATTTGCGGAAAGCTTTTTATGTGTCGGGATTTTTTTATCGTCGTCATTAATCCACTTCCGGTCATAGGAGAGGGTGTCATACGCGACCATTGCCGACAGAACAGCAGGAAGGCCTCTCATGCCCCATCCGTATGCCGGAAAAACGAAAGGTATGGGGTAAACGAGGTGTGGAGCAATGATCTCCAGAATCCGCCTTTCCTGCAAAGACTCCCTTACGAGCCCCACTTCAAGATTTTTGAGATATCGCAGGCCGCCATGGATGAGCTTTGATGTGGCGGCAGAGGTTGCAGCACCAAAATCACCCTTGTCGACGAGAGCAACCTTCAGTCCCCTCAGGGAAGCATCCCAGGCGATGAAAGCGCCCGTTATCCCTCCGCCGATGATGAAGACATCGTATTTCTTACCGGACATGCCCTGGATATTCCTGAACATACCCTCCTCCCGCAGCGATGCTTCGGATTCCTTTCCTCCCTGAAGGGAAGTCGACATCCATGAAGTAATAATAAAAAGGGATCGGGCTTATCCAAATGTCTCCTTCTCAGGCCCCCAGGAGACCCTCAACCGATTCACCCATGAGCAGTACGGGGTGCCCCATGCAAAAACCTGGCGAAAGGCTGCATTCATCTCTTGACATATACTGTGTTTTCAAGGTAATGGATACGTAATGGCCAGCATGAAGGAAAAGCGCTTGTACGAGAGGATAAGCCTTTCGAATTTGAGTGGATCCGTCGAGCTCATGGAAACCTTGAAACCCATCTCCATTATAAATGCCTCCGAAGACGGCGTGTGCATCTGTGGAGCAGATTTCCCCGTGGGTTCCGTAGTCCGGCTGGCTATTGATCCTGCCGAGGATTCACCCAATATTTCCCTCTACTGTAAAGTGGTCTGGACATCAAAAAAGAAAGATCCTGCCAAGAAATCCGGGCTTTCTTTCCTCAATACGAACAAGATCCTCTTCCGCAAGGATCTGATTTCATTCACGAAGTTGGTCGACTCGGCCAGAAAGCAGGCAGCCCTTTAGCCGCCTACGGTATTCATGAGTGTCGGGCAGCCCTGGCGTGAAGCCGATGACGATCCTGAGCAAAAACCATGGTTCAGCTTTTTCGACTTCACCCCCTGCTCGATGAGGGTCTCCAGCTCGGAATCGGAAATCCCGTTTCTCATGGGAGTTAGCAAATCGATTTCTCTCTCGGAAAAAAGGCACGGCCGCAAGTATCCGTTTGCGGTTATCCGTATGCGGTTGCATCTGCTGCAGAAGGATTGCTCGCTCATGGCGCCGATGAGGCCGATCCGTCCTTGCGCCCCCCTGATCCTGTAAACCCGGGCCGGACCATGATCGTATTTTACCTCTTCGAGCTGGCCATACCTTTCCTCGA
>Ga0116184_10004714_pt1 | contig 10690 bp, 5 predicted proteins | sample AD_JPNNA5_MetaG_FD_89886 | JGI IMG/M metagenome (GOLD analysis project Ga0116184, IMG submission 89886) | Active sludge microbial communities of municipal wastewater-treating anaerobic digesters from Japan - AD_JPNNA5_MetaG | ecosystem: Engineered > Bioreactor > Anaerobic > Digestate | place...
AGATGGCATTGGACGCAGGCGAACTGCTTGTGGTTGGATTCCAGCCAGCGGCTGTAGACATAGTCCATGCTGTGGCAGGCCCCGCAGACCCGGGGGTGGCCGGAAACGTGAAAGACAGTCACCTTGAGCGCCACGAGGACCGCGCCGGCGAGGAAACCGACGGCCAGCAGCTTCAAAGGGGAAAGGCGCAACAGGTCCATCCGGTTCACGCGCGCACCCTTCTGCTGTCTGTTGGGTTGTTGACGAGATGGAAACGCCCCTGTCAGGAAGAGACTACAGAGGCGCCCGCTGCGTGTCAAGCGGCAAGTCGGTTGCAACCGGCACCTTGCAAAGATGCAAGAAGTGGTTGTAAAATTCGCACGACGGATCGGTCCGTGCGGTCGTGTTGGGGGCTCTTCCTGGAGCAACTCCGGTTCGAACCCTGAGACGGCGGGATCGCAGGGGAGGGAATCCTCCCGGCAGGAGGGACGCTCATGGACGGTGCGGTCAGGCGTGCTTTCGGCGGGATCGGCTTACTCGTGTTTCTGTTGTCCCTGGCGGCTTTTCACGCGCCGGAGGCGGCGGCCGATGAGGCCCCCGCCCTGGCGTTCGATTCACGGAACGACCGCCACTTGCTGGTCTTCGTCCGGCGCGACATCGGGTTGACAGCGCAGGTCTACGGGCAGCTCCGGCAATGTGACGGCAGCGCCGTCGGCAGTGCCTTTGTTCTCTCCGAGGGTAATGCCGAAAAGCGCGCCCCTGCCGTTGCCTACGATGACGCCGAGGGGAGGTTTCTCGTCGTCTGGGAAGAGGGCCCCGCCGGCGCCGCCAACCTCTTCGGACGGCTCGTCCGTGCCGACGGGTCCCCTCTGGATCCCATCATGACCATCTCGAACGCGGATGGGGATCAGCGCAACCCGAAAGCGGTCTATGACAGTACCAGCGGCAGATTCCTCGTCGTCTGGGGAGACAACCGAGGCGTCAACGGGTACGACATCTACGGCCAACTGGTGCGTGCGGACGGCACCATGTATGGATCAAACTTCCCGATTTCAGACGCCACAAACGACCAGTTGAACCCTTCGGTGGCTTACGACAGCGTGAGCCGGCAGTTCCTCGTCGCATGGTCGGACGATCGAAGCGGTTCGTCTTCCGACATTTACGGTCAGATTCTGGATGCGGACGGAGGGCGGATTGATTCCACCTTCATCATCTCCGACGACGACGGCAACCAACGGAACCCTTCGGTGGCATACGACAGCGCGAGCCGGCAGTTCCTCGTCGCATGGTCGGACGATCGAAGCGGCTCGTCTTCCGACATGTACGGTCAGCTTCTGCGTGCGAACGGAACACCGAGCGGTTCCAACTTCATCATCTCCGACGCCACCGGCGACCAAGGGAACCCCGTTGCGGTCTTTGACGGCGTCAACCGAAGGTTCCTGGTCGCCTGGGAAGACAGCCGCAGTGGTTCGCGCGATATCTACGCCCGTTATGTAGGTGCAGACGGTTCGCCCAGCGGCGGCGACTTCGTCGTTTCGAGTGCCCCCTACGACCAGGTGAGTCCCGTCGCATCGTTCAACTCGCGTTCCGCCAATTTCCTCGTCGCCTATGAAACGAGCAGGCTGGAGGGGGACGTGCAAATCTCCACTGTGAGCCTGGTTCTCGTGGGGCCTGCCTGCGTGGCGCCCGGGGGAGAGAGCGGCAGATGTTTCATCGCCACCGCTGCCTTCGGCAGCCCCCTGGATCCTCACGTCCGTGTGCTCCGTTCCTTCAGGGACAATTATCTCCTCACGAACGCCGCCGGCCGGCTGCTGGTCGGTCTTTACAACGGGGTATCCCCGCCGGTCGCCTCGTTCATCAGCCGGCACGAATCCGCAAAGACGGCGGCCCGCTGGGCCCTGATCCTGATCGTCTATGCCCTGGAGTTCCCCGGTGAGGCCATGCTCCTGCTTTTCGGTGGGATCATTGCACCTCTTGCAGCCTACAGACTGCGGAAGGCAGGGCCTCCCCGGTGCACAAGGACCGGCTGACTTTGAGAAGCGGCCCCCCCGCTGCCGATTCTGCATCAGCCTGGGTCCGGCTGGACGGGATCGAGTGCGTCTACCGGGGACGTAAACCCGTGACCCTCCGCTCAAAACGCAGGTCGTTGGACAGATCAATCTCAACACAGGACTGAAGTCAGCGGCCGACGGAGCGTGAATCGACGCACCCCGAGGCCGCTGCCCCTTCCGCCGATTCCACCGGTAGGTTTCCACGGCCAAGGAATACCCGTATCTCGATGACTACCGCGTCGGCGATGCCATGGTGTGAAGCCGCGGGGACCGCCACGGCTGCGCCTCCAGCATCGTCACCCGCCGGCTTCCCCTCGAGCTCTGGCACGACAAGGCGGGCGACCCCTCGCCCCCTCCCTCACCTTCCGGTCCGCGACCCTCAAACGCACAGCGGGGGCATTAGAGCCATTCGTGATTTCTCCCCTGGCTGGCCTTTTTGTTTTTTCAAAGCGGTAAAAAGAAGGCAGAGAAGAGAAAAGGGTTACAGCGCATGGTCTGTAACCCTTTTTTTCTTGGTGCCCCCTCCGTGATTCGAACACGGGGCACACGGATTAGGAATCCGTTGCTCTATCCTTCTGAGCTAAGGGGGCACGTCCCGGATCAAACAAGCGATCGTCCCTTGTCGCCGAGCCCTTCCCGCCGCAGGGGAGTGGAAACAGGGCTTCGCAGGGAATGGGGAAAGTAACACGATCGCCCGGGTGAGTCAAGCCTCTCATCCGGCGCCGATCGCCCGGAGGTGCCTCTCGAGGATCCGGTCCTCGCTGAAGTCCCTCAGCATGAGGTACTGCGGCGTGACCCCCTGCAGCGCCTCCTCGGGGATGAGGCCGACGAGCTCCGATTCCAGGACCTGCACGCCGAGGCGCCCGGCCTCGGACCGGACCCGGTCGAAGACGTCCTTCACCGAGGTCACCCGAAAGTTCGTGAGGTTCATGGACACCTGCACGATGCCCCGGCTCTTGAGGGGCACGCCGATGGCCTTGACGTGCGGCATCCCCCCGCCGGAGGCCCGGATCGTCTCGGCGATCGTCCGGGCCGCCTCCAGGTCCGCCGAGGCGAGATTGATGTTGTAGGCGACCAGGAAATCCCGGGCCCCCACGGCCGCGGCGCCGCTGCGCTCGTTGAGGACGCGCGGACCCGCATCGGGGGCCCACCGGGGGTCCTGCATCCGCTTTTCCAGGGCCTCGTAGCCGCCCCTGCGGATGTGGGGGAGCTCGCGGCGCTCCTCGACGAGGGCCGCCTCGCCGTAAAAATAGACGGGGACGCCGTTGCGCTCCGCGAAGGCCCTGCCGAAGCGGCGGGCCGTCTCCACGGCATCGGCCATGGCGGCGCCTTTGAGCGGGACGAAAGGAACGACGTCGACGGCGCCGATCCGCGGGTGGACGCCCCGTTGCGCGCGCATGTCAATGAGCTCCAGGGCCCTGTCGCAGGCCGCCGCCGCGCCTCTCTCGATGTCGTCGGGGGTTCCGATGAAGGTGAAGACCGTCCGGTTGTGGTCGGGGTCGGTGCAGACGTCGAGAAGCCGCACCCCGCCGGCCCGCTGCAGGGCCGCCGCAATGGCGTCGATCGTCTTCTTGTCCCGACCCTCGCTGAAGTTCGGGACGCACTCGAGGATCTTCATGGCACTATGATACCTGATCGTTCTCTTTAGGGCTGGTCAAAAAGGCCCGGATGCAAGGCGCTTGTTCATGCAGAGGGTGAGAGGGTATGAAGGTGAGAAGGTTGGAGAAGCAGTGAGCATGAGTTGGGCCGCCGACTCATCCAACGTTCTTACCCTCTCACCTTCTTACCTTCTCGGGTCGGAAGGATGCTTCCCGCCCCGTCACCAGCCATCAGACTTGGTGGAACTTCATCGCCGGCAGCTCCAGGCACGTCAGCGTCCCCCCGTAGACGGCTCCCGTGTCGATCCCGATGATCTTCTCGCCCACGAAGGGCCCGCCCATGAAGGGGGTGTGCCCGAAGACGATGGTCTTCTGCATCCCGTGGTCCGCCAGGAAAAACTCGTGGCGGATCCAGATCATGTCGTAGGGGTCCTGGATCTCGATGGGGATGCCGGGCCGCACGCCGGCGTGAACGAACAGGTGCGTCTCCGTCTCGTAAAACGGCAGCAGGGAGCGGAAGAATTCCAGATGATCGGGGGGCACCTTCGCCTCCCGCTCGGGGTCATGGGGAGCGATGCCGTAGGAGCGCAGGGTGCTGCGGCCGCCGTTGGCGAGGAAGAGCTCCTCCTCTCGTCCCTCGAGCCAGTTCAGGAACATCCGCTCGTGGTTGCCCATGAGGCAAACGACCCGGTCATGGCGGCCGCGCAGTTCCAGAACCGTCTCGACGACCTCCCTGGACGCCGGGCCGCGGTCGATGTAATCGCCCATGAAGACGACGGTGTCCTGCGACCAGTCGACGTCAATGCGGCGCAGGAGCGCTAGGAGCTTCTCCAGGCAGCCGTGGATGTCACCGATGGCGAACGTGCGTCCCATGGGTTCGTTGGGGTTTTTATTCCATCAGCGCGTCGACGAACTCCGCGCTGTTGAAGGGCCGCAGGTCGTCCATCCTCTCTCCGACGCCGATGTAGCGGATGGGGATGTCGAACTCCCGGGCGAGGCGGATGATGATGCCCCCCTTGGCCGTCCCGTCGAGCTTCGTGAGAACGAGGCCCGTCACGCCGATCGCGTCGTGGAACATCTTCGCCTGGCTGACCGCGTTCTGGCCCGTCGTGGCATCGAGCACGAGGAGAACCTCGTGGGGCGACCCGGGGCATTCCCTCCCCATGATCCGCTTGACCTTCTTGAGCTCTTCCATGAGGTTGACCTTCGTGTGGAGCCTGCCCGCCGTGTCGATGATCAGGACGTTCAGCCCCCGGGCCTTCGCGGCCTGCAGCGCGTCGAACACGACGGCCGAGGGGTCGGACCCCATCTTCTGCTTGATGACGGGGATGCCCACCCGCTCGCCCCAGACCTCGAGCTGTTCGATGGCGGCGGCCCGGAAGGTGTCCGCGGCGGCGAGCATCACGCCGTGCCCGCGGGCTTTCAGCTCGTTGGCGACCTTCCCGATCGTCGTCGTCTTGCCCGTGCCGTTGACGCCGACGACCATGATGGTGTAGAGGCCCTCCTTCGGGACGGCCAGGGGCGCTTCGCGCTGCTTGAGGATGAAGTGGATGTTGTCGCGCATGATCTTGCGCAGCACCTCGGGGCTGCCGAGGTCGGACCGTTTCGCGATCCCCTTCATCTCCTCGATCAGCTCCGCGGCGAAGGCGGGCCCCACGTCGGCCGTGACGAGCATCTCCTCGAGCTCCTCGAAGAGATCGCCGTCGATCTTCTTTTCGCCGAAGAGCACCTGGTCGACGTTCCGCACGAGGCTCTGCTTGGTCTTCGCGAGCCCCTCCTTGAGCCGCTCGAAGAACGAGCCCTTCTTCTCCGTGTTTCCGAACATGGTCCCTTCCGTCAAAGAAAAATCCGCCGACCGGGAACCCCCGTCGGCGGCTTTCTTATAGAATAGCCGGCAGGCCTTGTCCAGCCCGAAATCGCCGGAGGGTTCGGGCCGCTCAAACAGGCCCCGGCGCCGGGCTTCCGGCAGCACGAGGCGCAGGGCACACCTGCGCGCACGGTGAGCGACGCGAGCGGTGGGCGGCGCCGCAGACGGGCCTCTTTCACCGGCCTACGCGGCGATCTGGTTCAGGTTGACGCTCACCAGCGTCGAGATCCCCTTCTTCTCCATCGAGACGCCGAAGAGGTTGTCGGAGACCTCCATGGTCTTCTTGTTGTGCGTCACCAGGATGATCTGGGAGCGCTCGGAGATGTCCTTGACGAACTGGTTGAACAGGGCGACGTTCGCATCGTCGAGCGCCGCATCGACCTCGTCGAGGATGAGGAAGGGGGTCGGCTTGTGCAGCAGGATCGAGAAGATGAGCGCCACGGCCGCGAGGGCCTTTTCCCCGCCCGACATCAGGTTGATGTTCTGTGTCCGCTTGCCCGGCAGCTGGATCTCGACATCGACCCCCGTCTCCAGCAGGTCCTCCCCGTCGGTGAGCAGAAGCGTCGCCCGGCCCCCGCGGAAGAGCTTGGGGAAAACGGACTGGAAGCAGGCGTTGACGGCCTCGAAGGTCTCGGCGAAGCGCTTCCGGGACACCTGGTTGATCCGCGCGATCGTCTTCTGCAGCGAATCGAGCGAGGCATTGAGGTCGTTGATCTGGCCCGTGAGGAAGTCGTGCCGCGTCTGGAGTTCCTCGTGCTCGCTGATGGCCAGCAGGTTCACCTCGCCGAAATCCTCGACGGCCCTCTTTTTCTTCTCGAGTTCCTCCCTGAGCTCGGCGATACGGGCCTCGTCGAGCTTTTCAAAGGAGGGGGCGAGGGCGTCGAGATCGGCCTGGTATTTCTCCTGCATTGCGCTTTTCAGGGCGTCGGCCTGGAAGGCAAGCTCACGGATCTCGACGTCGAGATCGCCCGTCTCGCGCAGCATCTGCTCGATCCGCTTCCGGGCCTCGCGGGCCTCGCCCTCGAGCCCGCCCATCTTGCCCTCGCGCCAGGTCTGCCCCTCGCGGGCGGCGGCGAGATCCCTCTCGATCGCCTCGTATGCGGCGTAGAGCGCCTCCAGGCCCCGCCGGTCCTCCTCGATCTTCGCCGTGAGCTCCTCGCGGCTGCGCTCGGCCTCCCCGAGGTTCCGGACCCTCGTCTCGATCTCGAGCTCGAGCGTCCGGAGGGACTCGCGCAGCCGCTCGATCGCCTTGCGGTCGGCGTTTCTCTTCTCCTCCAGGGCCACGAGGGCAACGCGCGCCTCCGTCAGCAGGGCATCCTTGCCCTCGAGATCCGACTTCAGGGCCTGCCAGCGCTGCCGGCTCTCCTCGAGCCGGCCGTTGATCTCGGCGCAGCGGCCGTCGGCCGCCTCGATCCCGCGCTCCGTGGCGGCGATGAGCGCCTCCGCCTCCTGCTCCTCGGCCATGAGCGTCTCGCGGTTGAACCGGATGACGCCCACGCGCTGCTGGATCCACTTCAGCTCGTTCTCGTAACGCTCGACGTCCTTCTTCCTGCCCTGCAGCTCGAGCTCCGCTTCCCGGATGGCGTCCCGGATCGTCTCCCACTCTTCTTCCATGGCCGCGACCCGGTCGGCCAGCGCGTTGCGGCTCTGCGAGGCCTCCCGCAGCCGGCCCTCGAGACGGCTTGCGTCATTCTCCAGCTCGGCGATCTCCCGCTTGCGCCGCAGCAGGCTGCTCTGCTCCGTCACGGCCCGGCTTCCGCCCGTCAGAACGCCGTGGGGGCTGATCATGTCGCCGTCCGGGGTCACCAGGGTCCCCCGGAAGCCGTTGCGCTGCCAGAGGGCAACCCCCGCGTGGAGGTCAGGCACCAGGAGGGTGTCGCCCAGGAGGTATTCGGCGACGTTGCGGAAGCCCTCCTTCACGCGCACGACGTCCAGGAGCCTCGTCGTACCCTGCAGATAGTCCTTCGACGCCAGGTCGAGGGCGCTCGCGCGGACCCGGAGCGGGACGAAGCTGCTGCGGCCGGCGGTACGGGTCTTGAGGTAGTCGATGGCCCGGATGCCTTCCTCCTGGCTCTTGACGACGACATACTGCAGCCTCTCGCCGAGGGCCGCCTCGACGGCGACCTCGTATTCCCGGGGGACCTCGATGTGGTCGGCCACGAGCCCGTGCACGCTGTCCAGGGGCAGCCCGGCCTCCGCCCCGGCCCGGATGATCGACCGCGTGCCCGCGTCGCACCACTCGTAGCGGTTCTGGAACTCGCGGAGCGAGGCAAGCCGGGAGGTCTTCTTCCCCAGTTCCTCTTTGACCCGGAACACCTCTTCGTCGGCCTCTTCCAGCTCGGTGCGCGACCGGTGGATGATCTGCTGGAGCTCCGCGGCTTGCCTGCGCAGGCCCTCCAGGCGCCCCTGGCCCTCTTCGAGTCCCGCACGGGCGCCCGCGAGGTTCTCCTGGGCGAGGGCCAGGCGGGTTTCGTGCTCCTCGAGCTCCCTGGCCTCCCGCTCGCCCCTCCGTTTCAGGTCTTCCAGATTCTTCCGGCCGGCGGCCAGGGCATTCTGCAGCCGCGAGTGTTCCGTAAGCGCGTTGAAGTAGTCGGTCTTCTCCCGCTCGAGCCCGTCCCGGAGTTCCTGTTCGCCCTTCCTGAGCTCGTCAACATCGGCCTGCCGCAGGGCAACCGCCTCCCGGCCTGCGGCGATCCGGCCGTCCGCCTCGGTCGATTGCGCCTCGAGCTGCTGCAGTTCGCGCTCCATCTCCCCCCGGCGCGTCCGCATCGATTCCAGCTCGATCGCCCCCCGCTCCTTCAGCACGGCAAGGTCGTCGAGCCTCGCCCGGGCGTGCTCGATCCCCTGCTCCTGCATGCCGATCTCGCTCTTCGCGGCATAGAGTTTCTCCTGGAGCTGATTGACGCCCTGGTCGTTCTCGGCGATTTCGGCCCGGAATTCCTCGATGCGGGCCTCCAGGACCGCGAGCTGCGAGCGGACGTCGTCGGTCGCCGCCGAGGATTCGTCGTAGCGCCGCTGCAGCTCCGCTTTCTTCCCGGTCATCTCCGCGAAGGCCTGCGCGGCCAGGGCGAGCTCGATTTCCCGGAGGTCCTTCTTCAGCAGCTTGTACCGCTCGGCCCGCTTGGCCTGCCGGGACACGGCGTTGAGCTGGCTCTTGACCTCGCGGAGGATGTCGTTGAGGCGAAGCAGATTCTGCTTCGTCGACTCCATCTTTCGGACCGCGGCCTCCTTGCGGCTCTTGTACTTGGTGATCCCCGCGGCCTCCTCGATGTACTGGCGGCGTTCCTCGGGCTTGGCATCCATGAGGTCGGCGATGCTGCCCTGCTCCACGAGCGAGTAGGTCCGCGCGCCCACGCCCGTGTCCATGAAAAACTCCTTCACGTCGAGCAGCCGGCAGCGCACCTTGTTGATGAAGTACTCCCCTTCCTCGTCGCGGAAGACCCTGCGCGTGATCATGACCTCCGAGCAGTCCCCGTAGGGGGCGGGAAAGGGATACCCGCCGGACTCCATGACGAGGGTCACCTCCGCCATGCTTACCGGCTGGGCCTCTTCGCTGCCGTTGAAGATGACGTCGTCCATCTTCTTGCCCCGCAGCAGCGACACCCGATGCTCCCCCATGACCCAGCGGATGGCGTCGACGATGTTGCTCTTGCCGCAGCCGTTAGGGCCCACGATGCCGCTGATGCCGGCGGAAAAATCGATGACGGTCCGGTCCCGAAAGGACTTGAAACCGATGATCTCGAGCCGTTTGAGTTTCATGCCGTTCCCATGCTCCTGTCAGTTCACTGACGCTGTGTCCAAATTGCCATCACTCTACCAAAGCGCCAAACCGTTGTAAAGGGCTAAAAACTACCACTAAATGTGTCTCTCCGTTTTCCGACCACCATATGTTGTATTCAATTTCCGTTCCAGAAGGCGGCGATCCGTGCTGTGGAAAACGCAGTTTCAGCGGACGATTTCATCGACCGGGCAGGTTTCCCCGCGTGTTCCGGGGGGTTATTTGTCTTGACAAAACGCGGGTCGAACGATTAATCAAAAACAGGTCTTCGCAGGCCCATCGGTGATCGGCACTGCCGTGCATGCGGGGAAGGAGGGAGCAGGATGACGACACCCGTGCAGCAGAAAATCCGCGACAAGAAAAGGACGCCGCAGCAGATCCTGGACATGGTCAAGTCGGGCGACTGGATCCAGCCGGGCTCCGTCGGCGGGGACTCCACGGAGTGCATGAAGGAGCTTGCGAGACGCCTGGGACCCGGACCCGGGCAGGTGCGGGACATCGAGATCTGGAACTATGCCATGTTCTATCCCCACCCCGAATTCCAACAGGTGGACCCGAAACAGGAATACCACTGCTTCCACGAGTTCTTCTTCTTTCCCTGGAGCCGCAAGGCCCGCGACACCAACGGCGTGACGAGCTGGGCGCAGTGGGGGTGGGCCATGGGCATGTGGTTCTGCCATTACCGCTTCGTCAACGCCGTGAAGGAAAAGCGCGGCCTCGACTGGTGGTGGAATGCGGCGACGCCCTGGGACCAGCACGGGTTCGCCAATTTTTCCTACGGCACGAACAATGCCGCCATCTTCTCCCAGTGCGCCAAGAAGTCCGTCATCGAGGTGCGCTCGGACTATCCCTGGGCCGAGGGCGGCCGATTCAACACGATCCACATCGACGAGATCGACTACTGGGTCGAGGTGGATGTGGAGCGCTACCGGTGGCCCCAGATCAACGAGAAGGCGATCAAGGCCAAGCCGGAAGAGGAGGCCATCGCCAATCACATCATGACCATCATGCGGGACCGTGACGTCGTCCAGCTCGGGATCGGCTCGCTGCCCTCCGCCTGCGTCGGCGCCATGGTCAACGCCGGCTTCAAGGACCTCGGCATCCACACGGAGATGCTCAACGCCGGCCTGATCAAGCTGATCGAGTCCGGCCAGGTGACCAACCGCTACAAAAGCCTTCCGGCCGACCGCGGCAGGAGCGTCTGGACCTTCGCCTTCCCCGTGGACGTCAAGTGGTACTACGACACGATCCACCGCAACCCGCACCTCGCCGTCTACGACATCAGCTACACGAACAACCTGCACAACCTCACGCGGATCGACAACATGATCGCCATCGACAACTGCGTCGCCGTGGACCTCCTCGGCCAGCAGTGCTCGGGCTTCTACGAGAAGCGGCCCATCTCGAGCACCGGCGG
>Ga0116184_10004719_pt1 | contig 10684 bp, 10 predicted proteins | sample AD_JPNNA5_MetaG_FD_89886 | JGI IMG/M metagenome (GOLD analysis project Ga0116184, IMG submission 89886) | Active sludge microbial communities of municipal wastewater-treating anaerobic digesters from Japan - AD_JPNNA5_MetaG | ecosystem: Engineered > Bioreactor > Anaerobic > Digestate | place...
AGTATAACCTAACAGGAATTTATATTTGGTTTTTATCGTTTCTAATTTGCTTTTTTGAGGTGATGGAATTTCCGCCTTATTTTCGACTTCTTCTAAATTAATACCGTTAGGTACATAAAACCATTTTTCAGGGCTTAACCCATGATTGATACAGTGTTCAAGAGTTTTTGGCAGTAGTGAAATAACGCGGTCGCAGCTCTTATAACATTTATTTTCAGCCATCTGCATCAACATGATAAAAGGGTGATATTTGCTGTAGCCCCCGATTTCCATTGGTGATAAAGGCCATAGGTCATGAATTTCGTAAAGAAGTTTAGCGCCTGCTTTTTTTGAAATATAAGCTGCCGGATAAATGTCGAGCGGATATGTTGATGATGCAATGACTACATCAGGTTTGAAATTTCTTATAATGAACTTTTTTTTAAGATACAGCTTAAAAACAAATTCCAGAATATTTATAAAACGCTTTGCAGAATTGCCGCTATAGGCACTGGTTTTGATCCATAGATAACGAACACCTCCTATTTCATGGATTTCAGTATTTCGAACAACATCCGGTTGCACTGATCTCACATGCGAAAATGATGATGCAATGATAGTTACACGATGCCCGCTTTTAATCCAGTGCTGTGCTATATAATACGGGCGATACTCCATGCCCATTGCCGGTGAACCTGCGTAATGATTGATCAGAAGTATATTCATAGTACAAAATTACTGATTAAGACGAATAGTAGCTAAATGTGTGATTCCAGGATATACGAGAAAGCCCTTTTTATTAAGATCATTTGAATCACTCACCCAAATTATTGCACTAAAATTTACCCAATAACAATCAGTAAAAAATTTAAAATATCCGGATGAGTCTGATCTCCATGTACTTCTACAATCGATACGGATGATACCGTGATCATCATAATAATCCTGTTTTAATTTAATATTGCAATTAGACAATGGTTTATTAAGGTTATCTACAGCAAAGCCATCAATTTCAAAAGCGGTGCATTCTACAATTGTTTCTTCGTGTTTACACGCGGAGAACAACAGTAGAACAAAGAAAAACACAAAAAATATGGTTATAATTATTCCCATATAAATAATTTAAGTATATTTTAAATTGAAAGTATACTATTATAAATTGACATAAATTTTTCTGCCGCAACAAATATCTCGGCCTTATCCTTAAACAGATTACTATTTATCTGTGATGCCTTTTCAAAATCAATTTTCAATACCTCATCAATAGGTGACGTTTTTTTCAGATCACATATTACACCATTTTCACCATTTTTGATCCATTCATGCGACACAGGTATGTCGGGCAGCACAGGAATACATCCTGCCGACATGGCCTCCAGCAGACTTATGGAAGTGCCGTCTGATTCTGGCAGAGAAATATATACTCTGGCTTTGCGATACAATTCATCGTTCTGTTTTTTTTCCAGCCAACCTGTGAATACTACCTTATCATTCAGATTTAGGGCTGAGACTTTTTGTTTCAGCATCTCCGTTTCATCACCGCTACCGCCAATTACCAATTTCCAATCTGTATGGTTTTGAATAAATTTCGCAAACAAATCAATGATCAGGCTGTTGCGATATAAGGGTTTGTGAAGGCGGTTGGTAAATATCATATTTTCCTTGATCCCTGCCCCTATCATTTCTATGCCGTAAATACTAAATTCGGTTTTGCACTCAGGAAAAACATTATGAATAGCCTCGATCATTTGTTGTGAATCGGCCGTAACACAAGCACTGTCTTTCAGAATATATTTTGTTATTTGCTTATAAAACCAGTTCTTTTGAGGGATAAGAAGTACATCGCTGCCCCAGGCTGTGGAAACCAAAGGTATGGAGAGTTTTTTTGCAATCATGGAAATAACGAACGCAAAACGGTTCAGTTGATGCACATGGATAAGGTCAGGGTTTATATTTTTTATAATTTTTTTTAACTTAAAAAAATTCCGTAACAGACACAGTGGATTTGAACTCCTGAATGCAATAGCATAGGAAGCAGAAACATAAGGATTTATAAAGGGCTGTTCGGTGAGACAAGTTATGGAAATATCCTCAAAACGCCGCATCATTTCGCAGTATTTCAACACATGCACACCTTCGGGTCCGGCAACAAGCACTTTCATTTTTCAAAGTTATTTATGATGGCATCATACAATATGTCCACCTGTTTACGGCGGTGCAAGAGTTTTATCTTTTCAACAGGTATCTGCAATGTTTCTTTGTTTTTCCATAGTTGGGCCGCACCTAGAAACGATTGTTTAATTCCTTCAATATCATAAAAATCGACAGGTGTACCAACGCCGTATTCACTGATCAGGTCTGCGGCCACATCATGAAGCACTGTCACTGGTATCATAGGCTTGCCGGTAGAAATATATTCAAAAATCTTCCCGGTGAAAGCTCCTGTGTTGCCTGTTGGCGGGTTAACAAACAAAAGAGCATCCGCATTGAACAATTCGGGAATCATTTTATCATTAGGTATAAAAGGAGAGAATTCTACATTATTTTTTAAAGAATCAGGAATGTGAAAATTTCTGTTTGCTCCTATCAGCTTTAGTTTCCAGGAAAAATTTATCCTGCCTTCTTTTTTCAATTGCCTGACCGCTTCAAAAAAAGTATCCGGTTTTCTTTTTCCATAAAAAGTACCGGCATAAATTACGGTAAAAACATCGTTGAAATGGTTGTTTGGAACCTGATCGTGATCATAGCCATTTCTGATTTCGGCAAACAGGTCTATATTTTTCAGTACAACCTTAAACTTATCCAAAATCGGCTTGCTGACAGTTGTCACCATGTTCGCCCTGCTATTAATCCATTGTTCGACCTTGCGATAATAATCGTTCACTGAAGAAGAATTCAGCGTATTAAAACTCATCTCATCGCGCATATCGGTCACCCAGAAGATTTTGGGCTTATCTTTCAGAAAATTATAAGAAGCTGCATGGGAGGCTGCCGGGAAAAACGAGCTAATCACAACATCTATAGGTTTTCCAGCATGTACCTGTTCCAGTTTTTTTTCTGTATTTTTTTGCCAGCCGCGGTATTCGTCTTTTATGAAATATCGTATACAGACATTCCATAGGACCTTAGAATAATGAAGAAACTTGGTATCGCTGGTTTGTGTTTTAATAAATTTCAGAAATGCCTTATTGGACACGCGATAAACATCACATAACTCCGAATTAGCGCTAGTTTCCGTATTATTTTCAGCGATTGTAAAAACCGAGATATCTGTTTCTTCAGTCTTCAGGTATTTTGCGAACGCAGCGATACGGTTCACGGCAACGCCTGTCTGGGGCGGAAACCACGGAGCAACAATAGCAATATGTATTTTATTTTTTTGCATCGGGTAAATTTGCTGCTTTTTGCTTTTTCTCACACAAGAATCTTATCAAACAATGTAATGAAATCAAAACTAGTGTAAATCCAAGATATTCATGAAAAAAATTCTCATCCGGATTCATTTCAGTAGGTGTATAAACATATTTAGAAATTAATATGCCAACAAAAATCAAAAACAGAAAAAACAAAATGGAAAGCCAGGTATTTAAATTCCTGATGCCGGTTTTAATAAACCGAAATTCAGTTAAAACAACCTTGCCAAGTATCGGCCATATAAAGACCAATGGCAACGCGAATAATCTTGTTTCTCTGGCTTTTGTCGACAATAGTACTATGACAGAATTTAAAATAAGTGCAAAAATAAATGATTTAATAAGCCTGCCTTCCAAAAATGTATTTTCCAAATCTTTTACATACCACAAAATTAAATATAACTGAAGCCCGATTGCAAAAAACAAAGAAGTAACTGATTCAACAGCATAGTCGGTATTCTGAAAATTAAAATGGAAATAATATAAACGATTTAAGAGATCACTCTTTGATTTTTCCCCAACTTCATAATATGTCAAATAGAAATACAGAAATACCATATGGAAAAAAACAGGAATCGAAATGATGATGATTTTTTTTAAATATCTCCAATTTAAGTATGATATAAATTTTTTATTCTCAGGCAGTAAAAAGAAAATTACCGAAGGCAATAGCAATACGCTACTTTCTCTTGTTATCATTGCTAATGATAATGCAATAATAGAAATTATCCATTTTTTATTTAATAAACCCAAAAAGGCAATGAAGATAAAAATGTATTGTAATGGTTCATCATAAGAGTAATTTGAACGAAAAAAAGAAAATAATACCGAAAAGCTCAGAAAAAAACAAACAGTACTTAGCACTGCTTCTTTCTGATTATGCCCAGCAGCCAATGAAACAAAACAAATGAGGATACCAGCTATAAAAAGCATGAAGAAATTAATAATGGTAAATGCCCAGCCAAAATTTAATGAAGTTATTTTTGAAAATTCTTCAATAAGAAAAGTCGTTAGAGGGCGCCTGGCAAAAGCCGGTTCCGTTTTATGAACATCAATAACAGAAGTTAAATACTCATTCGAGATGATTTTATGATCACGGTTAATTTCCTCAGTCCTGAAATTTATCATACTGTTTGAACGCGGAATTATATGAACCGTAAAACAAGTAACAGCGCATATAAGGCTTGTAATGAAGGCTAATGATATATTATTTACGAAAAGTTTTTTCAACAGATTATTTTTTCGATAAATGAACTTAAAATTTTGCCCGGATTAAAATTCTGCCTTATCAAGGTTTCCGCATCATGATTTCTATCATGATTTCGGTTAGTAAACAATCTGGAAATTTCAACAATTTTAGTTGCCAATTCATCTGAATTGCCCGAAACATAATGACAATATTCCATAGGATAATTCCAGATTACTTCACTCCCGTTGCCTAAGGCTTCAAGTACACTCATTGAGTATCCATCATGCATGGCAAGCCTGATATAAATCGCATGGTTTGATATCTCCTTATTATAGTCTGCCGATGTCATCCATCCTTTATAAAAAACATTGTCAATTTTTTCAAAGCCTGAGCCATCCGTACCATAAACAAACAACTTTGTAACGGGCAATTTTTTAAAAGCTCCTAATAATTTATCAAGCCCGTAGAAGATTTCTTTGCCTTTGGGAACATAGCTGTAAGCATTGATTTCACTATATTTTTCATCACGTTGGGCACTGACCACACTTTTAAAAAATAAGATTTCGGCTGGGATATGAATTGCTGAAAGTTCTTCAGCCAGCCATACTGCATCTGTATAATGAGTAGCGTAACGGATATATTTTAATAAAATCGTATTGGTTTCAAACCTTTCTTTAGCTAACATGACATCGGTTCCCTGCCACAACATCACCAGTTTTTTCCTGAAACGCAAAACCCAGTCCATACTGCCGCTGCGATCGGATACCCCATTTAATGATATAACCCTGTCAGCAAAAGGAAGCCTCAGCAGAAACCGTACCCGGTCTTTCCGCGAATAATAAGTATTATAAAAATAATATTTATTATTCTGATCGAAGGAAGATAATTCTTCACAAAGCCGCCTGGCAAACAATGGAAGTCCTGTCAGAATTATGTTCATATCAGTTTTTTATCAATAAGTGCCGGTACCAAAAAAGTAAAAATAAATAATAAGCAGCCATTAAGCAAGTGTAAATCCCCAGGGCGTATTCAAAAGAGAGACTTATCCATGATGATACGATTAGCGAACCCAGGCATACGGTATAGCCAACAAGAGTGATAAGAAATGCATTTCTCTGTTTTTTAAAAATAAGCGGCGTGGCCGAAAGCGGTGAAGCCAGAAAGTTAAAGAACAAGGCGGGCATGAGTATCCGCGCATATTTGCCGGCTTCTGTCCATTGAGGTCCGAGATAAAGTGTAAACAACTGCTCTCCCCAAAGCGTGATTATCAATGTCATAGGCACAGCAAACAACAGGCATATTTTAATAGTCTGCTGAAAAACCGGTATAGCTTTCTGCTCGTTGTTGATTCTTTCGGTGGCATCGCGATAATATACCTGCGACACAGCTCCTGCCACTAACTGTATGGGAGCAATCAGGTAACGGTAACTGAGCGAAAACAACCCGAGGGTAATCATGCCGTATTCCCTTGTTATTATTCCTATCAGAAGAAATTGCCCTGCAAAAAAATCGGTAAAGGCATGCAGGGAGTTTATCATCGGAAAATTTTTGTATTCCCTGGCCGTGCTTTTCATTTCTGCAGCATTGAACTTCATCAATCCCTGCCGGTAATTATAGGTTTTATAAAGAAGTATGAAAAGCGAAATCAGTTGGCCAATCATCCATCCTATAATAAGTCCTACTACACCAGCAATGAGATAGCCAAAAACAACATATGCAATGTTTCCAAACAAGGATTGAGAAATCTTACTCAGCGAAATATTTTTAAACTCCTTTTGCCGAACCAGCCAGTTGTACAAAATATTATACCCGGCCAATCCTGCAATAGCAATAGGTACGTAAATAATGTACCCGCTGAGTTTATCGGTTTTGTACAATACGCTAATTTGCTCTTTGAAGAAATACAGGACAAAAGATAAAAGAGTTACTGCAATCATAATGATTACAGATAGGTTAAACAAGGCAACCCCTTTCTTTTCTTCTTTTGGCAATATTATAGCGAGTTCATAACGCCCTGTAGCAATAACTGCAAACAAACCGGCCAATACCAAAAAATTGGTCTGCACTGCAAAATCTTCGGGACTGTATAGCCTGGCAACAAAAGGAGCCAGCACGAAAGGTATCAGTTGGCTCACGGCATTGCCTGAAAACAAAACCATGAAATTCCGGTAAAAAGGCTTCGAAAAAATATTTTTTATACGTTTTATCATGCGCCGGAAAATTCATTTTTATAAAACACCAGGATCAGCGCAGTGAAAATCCAGTTTATATCCAGCAACAGAAATGCAGAAGGCAAGTTACTGACAATAAAAAACACAATAATACTCATTAAAAAAAACAGTGTCAGGTTTTTGTCATTTCTGAATTTTGAAGCAGCCCGTAAGAAAATAAAACCAAAAACTGCGATATAGCAAATAAAAATAATTACACCGTATTGTGAAAGTATTTCAATCAACCATGCATGAGCGCTTAATTGAGTACCCACATCAACAGGGACTTTTTTAATGCGATGATAACTTATAAACTGCCCGGGGCCAACGCCTAAAAATCTACTTTGCTTAAACAAGTAAAGGCCATTTTTGATAAGACCTAAGCGGATGTTGCCCGACTCCCCTTTTGAGTTTTTATATGCAGCAATCTTCGCCATAAGAGTATCTTCAGAGTATGAATTTTTAAGATCCTTGATACTGCATATCTTAAGTGTGGAATCAGTTTGCAGGCATGTCAATTCATTTAACTGGTATTTTTCTCCGTTTTGCCATACCGGCCCATAAAACAACGGTTTCCACAAAAAACAAAGAATGGCAAAGGCCAATGCAAGTGCATAAAAAACAATTTTTATTTTTGGACGGAAAGCAAACAGTACCACTATTATCATCAGGTAAGACGAATACTTTCCAAAACGTGCATCCGCAACATATGAGAAAAAGAAAACCAGCAAAACGATAGTAATCAACGCCCAGATATTTCTCCTTATGCTTTCATGAAATAACATAATCAAAAGTGAAAAAAGAAAATAATATACGATAAAATTGTTCGGGTTATCGTAAACAAAAAACGGCGCGTAAGTAACATTGGAAACAGGTTCATTTAGTATTTTCAATGTGCGCATGCCTGCAATATGGATTCCCGAAAAAAACTCAAAAAACCCGATGACCGTGAAGATAACAAACAAGACCAGCGAGAGATCGGCTATATTTTTCCTGAACTTTTCCCAACCAAGTATCTTCACAGATAAAAATACGAGGTAAATGGTCAGTGCGAACATAAATAGGCTCCTCAGATCGAAAATGGCATCATGAAAATTTATCACCGGTAAAATTACCAGCCGGGCCAAAGCATATATAAGCCAAACGGCCCAAAAAGCCAGAATCATCATATAGAACTTGTCTAACTTATAAGGTTTGAAGAACAGCGTTAGGATAAATAATATTCCAGACACGAACATGGAAGGATAGATCGTAAAAAAAACCAGCGATAATGTCAGGAACCCAGCGCCAAAAGGAAAGCACAAAAACCAAAGCTGAAAAACCCTTTCGAAAACTTTTTCAGAAGTAAAACTCTTTATCTTACCCATTTGAATATTGTTTTCAGTATTATTTTTACATCAAGACACATATTTTTGTTATCTATATAAATAAGATTGAGCCTCAATTTTCGCGGCATTATAGTCTTAATATAAACTTCTTCAAAATTTTCGTATCGCGCCATAAGCTTATTTTCATTATAATATAACAAAGAGGCATAATCAGTAAGGCCGGGCTTTGCCGACAGTACCTTTTTTTGTTCAACGGTATACATATCAACATATTTACGCACTTCGGGCCGCGGGCCGACAAAACTCATTTTCCCAGATAAAATATTAAACAGTTGATGTAATTCATCAATTTTATATGCTCTGAGAATACGACCTACTGGGGTAATCCGTTTATCATCATCGCCAACAGTAAGTAATCCCTTTTGGTCAGCATTTTTATACATTGTCCTTATTTTATAGAGCTTGAAATCAATACCATTTCGCCCCACCCTTTTCTGAAAATATAAAAATCCTCCCCTGCTTTCAATAACCACAAGAAAAAATAAAATCAGCAGCAAGGGCAAAACGACTAGTATACCGGTAACTGAAAAAAAAATATCAAAAATCCGTTTACCCATCAACTCTGGTTTTTTCAACAGCAAATATAAGTGTTTCTATTACTTCACTGACCTGCTCTTCGGTCATATTATAAAAAACCGGCAGCGAAATTTCGCAGGAATAATGTTTAAAGGCATTCGGAAAATCAGACATCTTATATCCTTCCTTTTTGTAATAAGTCAGCAGCGGCAGCGGCTGAAAATGAACATTTACAAAAACCTCTTTTTCAAACATAATGTCAATAATTCTATCTCGTTGTGCTTCGTCTGCATCTTTTATTTTCAGATTGTAAACATGAAACGAAGCCTTTTTATTCTCTGATTCGTGTTCGGGAATCACTGCCCAATCATAAGGTTTCAAGGTATCAGAATACCTCTTGAAAATTTGCCTACGTTTCAGCATTATTTGTTCATATTCTTTTAACTGCGATACGCCAATAGCCGCAAGAATATCGGTCATATTCATTTTATAGCCGGCTTCCAGCACATCATAACGCCAGCCCTTTTTTGTGGTTTTTGCCAGGGCATCTTTGCTTTGACCATGCAAACTGGAAATATTAAGTTGCTTGTATATTGCATCGCAGTCAAAAGGCTCCGGGAGATTTAATGCGATAGCGCCGCCTTCGGAGGTTGTCAGATTTTTTACCGCATGAAACGAAAAAACGGATACATCTGTCAGTGAACCGGTCTTTTTGCCACAATATATGGCGCCCACCGAATGGGCTGCATCGGACATCACCAAAATGCGTCCCAGCATCCGCTGAACCTCATTTTTATGCCGGAACATTTTTCTTATGGAAGAATCCCTGACCAAAGTATTGATCTCATTGTAATCACAAGGAATGCCGAAAACGTCAACCGGAACAATTACTTTTGTCCTTTCGGTTATTGCCCTACGAATCCCGTCAACAGAAATATTAAAATCATTACTATTTGTATCCACCATAACGGGAATAGCCCCGCAATGCGCTACAACGTTGGCTGTGGCGCAATAAGTATAGGCAGGGATAATAACTTCATCGCCGGCTCCAACCCCGTACCAGCGCAATATCAGCTCCAGCCCTGCTGTGGCGGAATTAAGGCACAGCGTTTTTTTATTACCGCAATATTCCGTTAACTGCTGTTCAAATTTTTTTGTTACAGGCCCTGTCGTAATCCAGCCCGACCGTAGTACTTCTTCCACTGCTCTGATGGCATCTTCACTGATATATGGAGGCGAAAAAGGAATCATAGAAATCTGTTTATTAAATTGTTTTTATTTGATTTTAATCGTACCGCAAAGATAGCATTATTCACATTCGTATCAGATTTGTCGGATATGAGCAGGTAAAAACAAAATTACAATATCCCAATAATTACTATTTTTACAATTCAGTAATCGCATCATGAATATTTTTCTGACAGGATTTATGGGCAGCGGCAAAACCAGTACAGGCAAAATGCTGGCTGAAAAATTCTCCTTTACCTTTATCGACATGGATGAAATGATAGAAAAGAAGTATGGAAAAACAATAAAAGACATTTTTTATCAATGGGGCGAAACAGAATTCAGGGAAATCGAAAAAAATGTATTAAACAACATTATTCAAAACCATGAAAAAACCGTTGTGGCAACCGGAGGAGGCACCCCTTGTTTTTTCGACAACATGAAAAATATGAACAAAAATGGTATTACGATTTATTTAAAAGTAACGCCGGAAAAGCTTTTTGAACGTTTATTGAATGATAACCAGGGCCGTCCTGTGCTGGCCGGCAAAAAAAAACTTTCAGCATCCATTGTTGAATTGCTTGCAGAACGCGAAAAGTTTTATAACAAAGCAAAATTCATTGTCGAAGTTCAAGACCATGATACAATACCTCAAATTATTGAAAAAATACAAAAAATATTAAAAACAACCCGTGATGGAAACTAAAATGAAAGCCTTGTTGATTGGAGCCAGCGGACTAACCGGCACACAATGCCTGGAAA
>Ga0116184_10004723_pt1 | contig 10676 bp, 8 predicted proteins | sample AD_JPNNA5_MetaG_FD_89886 | JGI IMG/M metagenome (GOLD analysis project Ga0116184, IMG submission 89886) | Active sludge microbial communities of municipal wastewater-treating anaerobic digesters from Japan - AD_JPNNA5_MetaG | ecosystem: Engineered > Bioreactor > Anaerobic > Digestate | place...
TGCACTGGTTAAAACCCGCGATCAATCAGTTACTCAAGAATTAAAAAAACTCATAAATGACCCTGACCCTCGTGTTAGAACTATCGCCACCATAAAATTTGGTGATATTAATGACCCGGCAATAATAGAAAATCTACGCTCAATAATCATCTCAGGTTCACAGCGCGATAAAATTGAAGCGCTTCGTGTATTGAGCGAGATAGGTCCAACGGATGACCTGGAAATATCAAAAATTTTATATTTAGCCTTCAAAGATAAAAAGATGATGGTTTCCATTGAAGCTATACGCACAATGGGATATCTAAAAGATAAGTATGCCATACCTCATCTGGTTGAAGCACTGGACAGCAAACATTACCAGATAAGGGTTGAAGCAACCAGAGCATTGGGTATGATAGCAACTGAGCAGGCAATTGACCCGTTAATTGGATGTCTTGTTGACAATCATGCTGAAGTGCGCAAAGCTGCTCATGATGCTCTGAAGAAAATTGGAACCGACAAGGCGCTCAAGGCTATTACCGATGCACCATTTATGCTGCTGGTAAAACACATGACCGAAGGCGGCTCGCAACGCGAGGAAACGGTAAAGCAGATTGGTCAGTACAGGATAAAAGAAGCCGCACCTCTTCTTATTAAAGCCTGCAATGATGAATTTAAATCAGTTCGTGCGGCTGCTGCCCGTTCTATTGGCATATTACGCGAAAAAAGTGCTGTTAATGCGCTCACCAAACTATTAAACGATCCCTACTACGATGTGCGCCTTGAGGCTGTCAGAGCTTTAGAAAAGATATTTGATCCTCAGGCGCTGAAAGCCATTGAAAAAGCAATGAGCGATTCCAATAAAAATGTCCGTGATGAAGCGCGCGTAGCGTATTATTCCCTTAAATCCCGGCTGGAAAAAGTTTACGAAACGTAGATCAGGATTGCTTCATGATACTTGGCTTCAATATTGGCAATACCAATACCGTTATGGGCATTTACGATGAGGATAATCCAGAGCCAGTATACGCCACTACCTACCCTACCCGACAAACAATACAATCCGATGAACTATCGCACATTATATATAATACTTTGAAACAATGGGATAAACGCCTTGCGTCCAGCATTACCGGTGTTATCTATTCAAGCGTGGTCCCACAATCCAACACAACATACAATAAAACCATTGAAGAACTTTTTAAGGTGACAGTTCATAGCATAACACACCTTTCAAAAATGCCAATCAGGATAGAATATGACAATCCTGCACAGTTAGGCGTGGATAGGATAGTAAACGCCGTTGCTGCTTTTACCGATTATGCATGCGATTGCATCATAGTGGACATTGGTACTGCCATTACCTTCTGCCAGCTTACACAAGGGGTATTACGGGGAGGAATAATAGCACCAGGCGTAAAGGTAGCAATGAAGGGTTTAGCACAGTCTACCGCTCAATTATTTGAAGTACCTTTTGAAAAACCACCCTATATTATTGCTACTAATACCAGCGATGCCCTCATTTCAGGCTTTTTTTACGGCTGGATAGCGCTTATAGAGGGAATTATAGGCAAAATTCAGTCAACGATGGGCACCTGCATGGTCATTGTAACCGGTGGGATGGCTGAAATACTCTATCCGCACCTTTCAATCTCAGCTATTGTTGACCATTCATTAACCATGCGTGGTATTTTTTATTTGTATAACAGTAACCGCTAAGCGTGTAAACATAAATAAAACAGTCCTACTATATTAATATTCACAAAGTTATCCACACTATCCACATTGACAGCATCTCATGACATTAATTTACTAAATTAATTGGCTTATCGCTGCTACACGATTACTATGTCACATTACTACACTGAAATATCAGTAAATTTTTTGATTGAGCCTTATATAAATGCTGGAAATACGAGGAGTTTCATTGCAATATATTTTTATAAATATTTTTTGTTTTTTTTTAAAAATTTTTTTATGACTATTCTATTGCAAATTAACATAAATTAATTTCTGTTAATTTTTCAATTTTGTGGATAGCGTGACAGATAAACATTGTATTGCCATAATTATTGTTTTGTTGTATTTACACCCGCTGCTGCTCAAGAAAAATAACTCAACGCATATATAGGTTTACTGCCATCCAATACGCAAAATTATGAAAAAATTTATAATTCTACTATAATCAAATAATTTTTGATTGTCACAATTATTTATTATGTCCTATCATGTACACTGAGTGTGCGCTATACCATTACCCTTTACCTCTTTTGAAGGTGAGTGGCGATAATTAGGTTAATCATTCTATTGTTTTAACAAGGAGATTGCTGTACAATGAATAATTACGAGCGTTATACACGCATATTAGCCCGTTCGGTTGACCATATTTTTAAACATTTTCTTTATGACAATGATATCAAAGAGGTCTTTACCAATCAATCAACACCGGATGACCCCAGGGTAACCATCCAGCTTGACGGAACGATGAAAGGTGAGCTCATCATAAATTTTCCCGAACAAACTTTACATCAGTTGACTAAAAATTTTTTTATCAATGCAAAAGGCAATATAAAGAAATACTATCCCGATGTAGCCGGTGAGGTTGCAAACCTCATAGCAGGAACATTTATAAATCAGCTTCAGTTTATAAAGCATAATCTCAAACCATCACCACCTGAATACAACGAAGAACATACCACTTTAAAAACACTCTATGAAAATATAAATCTTTCATTTGAATCACGGTTTGGCGGTTTTGACCTTGACTTTTACTATAAAGATCTATTGCACCAATAATGGCTGTCATAGATTATATCATCATCGTTATATATTTTCTGTTCAGTATTGGCATTGCTTTTCTTTTTTCCCGACGGGCGCGCACTAACACCAGGCAATTCTTCCTTTCCGGTCAAAGCCTTCCATGGTGGATAACCGGTACAGCCATGGTGGCAACAACATTTGCAGCCGATACCCCCCTTGCGGTAACCGAGCTTGTCCACAGCGGAGGTATTGCAGGTAACTGGCTATGGTGGAATATGGTTGCCGCTAATGTTGTTACCGTGTTTTTCTTTGCAAAATTATGGCGACGCTCTGGTGTTTTAACCGATATTGAGTTCATTGAGCTGCGCTACAGTGGCAAAGAAGCATCATTTTTACGAGGATTCAAGGCATTATATCTGGGACTTTTTGCCAACTGTATCATTATGGGCTGGGTAAACGTTGCTCTGGCACAGATTTTAGCACATCTTTTTAACATAAACCATTCATACGTACTGTTCATTGTCATTGCAACAATGCTCTTTGTGGGACTCTATTCTGCAATAGGCGGCTTATGGGCTGTTGCTGTTACGGATTTTGTTCAGTTCATTATTGCTATGGGTGGATGTATTGTGCTTGCAGTGGTTGTCATTGATCATCCGCATATACAGGGCATCGATGGTTTAATTCAGTCCATACCCCAAAATGCTCTTTTATTTTTCCCCTCTGGCGATAGTTCCTCCCTGCCGCTCTCTGCCTTTTTGTTGTTTATTGGTGTTCAGTGGTGGGCATCGTGGTATCCGGGGTCAGAGCCAGGCGGTGGCGGCTATGTTGCACAGCGTATGATGTCTTCTAAGGATGAAACACACTCATTAAAAGCAACACTGTGGTTTACCATAGCACATTTTGCCTTACGACCATGGCCATGGATAATCGTTGCCCTTGCAACCATGGTGCTGTATCCCACTATCCCCGCTGACCAATCCAAAGCCACCTATGTTTTTGCAATACGCGATTATCTGCCTGCCGGCTTAAAGGGTATGCTTGTTGCAGCATTCTTAGCGGCATACATGTCAACCATTGCCACCCATTTAAACTGGGGAAGCTCGTACCTTGTGAATGATCTGTACCGACGATTTATAGTAACGGGAAAAAGTGAAAAGCACTATGTTTACAGCGCACAGGTGTGCACCACATTGCTGGCAGTTATTGCAAGCCTGTTAATCTTTGTTATCGATTCAATATCCGGAGCATGGACATTCATTATTGAATGCGGTGCAGGCATAGGGCCGGTGCTCATGTTGCGCTGGTACTGGTGGCGTATCAATGCATGGTCGGAGATTATAGCCATGATAGCACCCATCCCCGCGGTTATTATATCGCGGCTGGTACTGCATATTGCCTTACCCTATAATCTGCTCATCATCGTTCCATGGACCACAATCTGCTGGGTGATGGCAACCCTTGTAACCCAACCTGTCAAACATGAAACGCTGACAGCATTTTATCACAAGGTACAGCCTGAATTTGGGTTTGAGCCCATACGCAAAGCGCTCCATTATCCTCCGGGTAACTATCAAACATGTATGATACTTTTATTCCAGACCACACTTGGCATCATAGCCACCTACTCGCTGCTCTTTGGCATAGGGGCAGTGTTGCTGCACAAAACAGGAGCATACCTCTATCTCATTGCATTTGTCGTCAGCTTTATGCTGGTCATCTATTCTTTTCGCATGACAAAAAAATAATAACATCATTATGTGCGATAGTTACTGTATAGTGTACCTGCTTTGTTAAAAAGTAACAAGGCACCGTGTCAATCCAAGCTTATCGCCTGTCAATCTGAACCAGGTGAAGAATCCCACCGTTTTGTGTGCCGCTGGCATTCTGAGCGGAGTGAAGAATCTTGTCGTTTTGTGAACGAATATATTCTTCTGGGATTCGCCCCTCAGAATGACGAAAAGGGATATCGTTATTATGATTCCATTACATTTATGGATAGAATGTAATCATTGCAAAAATTTTTATTTTTGTAAAGCAACTATCAAAATATTTTTTTTTACTATTCCTGAGCGCGCTATTTTTTTATTGATCCTTTATACTTTATTTTGTATAAATTTTACCATAAGTCTGGACGGAATTAAATTTAACCATGAGCATTGTTGAAAAATTAGCACAAGTTATTGCCCATGATATGCACCTTGATGAAAAAACTATCAACGAGCTGCACGATCTGTTTACCATAAGCGATGACGATACAAAGGCAATAGAAAAAATACAGGAAATCATAAAATTGTCACCTGATTTCTGGAAAAATTTCTATAGCCGGTGTTTAAACGATACTGCATTGCAAAAAATTAATTCTGATTCACAATTTTTTAAAAAGCACAAACGTGCCATTATAGACTATTTTATAAAATTACCGGAACAAAAAATTGATTATGATTATTTCATTAGCCGCTTTGCCATAGGCATACAGCTTGAAAAAGCTACTGTAGAGCCAATTCTGTTTGCAAACATCTTGAGCAATTTGTATATACAGCTCATACAGTATTGTGAGGATATAATTCATGATACATCACTACTTACAGAGATAATGCAGTCATACTTAAAAATTGTTTTTTTAGATTTAACATTGATACTGCATGCCTATTTTTTTATGAAGGAAAAAAAGCTGTCCGATGCAAAAAAGGAACTGGAGCGCCTGGGAAGGTCATATCGTTTAATCCATGAAATCAATGATCTTATTGTTCGCACAACCGATGAAAACACCCTGTATGAAAATGTTGCTAAAATACTGGTTGTCGTGGGCAATTTTGACCTTGCATGGATTGGTATGGTCGATAAACAGCTCAATGTAGTACCGGTTGCATCGTATGGAGAAACCCAGTACCTGAATGATATATATATTAACATTGACCCATCATTGCCCGAAGGTAATGGACCTACGGGAACTGCAATCCGGGACAAAACCATAATCAGGATTAACTACCCCGATGAAGATCCGCGCTTTAGCCCGTGGAAGGAACGAGCCGCCAAATTTGATTTTAAATCCATTGTAGCAATACCCATCATCGTTGATGACAATACCCATGCAATTGGCGCCATTACGTTATATTCGCATAATGAACACTTTGTCACACTGGGTGAAGCGGCACTTTTGCAGGAGGTTGCCAATGATATCTCCTTCGCGATAGACCACATACGAAAAAATAAAAAGATTGAAAAGATCCTTTTTTATGATGAGCTTACCGGTCTGGGGAATTACAATTACTTTTTATCTGCCCTGACCTCACAGATACAGTTAGCTTCATCACAAACGATGCAATTGGCCGTTGTTACTATTGATATTGATAACTTTACTGCCATCAATAACTCATTTGGCTTCAACACAGGCGATGCTATACTGCGTGAATATCGCAACCGACTTCAAAATAGTATAGATGCAAATCTTATTGCACGCGATGGCGATGAGTTCTTCATACTTTATCCTTACATTGATGAGATGGGGCTGACATCCTTTATCAGCGACCTTAAACTGATAGCCACAAAACCATTAATTGCTATGAGCCATGAACTGGTTATCTCGTACTGCATCGGTATTGCAACCTATCCAAACGATGGCAAAACTGCTGAGGAGCTTCTTAATAAATCAAGGATTGCTCTGACCGAGGCAAAAAAGAAGGGAAGCAGCAGTATATGCTACTATTCAGAGGAACTTTTTCAAAATAGCATTCAAAAAATTGCTCTGGAAAAGGAATTGCGCAGTGCACTCAAAAACAATGAATTTACCCTTTACTATCAGCCAAAAATAGCTGTAGCGTCGCGTAACATTTCAGGGCTGGAAGCGCTGTTACGATGGAATCACCCGGAAAAAGGCTTGCTGCCACCATCTGATTTTATTGCTATTCTGGAATCATCTGATATGATAATCCAGATAGGGAAATGGGTTGCAGCAGAGGTGGCAAGGCAGGTGCAGATTAATCCAATGTTTCAGGAAAAAAGTTTTATCATGTCATTTAACGTATCCCCCAATCAATTTTATGATTCAGCATTTATATTTGATATAATCAAAATAGTTAAAAGCTCGGCTATTAATCCCTGCAATTTGGAAATAGAAGTAACTGAAAATATTTTAATGTCGGATGCAGAGAATGTCATTGATACCTGCAATAAATTACAACAATTTGGCATTAACATCTCAATAGATGATTTTGGAACAGGGTATTCGTCACTATCATATCTTAAAAAGATGCCGGTATCTACTTTAAAGATAGATGCATCGTTTGTCAATGGCTTGCCGCATAACAAAGATGATGTTGAAATTGTTAAAACCATCATCCTTTTAGCCCACTCACTGGGTAAAAAAACCATCGCTGAAGGAGTTGAAACCAGGGAACAATTAGATGTTCTTGTAGATTTAGGGGTTGATGAGGTTCAGGGATATTATTTTTCAAAACCAATGCCCATCCATGAATGTGTTGATTATTGTAAAAATTTTAATCCCGACAATTATTTTTAACAAAAACAATATCCAGTAATAGTGCAGTATCCATCCTGGTACTTTGCTATCAGGCACATCATAGTAATAAAATAATTCCTTGACTTTCATTGCCATGCATACCCTTTTTATATAGAAGTAATGATACACTCAAGCTTTCAAGGAAAAACCCATGATTCCCAGTATAGGTAAATGCCATGCAGGTAGCAGTAGCAGCAATGGCAAAACTTTTTCATCACTATGAAGAATAACACCATGAAGGCAAAAGCAATAGCCCTGTATTCTGGTGGACTGGATAGCCTGCTTGCTGCAGCGATAGTTGCTCGTCAGGGAGTTGAGGTTATTGGACTGCACTGCATTTTGCCATCAGTTGACCCCCAAAAACCTCCCGATAGCCTTGCGGCTGCACAACTGGCAAAGCAGATTGATCTTCCACTGGAATACTATCGCTGCGACGAACAGTATATGCAGGTTATTGCACATCCAGTACATGGCTATGGTAAACGTGCAAATCCATGTATTGACTGTAAAATTTTCTTTTTACAAAAAGCAAAGGAGTATATGCAAAGGCATAATGCTTCATTTGTCATTACCGGTGATGTGGTTGGTCAAAGGCCCATGTCACAGTACAAAGCAATGTTGCGACATATAGAAAAAGAAAGCGGGCTTGAAGGGATACTGCTACGCCCGTTATCGGCAAAGCTGCTACCACCAACCGTCCCTGAACAAAAAGGTATTGTCAACAGAGATATGCTCTATGCTATATCAGGTCGTTCACGTCAGCAGCAGATGCAATTAGCACAGGATTCAGGAATACAGGATTATCAATCGCCTGCTGGAGGTTGCTTTTTAACCATGCCCCAGATTGCATCACGGGTTAAGGACCTGTTTGCCCATCCTCCTTACAGCACCCTTGATCTTTACCTTGTCAACATTGGGAGGCACTATCGGTTACATGATAAAGCAAGTATCATAGTAGCCCGCAATGAAGAAGAATGCATAATACTTGACAGGTATAAACAGCATGCTGATTTTTATGTTGAACCAGATTTTAAAGGTCCTGTCATGTATGGCAGGGGAACCATTACGCAAAACGACTATCTACTGCTTACACAGATTATGGCTCGCTATGGCCGCCCAACAATGACAGAAAATAGCATTGCACTATTAATACAGGGACAGCGTATAAGTAATCTTATGGTTGATAAACCCATAGGTGATGCTCTGTTAAATCAAATGCGGATATAATTATGGCACCGGAGTAATACAATGAAAAAAACTGTATCATTTTTAGTTTCAGGACGTGGTTCAAACTTTCAAGCTGTTGCAAAAGCCATTATAAAGGGCACCATACCTGCAAAAACGGGGGTTGTTATTTCTGATACCGAAGGGGTCAGAGCCCTTGACATTGCACAGGAGCTATCTATCCCGGCTTTTTTTATTAACCCCAGGCAGTACAAAAGCCGCCAGGAACATGAAAAAGCTATGGTACAATTGTTGCATGAATACAGTACCGATGTCGTCGTTACAGCAGGATACATGCGCCTTTTAACACCGTATTTTGTACATGAATTTAAAAATAGCATTATCAATATACATCCTGCTCTTCTGCCAGCATTTCCCGGTACACATGCACAAAGGCAGGCGCTGGAATATGGTGTAAAGATTTCTGGATGCACAACGCACTTTATTGATGAGGGTACCGATTCAGGTCCAATTATTTTGCAAAAAGCTGTCCCTGTTTATGACGATGATACTGAGGATACCTTATCGGCGCGCATCCTCAAGGAAGAGCATCAACTATTGATTGAATCAGTACGGCTTTTCTGCAAGGATAAGATTTTTATTAAAGGCAGAAAAGTTTATATTGTGCGATAGTTACTCCTGAATAAGCTTTCCGGGTTAAAAAATACTTGCAAAATTTACACTAATCAGTATTTTTTTATTACGATATTATTTTATGTATTCCGGGATAATGCATAGTTGCTCTGTAGCCGCACAAATAGTGTTACTATGTAACACCACTGTCATGGTGAATGATAGCGTCTGTGTTGGGCGACACGTCATTCTGAACGAAGTGAACAATCTCGCCGTTTTATGTGGCTGTCATCCTGAGCCAAAGGCGGAGGTTCTCATCGTTTGGTGAATGACCGTCATCCTGAGCAAGGCAAAGAATCTCGTTGTTTTGTGAACCAATTGATTCTTCGGGGCTTCTCCCCTCAGAATGACAATGTGCGGAGTGTCATCCTGAACCATGTTCTGAACTGGTTTCAGGATCTAACGTTGCGTATCTGGATTCCGGAACAAGTCCGGAATGACGGTAGCGGCACAAGAGATTCTGTGTTAAGCACGGAATGACAGGAATGCATAATTTAATTTTTTGAGGAGGAATCACATGGGGTTAATTGCAATACTTTTATTATGTGTGTTTTATCTAGGATTAATCATAATTATCTATGAATACTATACGTTATTTTCATCAAAAGATGAATATACAAAACAGGAACTAAAAGGTGTTATCACTGGCGCTCCTGACCACTGGATGCCATTACTGTCACAATTCAGATTATTCCCTGTTTATGCACTGGCATCACTTATCGTTGGGATTCTCATCCCTCTGTTATCATATAACTGGTTCTTTCAATCATCGATATTCTCTATACTTTTATTTATCATTTTACCACAGGTACGTCGTTCTTATGAACCAGTAAAAGTTACCATAACCGACTCCATCTGGGATATCATAGCAGCTGCACTATCAGAATACCACGAGATAATGATAGTATTCTTCAGCACAGGCACTGTAGCATCATTAACATATTGCTGGATATCAAATCGTGAATTGCCATTTCTATGGTTCTTTGTCAATGCAATCATTATATGTGTTATCATATTTTTTACATTGGTATCCATAGATAAAGAAAATAATAAATAAAATCATTAATTTTTTTGCACTTTTTGTTTAATACACAGTACTACAGTTTATTATTTTCTGAACAATGTTAGTTCATGCTATCACCAAAAATTTTATTTTTTGTGTTGACGGTTTCATTAAATTTTTGTATTATTTACTGAGTGTACGGCTTGTGCCATGTACACAGTGTTTTAATTAATAATATATCATGGGGTTAACCCCCCTGAAGAGAAGGAGGAGTCTTATATGAAAAGATTTTTGTTAGTTGCATTAATAGCTGTTGTTGCAATTAGTTTCACAGCATGCGGAAGTTCCAAAATGGGTGGGCAGGTAAAAGGGGATAGCTTTATTTCTGAAGGCTGGGTAACACCTGATATTTTCAGAGTCACTGCTACTGGCACTCCAAAACCAGGACTTAAAAATAAGATTCAAAGACGTGGAACAGCAAAAGAAGCTGCACAGATAATGGCTGAGAAGCGAATAATTGAAAAATTTGTTGGTGCTCGATTAGAAGGTGCTGCA
>Ga0116184_10004724_pt1 | contig 10675 bp, 12 predicted proteins | sample AD_JPNNA5_MetaG_FD_89886 | JGI IMG/M metagenome (GOLD analysis project Ga0116184, IMG submission 89886) | Active sludge microbial communities of municipal wastewater-treating anaerobic digesters from Japan - AD_JPNNA5_MetaG | ecosystem: Engineered > Bioreactor > Anaerobic > Digestate | place...
ATCATAGGTAAATAGCGCGCGCAGGCTCGCTTGAAAATTCGACATTAATATTGCAGCTGAGATCCCTTTGCCTGAAACATCTGCAATACAAAAGCCTGTAATATCATCAGAAAGTTTCAAGCAGTCGTAATAATCTCCTCCCACTTCATAATGTGGAAAATAGAATCCTTTGACAACTATTTTACCTTGAGAGGGAAGTTGATTTTCGTCTGGTATTAACATCATTTGCATCCGTGATGTAAGTTCCAGCTCTTTCTTAAGAGCTTCCTGACGGAGGCTTTCTTTAAAAAGTCTGATATTTTCAATAGCAACAACTATGATATTTGAAATTGTCTGGATGAAACTAAGGTGTTTAAGTACCGGGCTCATCCCTTCTCCCTCTTCCTCTATATCGCCGATGAATATATATGCCAGTGGAATAAGATTATTAAATACAGGTATTATAATATCAACCCCTTCAAAACCCGGTGTGTTTGTAACTATTGTAGTTTCAGTAAGTGGCAGAAGTTGTTCCTGAATATTAACCGACCTCTGGAATAAATCCGGGAATCCCGCATTAAGGATGCATTCCCATTTTTCATCATATTTGAAAATCATTATCTTCCCGATGCCAAGGTTGTTTCTCAGTATCGAGTCGTATTTGGCTAGAAGTTCCTCGACAGGAAGGTTAGCATTGATAGACAAAGTGATTTCGAGCAATGCATTAAGCTTAAATTTAGAAATTTCAAGCCTTTCCTTCGAGGAGCTTTTTTCTTTCATTTAATTCTAAGATTTCACCCTTTCAACGTATGAGCCGTCGCGTGTATCTATTTTTATTTTGTCGCCGGTATTAACAAAAAGCGGGACCATAACAGTTGCTCCGGTTTCGGTTTTTGCAGGCTTCAGAGTGTTTGTTGCAGTATCGCCTCTCAGCCCCGGTTCCGTATATGTTATCTCAAGTACAACAAAAGGCGGAAGTTCGACCGAAAGAATATTTTCAGTATCAGCATGCACGACTATTTCAACATTCTGGCCTTCTTTCAGAAATTCATGTTGTTCAATCATATGTTCGGGAACATGGATCTGCTCGAAAGTTTCCGTATGCATAAAATAATATCCAAGGTCGTCTTTATAAAGGTACTGAAAAGGCCTCCTTTCTATTCTTGAAACATTGATTTTAACACCGGCATTGAATGTATTTTCAATGATCCTTCCGGTTCTGATATTTTTAAGCCTTGTACGCACGAAAGCCGGACCCTTACCGGGTTTAACATGCTGAAACTGAACAACTGTATATAAATCATTATTAAACTCAATCACCAGTCCGTTCCTTAAATCCTGTGTTGTTGCCATATGAATTATTCTGTTTAAACTTAATCATTTATTCAATAAACTTAAACGGTTCGACCAGTCCTTCATAGTAGTTTATATCGGCTGTAAAAGCGCCGACAAATATATCAAATCGTATCTTAACAGGTAAACAATTTTTATCGGCAGAAAACCAGATAGAAATATCCTCGTTCGTTTTAAAAAGCCTTCCTACTTCAGTTACCGGATTAAATTTATAGCATCTTATTTTACCGAACCGGGTTTTCACATTTTCCATTCCTTTATAACATAAAATTATCGGATAGAATTCATCTGTAAACCAGGTATTTATAACTATTCTCTCATCTTGTCGGAACGGGTAATTTTTTGCCAGGTAATTTTTACGGAAATAATAAAAGCATGAAAGTATATCGTGAATGCCCTTTTGTGTTATATGTTTTCCTGTAAGGTCGCTTGTAAGAATTGCAGAATCAGGACGTGAGTAATGGTCGAAAAGCACTACATTATATTTTGTATAGCGACCTTCATGAATATCTCTTACAGACTTAACAGGAAGTTCGGTAACAGGGTCGAAATAGCTCTCATAAATGTCGCGCACTTTGAAAATTGCATCTGCAATACCGGTTGTATAACCAATTATATAAGCATGATATACTTCCCTGCCATCAAGAACTTCTTTTGTAAGGCTTAAGTTTCCGGCCCCTCCGGTGATGATTCCGTAACGCATTATAAAAGAAGCCTTTTCTCCGTCCTGATAAGGTGAATCCTGACCATTTATCCAGGTAACGGGAAGTAAGAGAATAATAATAGATATAATAACAGTAATTTTAAAATTCGCCATTATTTTTTCTTTTAAAATAATTTTTTCTTTGGCCGTGTTGCTAAAAGTCTTTAAGGTAAAACGGTTCAAAATAAGCTGTATTTTCAAAATTTTCTTCATTCAATGCTTTATAAGCAGGGGCTCGCATATATGAAGCAGATAGTTCAAAATCTTTCATGAAAACCTGCTTGTTTCTTTTAATAACGCTGGAACATTTGTCTGCACCGTTGCCGAAAAAAACCATCATCAAGTCGGAAGATATATCCGTGAATGAATTTTCGCTTATCGTTTCTGCTGCAATTTCTTTGACCTTTTTGCCATAAGAGTCATAAATACAATAATATACTTCCATTCTTCTGGCATCGAGAACAGGGCAGAATAGTGTTTTCTCATCTATATATTTTCTTCCCTTCGCAGTTTCAAGAAAGCCATAATACATTGATGTAAGGGTTTCGACTCCTATCAGAGGAACACCCGAGGCGTATACAATGCCTTTTGCGACAGAAACTCCTATTCTTAGGCCTGTGTATGAGCCGGGCCCCTTGCTCACTGCAATTGCATCGAGCTCCTGAGCTGTAATATTTTTTTCTTTGAAAATTTCATCTATAAAAACGGTAAGCAGTTCAGCATGCGATTTTCCAATAATACTTTCACGCAGTGAAACAACCCTATTACTGTCACATAATGCAACAGAGCAAACAGAAGTAGCTGTTTCAATACATAAAATCATTCTCTCTCCTGCCCGGATTTATTTTACAGCATAAAGCGCTTCTTTCTTAACAATCTGAATCAGAGTGCTATCAGATAGTTTTTTGCTGATAGCACTAAACGGTGCAGTAATAACTCTGTCGCCTTCACTGATACCTGAAATGATTTCAATATAATTATTATCCTGAATGCCGGTTTTTACATCTCTGGCAAGGGCATAGGTTCCATCGGTAGTGAATACAAGAGTTCTTACTTCTTTTCCGGCAGCCGCTTCCCCGGTCAATGTAGTATCTATTCTTGTAGTCACGGCCTGTATGGGCACTGACAGTACTGCTTGTTTTGTCATAGTACGTATATCAACAGAGACCGACATGCCGGGTCGCAGGGGGCTCGGCCTTTCTTCATTTACAAGATGCTTATACGACTCGGGCAGGATAAAGATTCTTACATCAAAATTTGTAACCTGGTCTGCGGAAACACCTGTTGTTTTTGCAGAATTAGCAACCATAGTTACCACTCCGGTGAATTTTTCATCCAGATAGGCATCTACTTTTACAACAGCCGTATCTCCGACTTTAACCCTTGTGATATCGTTTTCATTCACTTCCACTCTGGCTTCCATGCGCGATAGATCAGCAACTCTCATCATTTCCGTACCGGTCATCATACTGGTTCCCACGACTCTTTCTCCAAGTTCCACAAGAAGCATGGATATTGTACCGGACATTGGTGCATAAATGGAAGTTTTCATCAGATTCTCCTCGGCCTCCTTTAATGCTGCCTCGGAACTGGAAACAGAAAATCTTGCAGCATCCACTTCAGCTTTTGCCACTTTATAAGCAGCTTCTGCTTGTTCAAATTCAGATTGTGAAATTGCCTTTTCCTCGAATAGTTGTTTGTTCCTTTTATATGCCAGTTCAGCCTGAACAAACTGGGCTTCCGATTGCGATAGTCTTGCCCTTGCAGAGCTTATTGCAGCAAGCGACCTGTCGCGCTGCGAAATATAGGTGTCGGGTTTTATCCGGCATAATAACTGCCCCTTCATAACCCGGTCGCCTTCTTTCACATTAAGCTCAACAATTTCACCCGAAACATCCGGAGTAATTTTAACTTCCTTTTCAGGCTGAATCTTACCGTTAGCAGTAATTGTTTCAGTAATACTCCTTATAGATGCATTCTCAACCGCCACTTTAACTGCAGATTTTTTACCGAACCATCCCTGCTTCTTGCCAACAAACGCAAGAATAATCAGCACTACTGTGACAGGTAATAGTATTTTAAGTAATTTGTTGTTTTTCATTATATAATAAATTTTTATTCAGATAAAGTAATTGGAATTCCTTTATAAAAATCAAGTACTTTGATTTTGAACACAAATTCATATTTGGCTTGTGCCATTTCCGATTGTGCTCTTAAAAGCTGTGTTTTGGCTGCATTATAGTCAATGGGTGTAACCAGTCCGACATTAAATCTTTGCTCTGAATATCTGAATGCTTCTTCATTTGAAATCACCGTTTTAATTGTGGCATTATACCTTTTCAATGCTGCTTCCCTGTCAGCAAAAGCCTGCTGAATATTTTTATAAAGCTGCTTTTTTGTCGCTTCAAGAGCATAATTATTATTTTCTATAGCAAGTTTTGAATTTGAGATATTTTTATTAACCTGCCATCCGTTCAAAACCGGAATATTCACCGAAAATGAAATTCCATAGTTGATATTATCATTTATCTGGTCAGCAAAAGAATATTTTCCATAAGTCGGTCCTGTAACCGGGTCAATGCCGAGCAGTTTTTTCCTGATATCCGAATATCCAGTACTGAATGAAGTGCTCATTGAAATACGAGGGCTTCTGCCGCCTCTTGCAATTTTAAGGTCGTATTTGCTTGCTTTGAGTTTCATTTCAGCACTTTTTATTTCCGGTCTGTTATTGCATGCAATATTAAATACGTCAATCACACTCTCGGTAGTTATGTAACTGGTGTCGACGCTTATTTCTGGAATTGCTATTTCGAATCCTTCAGGAGTCTGGAGTTCCAGTAGTTGTGCAAGGTTAAGATAAGAAATACTTAGTTGATTTTTCAGGTTTATAAGCTGAAGCTCTTCCTGAGCAGCCTGTGCTTCAATCTGTAGCAGATTCCCCATTGCAACGCTTCCTGCGTCCACAAGCTTTTTTGTTTTTTCAATCTGCAGTTGTGTGATCGAAAACTGATTTTCCGTTGCTGCAACAAGTTCTCTGTTAAGCAGTATCTGAAGATATCCAAGCGCAACACTAAGTGCAATATTGTCTTTTATACTCTGAAGGTCTTGTTGTCCGGCAAACAATTCATAATTATTTCTCTTTATTGAATTATAATTCTGAAGGCCACTGAAGAGTGTCAGACTGCTTCCTACATAGAAATTATCCGACATAACATTCTCGTGTTCCGTATATTCATATGTAGTCTGGTCGAGGGCTCTGCCAAAGGAATAACTATGAGTTGCATTGCCGTTGATAGTCGGCAGGAGTTTTAATTTTGCAAGGTCGAGGGCATTTTTCTGAACTTGTGTCTGCAGTCCTTGCTGCTTAACCTGAATATTATTCTCAAGGGCATATTTTATGCAATCTTCAAGTGACCAGACTTTATCCTGAGAGAAAGATAAAAACGAAGGAAAAAACATGATAATGATAATCAGAAGTGTATTTTTCTTCATAAGTTTTTCTATTATATTACTTTCCGTAAACGAAGCTACGAAGATATAAATTATATATCTCTGCTTTTAACATGTAATAAAAATATTGGTAAATGGTAAGGAAAAATAAATTTGAAGATTTAAACTTATTATATAATTTTACCGCCTTCAATAAAATAGGTTTCCGAAAAGTGAGACCCGAAGCGGTATCTGAAAATGTATCCTGAAAGTATTTCAATAGAACCTACACAAAGGACGCCCCGTGTTATACTCGAAAGAGGGAAAATTTTTATAACCGGCCGATCATTACCGGAAAATCCTTATGATTTTTATTTACCTATATATGAATGGATTTTGAAATACCTCAATGATTGTCCAAAAAAGACATGTATAATACTTGGCTTTGAGCTTATCAATACAATGTCAATCAAATGGATTTTTACAATACTTCGAGAGTTTGGGAAAACTTTCGATATGCCCTGCCAGATTAAGATTTTGTGGTACTATGAAGTTGGTGACGAAGAGATGTGTGACCTCGGACATGTTATCCGCACGCTAGTACGCTTCCCGTTAAAGGTAATTAAAGTGTCCGATATTACGAATTTTGATTTCCTTCTTGAAAATTCATTTTCAAAATTATAAAATTATTATTTTTTATAATTTTGCCACGCCTAATAAAGGTCAACTGACCCATGGTGTAATGGTAACACAACGGATTTTGGTTCCGCAGAGTCCTGGTTCGAATCCAGGTGGGTCAGCTATTCAAAGTTAACCTGTCATTCTGCATAAAATAATTGAAAATTTTACAGGCTTTTATATTTTATGGCTTTTTTTCAGTTCTTCAATCTCCTTTTCCTGTTCAGATATTGTTTTTTCAAGGTCTGTGATTTTATCGTTCAGACCCTTAATTTCATCATTCAGACCTTTAATTTCATTATTCAGGTCGTTAATTTTGTGGTTAAGCTGTTCCTTTTCGTCTTCCAATTTCTTAATGATCGGTGTATAATGGGATTTCTGGTAAAACCATGCCGTGAGAAAACCTATAATGGCTGCACCCAAAAGCAAGATTATTATTTCAATAACTGCTGTTGTAACCGATTGTGCCAATAAAATAAGTGTTGTATTCATTTTATCACATTTTAATTTTTACTACTGTTCTTCTATTCATTGCACGTCCTTTTGATGTTATTTGAGTTGCCAGAGGCTCATCCTCGCCTTTCGAATCAACGACCATCTTCTCCGGAGGGAGTCCTTTTGCTTCCAGATATTTACGGACCGAATTTGCTCTTTCAAGCCCCAATTTGTAATTATACTCAGGTGTGCCTATAAAATCGGTATGGCCTGTAATTGTAAGTACAGACGACGGGTATTTTTCAAGCCAGGTTTTGAATTCGGCCACCCTGGCATCAATAGGTGGATCTTCCTTGATTTCTGTCTTGTCAAAATCAAAAAAAATCAGCAGTTCTTTTGGCATGGATGCATGAAGCTTCTCAAGCGAATCAGCTACCATGTCAGGTCTTTCAGCAGGGGAAACAACAACAGGCCTTCTGGTTGCAGGTTTTAAAATGTCAACATAAAGCCACATCGAGAAGAAAGACCAGATAACGAAAGCAATAAATCCGGTAATCAGAACTCTCATATCATCAGGTTTTTTTGGTTTCTAAAATTCCATGTAAATTTTTTTAATCCCCCAGGGAATTAATTTTATCATGTTATTTTACCAAAGTTAAGAAACTGAATGAACTAAAGCAAATAAATTTTACTTTGTGCTTTTTATCTTCTTACAGCATAAAGAAGATTTATTGCATGAGTACGCCAGTTATAGCCGAGAGTGAAAGGAACTTGTTTTACCGGCATCTTTTTGTATGCCTCAGCCAGATCAGTTTCATTAATCCATGAAAACTCTTTCCCCGGTCTCTGATATCTTCCATAAAGCCTAATATCCCAGTGTTCCTTATCAAAGAATTTATATGCAATACCTGAATCATCCTGCAGAATTGATTTGCTTTTATTGAGTATCAAATCTCGTATTTCTGAAAATTCATTACTATGCATCAGATAAGATGCAGCTTTAAGGTAAGTATGACACACGGGCAATGAATTGAGATATTTTCTTAACGGTTCATTCTTTTTCAATCCTTCGTCGGATAAATTTGCCCGGAAATAGAATAATGACTGAATCATATTGCTGTTATCCGGGACAAAATCAATTTTCACTCCGGAAGCAAATGACTTCTTATTTTTCAAGCTGTCGGAATATTGCCATTTGCCGTTTATGTCGATGTCAATATTATCAAGTGAAACAATTTTGTATCCTCTCCTCTTAATAAATATCGAAACAACCGGTGTTGCACCGCCGACTTCCTCTTTCTTCAAAGCATCTACCATGTGTTCTGTTATGAAATAACTTCTCCTGAATATATCACTAAGTGATGACCATATATCATTGAGATATTCATCCACTTCGGAAGTAGTCATATTATAAATATCAGGTAGCTTGCCGACAGGCTCAAGTCCTATCAGTACATATTTCGAGGCATTGGGGTAAAACACATTCGCATTCAGAAAATCAGGACCGCCAAAAGGATAAAACAGAACGGAAGTATCGTGTCGGTATGTTAATTCTGTTTCAGCCCAATCCGACATTTTAATCAACCTTGAAGTATCGAGGTAAGAAAAACCGCTGTCCATCCGAAAGGAAAATTGTTTCCAAGAAGTAAGTGTATCAAATTTATTAAGGCAGTCGTTATTCCCGTGCTGCTTACCCGAAATAAAGGATATAATATTATCTTTAAGAGTATCATAAGAAATCTTATATATCTGAGCTTCAGGAATCTTATTCTCGGTAATACGGGAGTTATTGTTACATGATGACAAAACTACCTGGCAAAAAATAAAAGCAGAAATCAATCTAAATGCCGACATGTTTCTTTTTTTTCGTTAACAGGAAATAGATAATAAGTCCGGAAAGTGTAATTCCAATACCTGCGAGTGACTGTCCGGGTCTGTTTGCAAACACATATACCATCATACATCCTTCGACGATTATAAAAAAAAGTGGTATAAAAGGATACCCGAAGGTATGATAAAAATTTTCGTTGTTTTTTTTCATACGATGTCGCAGGAAGAAAAGTCCAGTAACAGATGCTATAGTAAAAATGCTTAGTGTGAAGCCTATCAAAGTCATTATCTGCTCGAAAGTCGAAGTCCATATAAGAGTAAGTGAAATAACTGCAAGAAGTATAGTGGCATAAAAGGGAGAGCCATTATTGTTTTCTCTTCCCATGAATCCAAGGGCAGGGTAATCCGCGGCAATTGCCTGTGTTACTCTTGGACCGAGAATGAGCAAAGAATTAATTGAAGCAATAAGGCCGATAGATATAAGTACTGCAATAAATTTTCCTCCGGCATCGCCGAATATATTCTTTGATGCAATAAATGCCACATCAACTTTCCCTTTGAGCTCATCGAGAGGCACAGTATAAAGAAATATAAAATTGAGAAGTGTATATAGTGTCATAACGATTAGCGTACCGGTGATAAAGACCACAGGCAGGTATTTTACAGGGTCTTTTACCTGATGGGCTATGTATGCTGCAGAATTCCAGCCTGAATAGGCAAAGGAAACATATACCAGTGAAACGGCAAAAGCAGGATTAATGATCTGTTTCAGATCCGACTGCATAAATGTAAGTTTAAAGCCATAGTAGGGTCCCTTCACGAAGCCCATAATACAGAGAGTGAGAATCAGCGAAATGTTAAGAGCTGTTGTAATGAAGTTGAAGTTCGCACCTGTGCGAAAACTGCTCAGATTAAGCAAAGTCAGCAGAATTATCATGGTAACTGCCGTTATCATGGGAGGAACAGGGATTAAGTTTCCTGCATAGGTTCCAAGCGCAATAGCTGCAATAGCAAGCGGAGCTGCAAAGCCTATAGTCATCGAAATAAAGCCTGAGAGAAAACCGAAAGCCGGGTGAAATATTTTCGAAAGGAAAATATATTCTCCTCCCGATTTTGGTATCCTTGCCGCCAGCTCTCCATAAGTGAGTGCGCCGCAAAGAGCAACAAGGCCTCCGGTTATCCATATCAGCACAAGAGCCATGACAGAATGAACTCCAGCAGCTTGAAGACCAAGACTTGTATATACACCTGTGCCTATCATATTTGAAACGACAATTGCAATGGCACGGGATGGATTTATAACTTTTTTTTCATTACTCAAACCGAATGCTTTTAAAGCGGATAAAAGTAGCAAACAAAATTAAGAATGAAACAGGGGATATACTTCATAATGATAAATCGTTCAGGATATCACATGAAGCGGTACAAATCATCAAGGTTTTATCAGGATTGAGGGCATAGGGCATCCGACTACTCCGCCAGCCGGCGGATACGGCGGAAAAGCAGGGCATATAGCCCACGAAGCGAAGAGGGGTTACGGGAATAGGAAGAGGTTAGAGCAAAGTAATGAATAATAAATTACCGATTAACAATTATACGATATTCTTTCTTAAAAGATTAACCGATTCAACAAGGCCAGACCATGCAGTATTGAGTTCCCTGAGATATTCCCTTCCTTTTTCAGTAATCATATAGTATTTTCTTGGAGGACCCTGCTGTGATTCCTCCCAGCGGTAACTGAGAAAACCTGAGTTTTTAAGACGCGTAAGCAAGGGATAGAGAGTACCTTCGACAACAATTACCTTTACCTCTTTTAGCCGCCTGATAATGTCGCTTGCATAACAGGAACTGCCTGAAAGTACCAGCAGAATGGAGAACTCAAGAACCCCTTTGCGCATCTGAGCCTGTACATTTTCAGTATCCATAAAACACCATATTATTTTCCTGACCGGACAATTATACTGCAGAATATTTTTATACGTTCATTTTTTTCCGTACTTTTTCAAATTCACTTTTTACAGCTTCTTTTATAGTGTTAATATCTACAGTTTCGCCCCTCATCTCAATTTTCTGTGCTGTGGTTTTTGCTTCCGGAAGAACTATCCATAAAACCAGATAAATAATTATTCCTAATCCGCCCGCAAAAATAAGTGCAAGAAATATCACCCTTATAATCAGGGGATCAACTCGCCAGTAAGCTCCCATCCCGGCACAAACACCGCCAAGAATTCTCTTGTCAGGGTCGCGGTACATCCTGTGTGAACCTGA
>Ga0116184_10004726_pt1 | contig 10669 bp, 10 predicted proteins | sample AD_JPNNA5_MetaG_FD_89886 | JGI IMG/M metagenome (GOLD analysis project Ga0116184, IMG submission 89886) | Active sludge microbial communities of municipal wastewater-treating anaerobic digesters from Japan - AD_JPNNA5_MetaG | ecosystem: Engineered > Bioreactor > Anaerobic > Digestate | place...
CGCATTCGCTCTTCGCGGGACATACTTGCGGGCCATAGATTGGGTCCTCCATCTGTGGAACTTCGCATCCTCAACACCCTCTATCTCCCCTGATTTTGTTTCTCCTTTCTTAAGGGGAGTACAAAGAACTGTTTGCTGTTTGCTGTTTTTTTTATTTTATTCTAACCTGGAATTCTTGTCAAATATATTGTACAATATAGCCCATGAAACCGTTTAAACTTTTGCCAAAATCAAAAATAGAAGACCTGCCAAAAACTACGGGGGTATATTTGTTTTACACAAAAAAAGACACCATATATATAGGAAAGGCTATTAACATAAAAAACCGCGTTAAAAACCATTTTAATCAGCCCAGCCACAGGGATAATCTTTTTATAGATAAGGTTGATAAAGTAAGTTATTTAAAAACCGGCTCAGAAATTGAGGCCTTAATTTTGGAAGCAGAACTTATTAAAAAGTTTCAGCCCAAGTTTAATGTAATGTGGCGCGACGACAAGAATTATTTTTACGTTGCAATATCTCAAAACAAACAAAAAATTCCCTACATATATATAACGCATCAAACTAATCAGTCCAAAGATAGCTCTAAAACTATTTTTGTTGGGCCTTTTACAGAAGGCGTGGCCCTTAAAAAAACTCTAAGATTTTTACGCAAAGCATTCCCCTATTACACGTTTGCCAAGCACTCCAGACTTAAGTGCACATACTGCCATTTAGACTTGTGCCCGGGTGTAAATCCGGACCTAAATGATTACAAAAGAAATATCAAAAAACTTGTTTTGATTTTAAAAGGCAAAAAAAATACGGCTTTAAAATCTTTAAAGCGAGAAATGAACTCTGCTTCAAAAAACCAAGATTATGAAAAAGCAAAAAAAATCCGCGATACAATTTATAGCTTACAACAAATAATAAACCACGCTCATGTTATAAATACTGATTTTAATCATGATTTAAATACTAACAAACAAATAGTGCTCAAAGAATTTGCCCAAAGAATAGAATGTTATGACATTTCAAATATCCAGGGCAAATTTGCAACAGGCTCAATGGTAGTTTTTGTAAACAAGAAGCCAGATAAAAGCCAATACAAAAAATTCAAAATTCAATTGCCCGAAAAACCCAATGACATTGCCATGTTAAAAGAAGTTTTAACGCGCAGATTTTCTCACAAAGAATGGCCACTTCCCAGCGCAATATTAATTGACGGAGGCAAAGGCCAACTCAACGTTGCCGTTAAAATTAAAAAAATAAAAAGTCTAAAGGTCAAAGTTATGGCTTTAGCCAAAGGCAAACAGGAGTTATTTATTGAAGGTCAAAACCCCATTCCCTTAAAACAGCTCCCGCAAGAAACTTACAATCTAATAAAGAGCCTTGATGACGAAGCTCACCGTTTTGCAATTTCTTACCATAGGTCCCTTCGCAACAAAAATTTGTTTGAATAACTCAACGGGCAAAATCATTGAGTTATTGCTTTAATTAGCAAAAAATGCTATTATATAACATATAAAGATGGCAAAATTCTTCTCTCAAATTGTTGCCGGAGCCTTGGGCTTATGGATAGCCGCCCTGCTTGTGCCTGGGGTTGTTGTGAGAGCATATCCTAATTCAAAATTTTTTGGGTTTCAGCTTCAAGAACAATGGCAGGTTGTAATTGCTCTGGGCATTGTAATAGGGTTACTAAATTATTTTTTACTCCCTATTTTAAAAACACTATCTTTACCGTTTGAAATTTTAACACTTGGGCTGTTTAATATAGCAATCAATATGCTGATTGTCTGGATGTTAGACGTGATGTTTGATGAATTTTCTGCGCCATTTTTTCTACCGCTTTTGTACACTGCAATTACAGTTTGGGCCTCAAACACACTTGTAATATTTTTACTAAAAAATAAGCATTAAAAAAATAAACTTTAAAATGAACCAAATTTTATTTTATCTACAAATAGTCATCTCTTTGGTCTTAATTGCGCTTGTAGCCGTACAACAGAGAGGAACGGCTTTGGGAGCCGGTTTTGGAGGAAGCGGAGAAGTTTACTCAACAAAACGCGGGGTCCAAAAAAAACTTCATTACGCAACAATAGCTACTGCAACCATTTTCTTGGTTTTGGGCGTATTAAATATATTAATACAATAGAATTTTAGATGAGCTCAAAAAAATTTCCGGGCTTTCTGCAATGGAAACAGCTTTTTAAGGTGTTGAAGGGCACCGAAAGAAAAATTTTCTTGATTTTTACAGTTTTAGCCGTTATTTCTGCAACGTACCTTGCAATTAGTTTTTACATAGGCGTCACAAAATCTGTGCCGGCTTTTGGAGGCACATATACAGAGGGAATAGTGGGTCAGCCAAGATTTATAAACCCCATTTACGGAGAAACAAACGACGTTGACCGCACTATAATAGGCCTTGTTTTTTCCGGGCTAATGACTTATGACAAAGACGGAATTATTATTAACGACTTGGCAGAAAGTTACCAAATTTCTGAAGACGGGAAAACCTATACATTTCAACTAAAAAATAATCTCTTTTGGCAAGACGGCGTTGCTTTAACCGCAGACGATATTGTTTACACCATAGAAACAATTCAAGACTCCAGCTATAAAAGTCCGCTGAGAGCCAACTGGCTGAATATTCAAGTACAAAAAAACTCAGAAAAATCTGTATCATTCTTTTTAAGCTCTCCTTATAACTCTTTCTTAGAAAGTTGCACTGTTAAAATAATTCCCCAACATGTTTGGAAAAATGTTCTGGCAGAAAACGCAACGCTCTCTTCTTACAATTTGCAACCCGTAGGATCAGGGCCCTATGTTATGTCTTCTATAGAGCAAACAAGCTCGGGGTTTATTAAAAACGTAAAACTTACGGCAAGCTCAAAATACTACGCAAAGTCTCCATATATTTCAACTATAATTTTTAGCTACTTTAGCTCCAAAGAAGAACTTGTTAAGGCTGCAAACCAAAAAACAATTGACGGATTTTCTTTAATAGACTTAGATGACAACCAGTCTGTGGCCGAAAAACAAATTAGGCAAGGATGGTCTTTAAATGAAAAATTTGCTGTTTATTCTTTTACAATGCCAAGATACTTTGCTGTGTTTTTTAACACGCAAAGCACAAAAATACTTTCTGACAGCAACATAGCAAAAGCCCTAAACTATTCTGTAGACAAACAAGAATTGGCACAACAACTAAGCAACGAATTTAAAAAAAATCTTTCTGTTGTTGATTCCCCTATTCTTCCAAATTATTACGGGTATCAACTTGCAACAACAATTTATAATTATGACACAGAGTCAGCCAATGCTCTTTTAGACAAATCTGGATACAAGTTGCAAGAAGACGGAACCAGAGCAAAAGCCAATACAAAAACCCCGGCCTTTCAGTTTAAGAGTTATTTAAAACAGGGGTCCAGCGGAAACGAAGTAATAGAACTACAAGGATGTTTGTCTAGACTTGATGAAAATTTTAAATCATTGCTATCAAATGAAACCAGTGGAAAATACGGAAAAGGAACAGAAAGCGCAGTTACCGCTTTTCAAGAAAAATATCTGCCGGACGTTCCGTCAACCGGAGAAACAGGACCTGGCACACGCAAAAAATTAAATGAGCTCTGCTTGGTAAAACAAGACAGCATGATTAAGCTTAAATTTAAACTTGTAACAATAAACCAGCCCCAGCTGGTAAAGGCAGCTGAAATACTAAAAGATTATTGGCAGAAAGTTGGAGTGGCTGCAGAAATAGAGGCTGTTGAACTTTCTGATTTAAAAGATATTATAAAAGATAGAGATTACGATGCTCTGCTTTATGGGGAAGCTTTGGGAAGCGAGCCAGATCTTTATCCATTTTGGCACTCAACTCAAATAAACGATCCCGGATTAAATCTTTCGCTGTATCAAAATAAAAAAGCAGACCAATTTTTAAAGTCTTCCAGAGAAACTCAAGATTTTGTGGCCAAAGCCCAGGCCTATGAAAGCTTGCAAGATATAATTCTTGCAGACGCTCCGGCGTTATTCTTGTATAATCCAGATTATATTTATTGGGTTTCAGAAAAAATCAACGGCATAGACACCCAAAAAATAGTAGACCCTGCAAAAAGATTCTCAAATATACAAAATTGGTATATTAAAACAAAAAGAACATGGAAATAAATTTGGATAAATTAAATCCCGATATAAGAAAACTTAGCGGAATGAAAGAAGTTTTATTTGATAAAAACTTAGTAAACTCAGATCAAGATTTTGATTTGTATTATATGTACAGAGGCGTAGAAGAAAAAGACGGCTTGAGATATGACATTACAGTTGTGCCGGCAAAAATGCTTGGCAAAGAATTTGTAAAAACAAAAGGACATTATCATTTAGAAAACTGGCAAGAAGTTTATACAGTTTTGGAAGGAGAGGCTATTTACTTAATGCAAAAACGCGCAGAAAACGGAGAAATAAATGATGCTTATTTTGTTAAAGCAAATAAGGGAGAATCTATAATTATTCCCCCTTTATACGGACACGTGACAATAAATCCCTCAAAAACAGAGCAGTTAAAAATGGCAAATTGGGTTTCTCCAAATTGCAAAGTTGATTATAAACCCTACGAAGAAAATCAAGGAGCATGCTATTATTATTTGGATTCTGGTTGGCAAAAAAATGAGAACTATGCCAATATTCCAGAATTAAGACAAGAAATGGCGTTAAAATTTGTTCCGCAAAATTTAGACTTTTTAAAATAAAACAAGCTCGGGTGGTGAAATTGGCAAACACGCACGCTTCAGGAGCGTGTGCCGCAAGGCTTGCGGGTTCAAGTCTCGCCTCGAGCACAAACCACGGAAATTGAACTCATAAAATTTCCGTAAAAAATTAAATAAAAAAATTAAATATGGAAAAGAATCAAAAGATTTCTCCTGAGCCAGACGGCGGACTTGTTGTTCCCAAAAGGCGGGTGAATATCAAAAATGATCAGAATCTTAAAATTATCCCGTTAGGCGGGTGCGAAGAAGTTGGAAGAAACATGACCGTTTTTGAATATGGAAGAGATATAGTTATTTTAGACATGGGCCTTCAATTTCCGGAAGAAGACATGCCCGGAATAGATTATGTAATACCAAACATAGAATATTTAAAGGGCAAAGAAAAAAACATACGCGCTGTAATTTTTTCTCACGGACACTTAGACCACATAGGAGCTGCCGCAATATTGCTTAAAAAATTAGACAACCCCCAAATTATTGGCAGGCCTCTTACAATAGAAATGGTAAAACACCGCGTTGAAGATACATATAAAGGAGCTTCAAAAAAATTAAAAACTTTGTATATAAACGATCTTAATCAAAAAATTAGCTTGGGGGCATTTTCACTTTCGTTTTTTAAGGTTGACCATGCAATTATAGATGCCGTAGGAGTTATTTTAGAAACCCCTTCTGCAACAATAATACACCCCGGAGACTGGAGAGTTGATAAAGATAACTCCGGAAAAAGCTTAATAGACTACTCTCATCTTTCAAGAATAAAAAGGCCTACTGTACTTATGTTAGAGTCTCTTGGAGCTATAGTTTATGATGCAAACGTAAGAGAGGAAGATGCGCTAAAAAATCTTTACGATATAATTAGTAGGGCCCCGGGTAGAACAATCATAGCCACCTTTTCTTCGCAGGTAGAAAGAATAAAACAAATTTTGGAATTTGCCGCAAAAACCAACCGCAAAGTCGCCTTGGATGGGTTTTCAATGAAACTTAACATTGAAATTGCCCAAAAACTTGGATATATAAAAATACCAAAAGGTGTGATAATTCCAACAGACAAGGCTCACACATATCCAGACAACAAAGTCATTATAATCTGCACAGGAGCTCAGGGCGAAGAAATGGCAGCCCTCTCTAGAATTGTGGCTGGAAACCACAGATTTGTAAAAATAAAAAAGCAGGATACTGTAATATTTTCTTCATCTGTAATACCCGGCAACGAAAGAACCGTACAAAGGTTAAAAGATAATCTTTACAGGCAATCAGATTATGTTTATCACTCAGACATTGCAGACGTTCATGCTTCTGGGCACGGCACCAGAGAAGATATAAAATTTATTTTAGACCAAATAAAGCCTGATTATTTTATACCTGTTTATGGAAATCATTACATGCTTAAAGAAGCTGCAAAAATAGCTTATGAAATGGGCTTTAGAAAAGATAATGTTATTGTTCCAGATAACGGGTCTATAATAAAATTTTCAAAAACCGAGGCTGAAGTTTTAAAAGACAAAGTCCCGTCAAACTACGTATTTGTAGACGGCCTTGGAGTTGGAGATGTTGGAGAAATTGTCTTGCGCGACAGACAAATGTTGGCTGAAGACGGCATGTTTGTTATTGTGGTAATAATAGATAAAAAAACAGGCCGAGTAAAAGGAAGCCCGGATATAATTTCGCGCGGGTTTGTTTACCTGAGAGAGTCAAAAGATTTGCTTTCTCAAACCCGCAGAAAAGTAATTGAAATTGTAGACAAAACAGCCGGCCATGGCGGAGCTGTAAATTGGGTTTATGTAAAAGACGAAATAAGAAACAGAATTGGAGACTTTTTGGGAACAAAAACCTCGCGCAGGCCAATGATTCTGCCGGTGGTCATTGAAGTTTAGTTGTTATTGATTTAAAATAATTAAACAAAATAATCTTAACAATTTTATGAGAATTTTTTCTGGCATTAGGCCAACAGGAAACATTCATTTAGGAAATTATTTGGGGGCTATAAAACAATGGATAGAGCTTCAAGAAAAAAACGAATGCATTTTTTGCATTGTTGATTTGCATGCAATTACCACCCCATATGACCCCGGTAAATTACAAAAAAACATTTCCGAAATGGCCGCTATTTATTTGGCAGCCGGCGTAAACCCCGACAAGTCAATTATATTTAAACAGTCAGACATAAAAGAACACGCAGAGTTGGCTTGGCTTTTGGGAACAATAACGCCAATGGGAGAGTTGTCTCGCATGACCCAGTTTAAAGAAAAATCAAAACAGCACAAAGACTATATAAACGCCGGACTTTTTACCTACCCCATTCTTATGGCAGCTGACATTTTGCTGTACAAGGCAAATGCAGTGCCTGTTGGAAAAGACCAAGAACAACATGTTGAATTAACAAGAACCATAGCCAGAAAGTTTAATCAAAAATTTGGAGAAATTTTTCCAGAACCCGAAAGCATAATTCCAGAATCTGGAGCAAAAATAATGTCTCTGACAGACCCCAAGAAAAAAATGTCAAAATCAGACGATGTAAAGTCATATATTTCTCTTTTTGATTCACCAGAAGATATCACAAAAAAAATAATGTCTTCGGCCACAGATTCAGGCAAAGACGTTATATATAATGTAACAAAAAAACCTGGCATTTCTAACCTGCTTACAATTTATTCTTTGCTCAGCTCAAAACCCATAAAAGAAATAGAAAAAGAATTTAAAGGAAAGGGCTATGGAGACTTTAAAAAGTCTTTAGCAAAAGTTGTGATTGATTATTTAGAGCCCTTCCGCAGAAAACAAAAAGAGCTCCAAACAAGAGACGTTTATGTGAAAGAAATTTTAAGCCGTGGAGCCTCAAGAGCAAAAACAATTGCAGAAGCCACCATAAAAGAAACAAAAGAAAAAATGGGACTATAAAAAAATCGGCGGTTATCCGCCGATTTTTTTTATATAGCTTTCTAATTCTTTTTGCTTTTTTTGTAACAACTCTTGAGTGTCTGCCTCTACCGTTAGGCGCAAAAGAGGTTCTGTGTTTGACGGTCTTATGTTAAACCACCAGTCGTCGTACTCTACAGTTGTGCCATCTAAAAAATCTTGCCTGCCGTCTGAATATTTTTGTTTAACTTTTTCTATAACCGCCTCTTTGTCTTCTATTTTAAAATTTGTTTCAGCTGATTTTGCATACAAAGAAAGATCTTTAACAATTTCTGAAACCTTTCTGCCATCTTTTGAAATTATTTGCAACAAAGCCAAAAAAGAGATTATTCCAGAATCCATATAAAAATTGTCTTTGAAACAATAATGTCCCGATAGTTCTCCTCCCATAATCCCGTTATTTTTTAAAAGACCATCTCTGACATTTACAAACCCAACCTGAGTTCTTATGGGATTACCTCCCCACTCTTTAACAAATTTAGGCACAGCTTTTGAGCATATTGCGTTATATGCAACAGCTGAACCCGGATTTTTTTCCAAAAAATATTTGGCCAAAATTAGCAATGTTATGTCGGCTGAAACCATATTGCCTAATTCATCAAGCAAAAATATTCTGTCTGCATCTCCGTCAAATATAACACCAAAATCAGCTTTTTGATTTTTAATTGTTTCGCTTATCTTGTCAGAAGACCCTTTTTCTAAAGGATTGGGGCTATGATTTGGAAAATTACCATCGGGATCAAAGTTCAAAGAAATAATTTCAACGGGCAGTTTATCTTGAATTTTAGAAACAACTAATCCTGCCACACCATTTGAGGCGTCTACAACAACCTTCATAGGAACTATCTCGGCTAAATCAACAAAAGACAAAACATGACTTATATACTCCTGCCAAATTTCTTCTTTTTGGACTTCAGGTGGTGTTAAAACCACTTCTTTTGCTTCTTTTATTTCAGCCAGTAGGTCTTTTCCCCTAACCATTTCAATGTTATTATCTGCTCTAACCATCATTTTAAAACCATTGTATTCTTTTGGATTATGGCTGGCTGTTATCATAGCACCAGCCGGAAAATCCTTGGACCCTACTGCAAAATAAACGCACTCTGTGGGGACTTGTCCAATATCGTATACTTTACCGCCCTCAGCTGAAATGCCGGCTGACAAGGCTTTAAATAAGGCTGGCGAGGCCAGGCGCGCGTCTTGCCCCACAACCACCCTTTTTGCTCCGGTTTTTTGCACAAAAGCCCTTCCTATCTCAAAAGCCGCCTCTTCTGAAAGCTCTGAAGGAAAAATTCCCCTAATATCGTAAGATTTAAAAATGACTTGATTGATCATATAACCCCTTGCAATTTTATCAAAATTATTATAGTATTATAACATAATTCAAAAGTATAGCAATATGAAAACTTACGAACTGACATACATTATAACCTCAGATATCTCTTTAGAGGAAGCCGAGGCCATAGCCAAAGATATAGAGTCATCTATACAAGCTAAGGGAGGGGCAATTTTAAAACAAACAACCCCCTCTGCAAAAACACTAGCTTTTCCAATAAAAAAGAAGGGCTCGGGATTTTTTGGATCAATAGAGTTTAGCTCCGAAGAAAACTCGGCTGTAGAGATACAAGAATCACTTAAAAAAGACACCCGCTTTTTGCGCCACATGGTTGTAATAAAAAAACCTATAAAGCAAAAAAGAGGAAGAAAAGCATTATTGCCTACAACCGATAAGCCTTCAACAAAAACCGAAATTGTAATTGAAAAACCGGTTACAGCAAAACCTGAACCAAAAAGCAAAATAGAGTTAGAAGATATTCAGCAAAAATTAGATGAAATTTTAGGAGAATAATTATAAATAAAATAATTCTCAAATCATGAATCTAAACAAAGCATTTGTTCTGGGCAACGTAACCAGAGACCCCGAAGTAAGATCATTACCAAACGGGAATCAGGTTGCAAGCTTTGGAATTGCAACAAATAGATTTTACTCTCTAAACGGAGAGAAAAAACAAGAGGCCGAATTTCATAATATTGTTTGTTTTGGAAAACTGGCAGATATTGCTTCAAGATATTTAACCAAAGGCTCTCTTGTACTTATTGAAGGCAGAATCAAAACCAGAAACTGGACCAACAGCCAAGGCGCAAAACAATATAAAACAGAAATTATTGCCGAAGGAATGCAACTGGGGCCAAAGTCTTCTGCCGGAGGATTCCAAGGTCAAAGCCAAAAACCATTTTCAAGACCAGAACCTGATATGCCCAAAAACGACGACATTCCGGTAATAGAAGAAAATTATATGCCTCCGCAAGAAGAATCTTTGAATCAAGAAAATGTTTCGTTTGAAGATGGAGCAGCCGATCAAATAGACGTTAAAGATATACCCTTTTAATTTTAAACTTAAAATTTCAAATTCATTATCATGTGTTATTTTTGTCAAAAAAATATAGGAGAAATAGATTTTAAAGATACAGCCACTCTGTCGCGTTTTGTGTCTGGATTTTACAAAATAAAACCACGTAAAAAAACAAACCTTTGCGCCAAACACCAAAAAAAGATAGCCACAGCAATAAAACGCGCCAGACAAATGGGCCTCATTCCGTATACACCAAAATAAAATATATTAAAACCGCCCCAAGCAACTTTGCTAAGGGCGGTTTTTTATTACGCTTTTTTTATTCTACTTCGCTTTTTGCTCCGCCCTTTTCAAAGGCTGTTTGTTTTATTTTTTCCATTGCCTCTGGATGCTCTCTAAACCAAACTTTTGCAGCCTCTGTTCCTTGCCCTATTTTTTCTCCGTCAAAAGAAAAAAATGCTCCCGATTGCTTTATTATTCCGTAATTTAATCCTGTGCGTAAAGCGTCTCCTGCTTTTGAAATTCCCTCGTTATAATAAATATCAAACTCGGCTGTTTTAAAGGGAGCGGCCACTTTGTTTTTTACTACCTTTGCTTTAACGCGATTACCTGTTATTTCATCTCCAGATTTAATTTGAGCGGTTCTGGTTAAATTGACTC
>Ga0116184_10004728_pt1 | contig 10665 bp, 10 predicted proteins | sample AD_JPNNA5_MetaG_FD_89886 | JGI IMG/M metagenome (GOLD analysis project Ga0116184, IMG submission 89886) | Active sludge microbial communities of municipal wastewater-treating anaerobic digesters from Japan - AD_JPNNA5_MetaG | ecosystem: Engineered > Bioreactor > Anaerobic > Digestate | place...
CGCAGAAATTATGGATGGAGGCGATGCGCGCCTCGTCGGAAGATATCCCCGCAGTCAATTCTCCCACCTTCTGGCTGATTGCCGCAGTCGTTTTGATTTTATCCTTTGCAAGGGACCACCACCAATCATAGATCTCCTGCCAGCTGTCGAACGAGGATATAAGGACTGCCGGGTTGATCTCCTCAAAAGGAGGCATCTGAGGCTCTGGTATGATCTGAGGGATATTCCCGCATTTCCAGCGGTATGTAATGCGGCCATTGTCACGCATGACAGCCGGTGAGAGACCGGCGCCGAACGAATTATACCGCTCGTTGACGGTCCTGATGTTGACTTTCCGGGATGAAGGGATCGTGAGCTCAAACCTGCTGTCGATGACCGGTTCGGGCGCCTGCAGACTCAAAGGGATCACAAAGTCCTTCTTGTTTATGAGCTGCGACCGGTGAACGGCAACCTTATATTCTATCACCGCTCCCTCGGTTATCTCCGGGAACGAGATGATGAAAACGCGCGCGTTGCTGTAAAGCGGGAAATTCAGATACTTCGATACGTCGCGTATGTGGCGGCTGCCGACGTCGACCACCGTGCCGTCCGGACGGATCGTCCGCGCATACTCAAGTATCACTTTCTCGTCGGTCGAATCGTATTCGATCGGCGCCTCCGCGAACCGCTCTTTGCCTCGTTCGTTGACGATGCGCACGATATAATGCAGCAGATACACCATAGTGTTGCCGGCCGTTATCTGAACCTTCTCGTCGCTTAAAAGTATGAGCGCCCCTGCCTGCGGATACTGTGCGGGTTCCGGGCTGCCTGCCAGGATCGCCGCGACGCCGGGATCGATATCCCCTATCCTGCGGGTATTGACGGCCTTTTCAATTGCCGCGATGCGTTCGGCCGCTTTTCCGGCGAAAGCCTTACCGCCTATGCCCCGGTAGGCAGCCAGCGCACGGTCAAACAGGTTCAGTTTTTCGCAGATCAGGCCGTGATAATACTGAAATTCGTCGTCCTTGCGCTCCTGGCGGCTGCATATCTCCAGGGCTGAGGTATAATCGCCTGACCGATACAGCGCTATGGCCTGATACTTGGCTGCATCGGGCTCTTTAGACCTGCGCAGATGGCCGATCGCGCGGTCAAGGTCGCCGTGGCTGAAGTACAGCATGCCTGCCGCTAACCGAATCCGGGACGAATCGGGCGCGGCCGCAAGTATTCGTTCATAGAGGCGTGCTGCCGCTTCGTAACGCTCCTGCGCCTCCCGGGCGTAATGCCGTGCGCGCGCGGCAGGGTCTTGAGCAAAACACCCGCATAGCGCCAGAAACAAACACCCCATCAGGAAGACGCCTCGTATCTTTTTCAAGAAACCGCCTCCATCTCAAGAATGCTGTCAACCCGGAAAATACGCTCCTCGTTTTTCAGAAAACAAAATCCGATCATATAGGAATGACGCCTGTCCTGCCGGATCTCCCTGGGCAAGACTATGCGTTCCGTGACCGTGCCGTCTTCTCTGGACATATACCTGATCTTAAGCCGCATAGCGTCATCCACGGCCTCCTGGATCTTTGACAGCTTCTGCCTGGTCAGGTCACGCAGCACCTTCTGGTCCACGCCGAACAGGCTGATGCAATGACCCAGATCCGAGATCCCTTTACTGCGCAACGCGGCCTTTAATTTCCCGAATACCTGCCAGGTAATATACACGTCGGACAGCGCCCGGTGTTCCTGCCGCTGTTCGACCCCCAGCGAATACGCGACAAAGGAGAGCGAATGGCTCTCCAGGCCGGGAAGAAGCCTGCGGGCCATCGCTAGGATGTCTATCAACGGGATTTCGTCGAAAAACCCGGTTCCGCTTGACGCCATCTCGTTTTTTAGAAAACCAAGGTCAAACGGCAAATTGTACGAACACAGGCAGGACCCTTTGATGAAATCGAAGAAACGCGGCAGCACGTCTTTGATGAGGGGGGCGTCGCGGACCATATCGGCAGAGATATTGTTCACCGCGAACGCGCCGGGAGAAACCGGCCGCTGCGGATTAACCAGGGTCTCAAACCTGCCGGACACGTTCGTCCCCCGCACGCGCAGTGCCGCAATCTCAACGATTTTGTCCCCGCATCTGGGGTCCAGGCCTGTTGTCTCCGTATCGAATATCGTCAGTTCAACGTCCTCAATATCCCTATGCATGAGGCCTCTGTATGATGTACGAAGGCACGATCATGGCCGGCCGGTACGACCGCTTGACAGCCTGCAGGCGCGCGAGCCCGGAATCGTCCATCGTGTTGATATAGCGGTATTGAGACATCTCTTGGCAGAACTGCCGGAATATATACTGGCTGATACCCTTGAACGATAGGTCAGCGATCTCATACAGGATACAGAACGTGTCAGAGGACAGTTTATAGCCGAACGTGAACGCACAGACTCGTCCCTGAACGGTCACGACCCGCCCTTCCAGGCCGAGCGCCCCGGGTCTGCGCAGGGCAATCTGTATGCACGAACGGCTGTCCTTTAGCATGCCGGTATATATCCTGTCGCGTGAAGTAGCAGCCCGTTCGTCGGCCCATCGGTCATACAGATCAAGGCATTGCTTACGGCGCGAGGGCGTATATCGTTCATACGCGGCAGAATACGTCCTGGAAAAATAATTGCAGGCGGCCCGTTTTGATTTATACGCGTCGCCGGCCAGCCGCGCCAGGCGGACACGCTCATAGACGTACTCGCCCCCCTTTGGCACTGCCTCATAACCGAGCGCCCTGTAGAATCCGATGCGGTTTTCCTCGACGTTCTCGATGCGCGAATAGGCCCTGTTTCTGTTGCAGCGGTCCATCGCGGCGAACGCGTCCTCAACGATCCCGGAGGTTATCCTGTCTCCCAGGGGCTCGCAGTTCATGAACGAACCGAGAGAATCCCTGAAAAAGGCGCAGATCGCATTGTCAATACGCAGCCATTCCACCCGGTAGAGACCCTGCCAGATTACGAATTGCGCGAACGAATATGCGCTTAGCCGCCTGGGGGCCGCGCGTAATCCGCGCTCAAAGGCCTTTCTATCCGCGCACGATACTGCTCTGCATTTCATATTGATACCGGCGACAAGTTTAGCACATCCGGATATTGCTGGATAAGCCAGGGATTTTCGTTGAGCAGCCGGATGTTCGCCGGAGAATTTAAGACGCCGGCCAGATACGCGATGTGATCGCGCATCCGCTGCGTCTGGTAATTCTCCGAAGCATACGGGCAACGCATATCCAGAGCCAGAAATACGGCCGAACCCTGCCGGTTTATCAGGAACGGATAAAGCCGGCATTCGAAGGGCCGTTTATAATAGATCGAGCACCGGTTCGCCTTCAGGTCAAAAAAACTGCACGTGCACGTTCCGTCTGCGTGCGGTTCGGATAACGGCAGCATTGTGTCCTGAATGCCCAGCGCCTGCTGTTCGCCGGCCGACAGATGTACTGCCCACGCCGAACGCGGCCCCTCAAACCTGCAGCATCCTTTGCATGAAAGACAATATTTCTCAGGGACTATCTGGTCGATATCGGGCATTTATTTTATCCTGCTGCCCGGCTTGACGGGTTTGTCAGGCGACAACACCGCTATCGTATCCTCGTCGGACGCGGCAAGGAGCATTCCCTGGCTTTCAACACCGCGCAGGACCGCCGGAGCGAGATTGCTGACAAGCACGATATATTTGCCTATAAGCTCTTCTTTGGAATAACCGCGTTTGATGCCGGCTACGATCTGCCTCGTCATGTCGCCTGCGTCAACGGTGATGACATAGAGCTTATCCGCTTTAGGATGATCGGCAACGTCCTTGATCCGGGCAACCTTAAGCTCAATCCTCTTGAATTCATCGATAGTAACCGGAGCCTTTTCGGGCTGCGCCGGAGGCGTCACGGACGGGGTAACCGGGGTATCTTCCATAAAATTCCCTCCTTAATGTGAAAAAAGCACCTCATTGATTCAGGTGCGTTTCATGCGGGCCGCGGCATCGCATTGTCGGAGGACTCAACGCTCAATCCTTGCGCCGGTCCTTGACATACACGCTGCCTCCGAGGCTCTTGGCATAATGCTTCAGCTCTGCGGCAATGGAACTGAGCTGTGCGACATGGGTGAATGTCCTGATCTCATTGGTTATCACGGCGATCGACACGCCGATCAAAGGCACCTGCGTGACCGCCCCCTGCCGGTTCTTGGCTACGATATATCCGCGGGACCTGTCTTCCTCATTATAAAACTGCAGTTTTCCTTTCTCAAACTCTTCGACGACTGTCTTGCAGAGGTTCTCCCAGTTGTCGATTGAGGAGATAAAGATGAAGTCATCGCCGCCTATGTGCCCGAGAAAATCGGTCTGGGTTCCATGCCCCTTTAGCGTCTTGATGATCGTCTGGGCGGTAAAGGAGATGATTTTATCGCCCGCCTCAAAGCCGTACACGTCGTTGAATTCCTTGAACTTGTTCAAGTCGAGATAGCAGACCGCGAAAAGCTGATTCGATTTAATCCGGGACTCAAGCTCCTTCATCAGTGAGATATTGCCAGGAAGCTTGGTCAGCGGATTGGCGTCCAGGTCGCGCGTCATGCGGACGAACGACGCCTTCACGCGGGCGAGGAATTCTGCAGGGTCGAACGGCTTTTCGACATAGTCGTCCGCTCCGGCGTAGATCCCCTTGATCTTCGCCATGGGATCCTTGCCTTCCATCAGCAGGATCACGCTGATATGGCGCAGCGCAAAAGACGTGCGTATGTATTTGCACAGTTCAATGCCGTTAACCCCTTGCGACGAAAAATCGCTGATGACGAGGTTGAACGCCTCAAGGTCCAGAACAGCCAGCCCCTCGGCCTGGTTCTTGCATATAGTAACCTGATAGCCCTCGCCCATCAACAGGGCCGAGAGGAACTGCTGTGATTCGGCCTCGGATACAACAAGGAGTATGCTGTCGTCTGCTGCGCGCATAGGTTATTGCAGGCCCTCAAGGATCTTTTTGCACGAATCCTGGATCGTCTGTATGGTTTCAGCGTTCAAAACAAGGTAGAACTTCCCGGTGATCTTCTCCTGAGGCTCGATGAACACCGCTTCCACGAGCAGGATCATGCTGCTCGAAGAGAAAGGAGACACGGCCATAGACAATACCTGCTGAAGCGAGCCGCTAACCAGCGTCGGGGTAGAGGGTATGACCACCGTCTTGAGGATCATGGAAAGCGCCCCGACGTAGGAGGAGATAATGATGTTACCGACCTCTTTGATCAGTGAAAGCCCCATCTCGGTGAAAAGGCCGCTCTTTTTGTCTTCGGGGCGTGCGCGATAACAAAGATCGATAAGTTTAAAAGCGCTTTTCTCGTCAAGCACGAATATGATCTCGCCCTTGATGCCGCTCAATATGTTGCACGCGACGCTCAACACTATCAGATCGGCCTGTATCTTGTTGGTGACCGACGCCGCAGGCACCATCTCAAGGGACGGAAGATCGAGATCCAGCTTCCGGCCCATCATCTCGGACAGGGCGATGCTTCCGTGGCCAGCGGCGATACTGCTGACCTCGCGCAATATATCCATTTCGTCTTTCATGGAACGCTCCTTTTACGATGCGCGTATATAACGCGGACACGAGCTTTTATAGGTATTACCTTATCACAGAAAATCCATTTAATCAACGGTTTTAACAACAAAAAGCCCCGCACTTCTGCGGGGCTTTTGATACACGGGGTCGACGAGATTTGAACTCGCGATCTTCGCCGTGACAGGGCGACGTGTTAAACCAGGCTACACTACGACCCCAAATTCCAGGATGTTTATTGTAAGCTAAAAAACGCACCCTTGCAACAAATATTAATCGCGCATCTGCGGGATTAGTGGTGGGCGCTAGAGGACTTGAACCCCTGACCTAGTGAATGTAAGTCACTCGCTCTAACCAGCTGAGCTAAGCGCCCCTTTAATCGGGCAGTCAACTATACCATAAAAATTCCGGAATTTCAACCGGCCTTACGCACCGGCAATCTTCCCGAGGATTCCGAGCGTAAACGCCATTACAAACAAAGCCACGGTTTCGGTCATACCAAGAACGACCAGGTAATTGCCAAAGCCCTTATTTGTTTCGCCCATTGCGTCACAGGCAACAGCGGCGCATTTGCCCTGCCAGTACGCTGACAGGCCTATGGCCGCGCCGGCGAACGCACCGATACCCCATAGATACTGCCCTTTGATCGCCAGCTCCGACATTCTATTCATGACAATCATGCCGTATATCGTCTGTGTCAAGGGCGCGCCGACAAACGCGACTAGCATGAACGATGCCGCCTTGTTCTGCACAAAGTTTTTCTTCCATGCGCCTATGGCTGCCATGCCCGCAGTGCCAGATCCGGCAGCAGACCCAAACGCAGCCAGCGCCAGAACCATGCCCAACCCCAGATCCCTGAACTGCGTCAATACGCTTAATTCCATCTGATCCTCCTTGGGATTATAAGGGATGCGGAACAGTCTCTTCCCGCTCGAACAGTCCTCGCCCCTTCGGGGCTGCGGAACTCGCGGATAAGAGACTGTTCCGCATCCATATTATTCTCTCAGCGGTTCATACGCGAAGCCGCTCCATGAGATGTTGGCGTGGCTCGAGAATTCGAGCACGTTCAGGCGGACGCCGTGCACCAGCACCGACATCGGCCCCAGGACGATATTGAGGCCATGGCCGATCCCGGCGATCAGCGCGCCGAAAATAACTCCGGCGGGCCCGCTGCCCAGCCCTGCCGCCATCGAGTTCGTCGTTTCCGCGATCGCGACCCCCGCCAGCCCGACCGCGAATAAACGTACATATGATACGACATCGGTGAAATTATTCATCAGGCTCAAGGCGACGGTGCCCAATCCTCTTATTACGGCCTTAAGCATATTGCGCTGCGGGCTTGTGAACAGGATCACCAGACCCACGCCGGCTGCGGCAAGCCACAGCCCGCAGGCAGGGAACGGATCGCCGAGAATCAGGGTCCGGGCCAGGAAAAATGCGGTCCAGAGCACGCAGATCCATCCGGCATCCGCAAGCGCCGAAAGCGACGGCAGCTTCAGGACAGCCCGCCACGCATGCGCAATTGAAAGATGGAACGCGCCGAGAAAAAAACAAAAGGTCTGCATGAGCCGGACGTCGTTCAGACCGGGCACCAATGCCCTGACACCCGTATTCTTAAGCCATTCCTGGCCGAAGAACGTCCCTGTCATGACACCCCAGATAATAGCGCACATGCTCAATACATACAAAAGCGAGAATACGTGCGCCGTCGCGGAATTGCGCCTGTTGCGGTGATGCAACCATGCGGTAAGCGCCAGATAGACGAGCCCGTATCCTGCATCGCCGATCAGGATGCCAAAGAAGATGCTGAAGAACACCAGAAACACCGGGCTTACGTCAAGCTCCCGGTATCCGGGAACGATCCCCAGCAGGCTGAACACCGGCTTGATCCGGTCGACCCATGCGGGATTGCGCAGCAATGTCGGCACCGCATCATCGGGTCCGGGATCAGAAATCAACAATGCCCATTGATGAGTGCGCGCCGCGTTTTCAAGCCCTTCTATGCTGTCAACCGGCGCATATCCCGATATGTAGGCGAGCATGCCGTGCTGCCCCATGCCGCAGACCGCCTGCTGAAACAACAACTCTTTTTCCAGCAATGACTTTTGTTCCTGAATGGTTTTTTTGAACGCGCCCTGCTGCGCCAGCTCCCGCCGGATTTCCGTTGCGAGAACGGCGTCTTTTTCCAACCTGCTGCGCATAGCGCTTAAAGAGTTTCTGGGAGGCATGATCTCTTTGTACGCGAGCTCATTTTTCTTCCTTGAGACGATGACGCAATCCGCAATGCCTTTGTGGACCGATACCGTCTGAACGATCTCATCAGGCGCAAGAGAACCGAGATCTTTGACGGGTATCCGGAACAGCCGCACAAAAATGTTCCTTCTTGCCAGCGACTCTATCTGCGCGGGGTCGAAATCTCCCCACGGCTCCCACTCGTCGATCTTCGCAGAAAGGGCGCGGGAATATTCGTTCAATTGGTCCAGCCTTTTATCCAGGTCGATAATATGGCGCGCGCGCATCCTCCAATCTCCGGACTGCGCCTGTTCCGCCTTACCGCACGAATCAGCGCTGTTCTGGCGCGACAGGATATCGATGGCCGCGCCTGCGAGGGCGATGTCCGCCTGCAATGAAGCGATATCCGCACCCCGGGGAGGCCTTGCGTGTTCGACATGCACGGCGCCGAAAGACCTCAGCTGCCGGACAGTCCGGGCCGCGTCCTTATGCTGGCAGATAATGTTAACCTTTTTCATCGGAACGATCATAGTGCCGCCTCAAGAGCCTCGAGATCTTCAATCTTGCGCTTGGCGATCTTGCTTCTTCCCACGGCGTTCGCCATCTGATCGCCGATATATATCTTGATCCTGCGGATCGCTTCCTGCGCGTCGGGAATCTTCACTTTTTCGAACAGGTTGACGCGCTGCGCGGTCACGCGCAGCTCTTTCTTCAAAAGCCCGGCCGCTTGAGCGATCACTTCCATTTCGCTGCGCATCGAGACCAGTTCCCGGAGCGCATCGAGGCCGTTGTCGACCCACGGCGGGACGCGGAACAGGTCGTATTCGGCTTCGGGGAACACTGCCCGCTCAAACACGGGCAGGTCAACGCCGGCGACGTTCTTGATTGACGTAACGATCTCCGACGGCACAAGCAGGGGCTTCAGGTCGACGCCGTTATCCTCGGCCAGCAATCCCGCCCAGGACGCCGCCGCGAGCATCCGGGAATGAAGCGCCTGCGCCTTTTCGCGTTCGGCCGCATGCCAATGAAGAATCTCCATCTGCAGCTGTTGCTTCTTCAACTGTAAGGTCGGCAGATACCGCTTGAACTGACTGAGCGAATCCCGCTGCCGCTTCAATTCCCCTTTGGTGAATTTGACCTTGATCATTGCGTTTTCTGTTTCGGCCAATATTGATCTATCATGGTCTGTTTGATGGCTGTCTCGGCGGGCGTAAAGCACTCCGCAAGGATCTGCCATCCCCGGTCGAGCGCCTTTTCCAGGCTGATGTTTACCTCTAAGGACATCATCTCCGTTTCGAACATCCTGCCGTATTTGAGCAGCTTCTTGTCCCAGTTCGACATCTGGAAGCCCATGGCCTGTTTTTCAAGCGATTCGCGATAATTCGCGAAAAGCTGGATCATGGTGTCCATGATCGTGCGGTGATCGGGCCGCGTCGCGCCGTTGACCTGCTGTTTGAGCCTGCTCAAGGAACCAAACGGCTCGATGACGCCGTGCTTGAGATAAAACTGGCCTTCGGTGATGTAGCCGGTGTTATCAGGCACCGGGTGGGTGACGTCGTCGCCGGGCATGGTCGTGACCGCGAGGATCGTGATGGAGCCGGCGGTATCGAAATCCACGGCTTTTTCATACCGTGCCGCGAGCTGGCTGTAGAGATCTCCGGGGTATCCGCGGTTGGAAGGGACATGCTCCATGGTGATCGCCACTTCCTTGAGGGCGTCGGCGAAATTGGTCATATCGGTCAGGAGCACCAGGACTCGCTTTCCGTTCAGTGCGAAATGCTCGGCCACGGCCAGGGACATGTCGGGCACCAGCAGGCACTCGACCGTCGGGTCAGCCGCGGTATGGATGAAAAAGATCGACCGGGACAGCGCCCCGCGCTCTTCCAGCGTATCCCTGAAGAACAGGTAATCGTCGTTCTTCAGGCCCATGCCCCCGAGTATGATAATATCGACCTCGGCCTGCACCGCGATGCGGGCGAGCAGTTCGTTGTAGGGCTCCCCCGCAATGGAAAAAATCGGCAGTTTCTGCGATTCGACAAAGGAATTGAAAACGTCTATCATGGGGATGCCGGTGCGGATCATATTCCGTGGAATTATGCGTTTAACCGGGTTGACGGACTGCGTGCCGATATCTACCATATAATCGGTCAGCGCCGGTCTGTTATCGCGCGGCGCACCGCTGCCGTTAAAGATCCTGCCGAGAAGATCGTCACCGCTTGCCACGCGCATGGGATGCCCCAGAAACCTCACCCTGTCATCGGTCGAGATGCCCTTGCTGCCGGCGAACACCTGCAAAGATACCCGTTTGCCGTCAAGACGGATGACCTGGCCGAGAGAAACGCCTCGCCGGGTCGTAATCTGCGCGATCTCGTTGTATCCGACGCCCTCAGCCTCTACGGTGATGACGTCCCCGGAGATCTGGATAATCTCTGTGTATGATTTATGCATGCTGCTTCTCCTTTGCAGGGGCGCGTTTCTGCTCAAACAGCAAGGTAATCTCTTCCTCTATCTTCCTGAACTCTTCCGATTTGAAGGCGCTTGAATTCCAGCCCTTGCACAGCTGGCGCATCTGTTGAAAAAAGTGCAATGCCGCATCCTTGCCTTCGAAGGCGAATTCCGCATCGAGGATTTCTTTGAGGAAACCAAACACATATTCCTGCCGCTCCTTGGGGCAGGCCTCATCAATCGGGTCGAACGCGTTCTGCTGAAGATACACCGCGTCAAAAAAGTCTCCCTTGAGATACTCGACGTAATCTCTCAGCGACGTGCCTTCCTCTCCGACGACCTTCATCATCTGGCTGATATCGTTGCTTTTGCGCAGGACATCCTGGCCTGTCTGCCTGTACTCCTCCGGGATGATACTCGGATACTTGCTCCATGATATCAAAGGATC
>Ga0116184_10004730_pt1 | contig 10664 bp, 7 predicted proteins | sample AD_JPNNA5_MetaG_FD_89886 | JGI IMG/M metagenome (GOLD analysis project Ga0116184, IMG submission 89886) | Active sludge microbial communities of municipal wastewater-treating anaerobic digesters from Japan - AD_JPNNA5_MetaG | ecosystem: Engineered > Bioreactor > Anaerobic > Digestate | place...
AAGGTCGCGCGGAACGACCGTCTGGTCTTGTGGAGGGGCCGCCCAGGGGTGCGCCCTGAGGGCGCGGGGCCCCGGACCGGCCCAGTCGGCCGGACGACGACACAGCGGCCCGGAATGCGGCTTCCTGCCGCATCCCGGCCTCCAGAGCGGGCGCGTTGGGGGCCCACCACGCTGAAGCCCGCGTGGTTCCCCCCCATGGCGCCCCTCCGCAACCAGGCCGATGGGCCACTGGAGCCCCAAGTTAACGCCAATGGAGGCGGGGGGCCTCCTTCGGCACTGCCAGACCGTCCCCGCTCGCGGCCCTGCAGCTAGAGGAGGGCGAGTGTTGCGGTGTGCACTAGCCGAACTGCTCCAGAAACCGGATGTCGTTCTCATAGAACAGCCGGATGTCATCGATGCCGTACTTGAGCATTGCCATGCGTTCCAGCCCGAATCCGAAGGCGAAGCCCGTGTACTTCTCGGCATCATAGCCCACGTTCCGGAGCACATTCGGATGCACCATGCCGCACCCACCCAGCTCGATCCAGCCGGTGTACTTGCACGTGGGGCACCCCGGGCCATCGCATAGGTGGCAGCTGAAGGACACATCTCCGCCCGGTTCGACGAACGGGAAGAAGTCGGGGCGGATCCGCAGGCGGACGCGTGGGCCGTACATCTGGCGGAAGAACTGGAGGACAGTGCCCTTCAGATCGGCAAACGAGATCCCCTCGTCCACAACGAGCGCCTCGACCTGATGAAAGGTGTGCGTGTGCGTGGCGTCGACGGCGTCCCGCCGGTAGCAGCGCCCCGGCCCGAGGATGCGGACGGGAGGGGGCTGAGCCTCCATGACTCGCGCCTGGATGGCGGAAGTCTCCGTCCGCAAGAGCAGCCCGTCGGGGAGGAAGAACGTGTTCTTCTCGTCCATCACGGGATGGTCGTCGGGGATGTTCAGCGCCGAGAAGTTGTACCAGCGCGTCTCGATCTCGGGGCCCTCGACGATGGTGAAGCCCATGCCGATGAATATCTCGCACATCTCGTCGAGGACGCGTGCCATGGGATGTGGTCGTCCGGGCCGCCGGCCGCGCCCGGGCAGAGTGACATCCAACCGGTCGTGCTCGGCGGCGCGGCTGGCCTCGGCGGCCTCGAGCGTGGCCCGGCAGCGCTCGATGGCCTCAGAGACCTGTGCCTTGGCCTCATTGACGCGTCGGCCGAACTCGGGCCGCTCGTGGGCGGGCACGTCTTTCATACCCCGGAGCAGAAGAGTGAGTTCCCCCTTCTTGCCGAGGGCGCGCCGCTCGACGTCCGCAAGCTCTGCGGTCGAGCCGGCCGCGCTGATCTCGCCCAGCAGCTGGGCCACTAGCGCGTCGATCTGAGCGCTCATAACGTCTCCCCTGTAGGGCCAACCGCGGCGGCGGCACTGCGGCGTTGCCGCAGGAGCTCGAAGGCCAAGACGGCGGCCGTGGAAGCCACATTGAGGGACTCGGCGGCAGGGGCGATCGGCACGTGGATGCGCCCGTCGCACAACTCCACAGCCCGATCGGAGAGCCCGTGGGCTTCGTTGCCCAACCATAGCGCGCTGGGCCCGCGGACGTCAACACAGTGCCAGGCCTCCCCGCCGCCGGCGCAGGCCGCCCAGTGGCGCGCCCTCGGGAGGACGGTCCGAACTGCTTCCGGCTCCAGAACCGCGACCAGTGGCAGCCGGAAAAGGGCTCCACAGGCCGCCCGCACGGCCTTCGGCGAGAAGGGATCGGCGCAGTGGCCGGCGAGGACCACACCCGACATGCCCGCCGCGTGCGCTGTGCGGAGAATCGCGCCCAGGTTGCCCGGATCGCGGACATCCTCGAGGACGAAGGCCGCCAGCGGGCCCTCCGTCGCAAGGGGGGCGTTGCCCTGGGGTAGGTGCAACAGCCCCACGGCATCGACCGAGGCATCGACGTCGAGCGCAGAGTCGAGCACGTCGGCGGCGCAGGCGATAAGGCGAGCGCCCGCCTGACGACAGTCCGTGGCCAGAGACTCGGCCGCGTGCTCGTCGCGGGCGGGACGCCGCAGGAGCACCGTGTGGACCGGCCAGCCGGCGCGCAGCGCCTCGCCGACCAAGCGGTCGCCCTCAACCGCAAAAAGCCCCTCTCGCTGGCGAGCCTTGCGTTGGCTCAGCAGACCGCGGAGGAGCTTGATGGCTGGGTTCTGTCTGCTCGTGATGATCGATGGCTCGGACACGGTATGGTCCGGGAGGCCTGGAGCGCCGCACGCAGTCGGCTTCCGCTAGGCTGCCAGGGCCTCCTCTGCGGTCTTCACGATCTGAGCGAACGCTTCGGGGTCGGTGACGGCGAGATCTGCGAGGACCTTGCGGTCGAGTTCGATCCCTGCCTTCTTGAGCCCGGCGATGAACCGGCTGTAGGGCATGCCGAGGGCCCGCGTGCCCGCGTTGATCCGGGCGATCCACAGCTGACGCATGTCGCGCTTACGCTGACGCCGGTCGCGGTACGCGTAGCGACCCGCATGCATGACCGCCTCTTTGGCGCTCTTGAACAGGTTGTGTCGCCGGCCCCAGTATCCCTTGGCCTGCTTGATGATCTTGCGGTGCCGCCGGTGGGCGGTCATGCCGCGCTTCACTCGTGCCATGGTGTCTCCTCGTTTCCCCGGCCTCGCAGTCCGGTAGGGCCCAGAGGCCTGCCTGTCTCCCTCTGCGCGCCGCTAGAGGTAGGGCACCATCGTCCGCACCAGGCGGCTGTCCGACTTCCCCACCGCAGAGCCTTTGCTCAGCCGCCGCTTGCGGCTCCCGGACTTCTTGACCTTGAAGTGACCGTTGTTGGCGGCGCCGTGGATCAGCTTGCCTCCACCCGTCGCCCGGAACGTCTTCTTGGCCCTAGAATTGGTCTTCATCTTCGGCATATCCAGCCACTCCTTGGCACCCATCAATCCGGCACCCAGTCTCACACGGGGCCCGCCCTCGCCGCGGGCGAACGGGCAACCGTGACACGAACCAGCCCCCCGGTTGAGCCCTCTCGAACCTACCCGGGCGCTGGTGACGCACCGACTCAGCAGGGGGGTGTAGCCTGCAGTTCTAGCGGTTCTTGGGCGTCATGATCATAATCATCATCCGCCCATCCATGGCCGGCCGCCGCTCCACTTCCGCGATGTCAGCGAGTTCCTCGGCGACCCGCAGGAGCTTGGCCGCGGCGCGGTCGTGGTACTGGTGCTCACGCCCGCGGAACATCATGTTGAACTTCACTTTGCGGCCCTGCTCCAGGAACTTCCGTGCGATGTTCTTCTTGGTGTCCAGGTCGTGATCGTCGGTCGAGGGACGCACGCGGACGGTCTTCATTTCGGTGGTCCGCTGGGTCTTTGAGGCGTCCTTCTCCCGCTTCCGGAGGTCGTACTTGTACCGGCCGTAGTCCATGATCTTGCACACGGGCGGGTTGGTACCCGGCGAGACCTCGATCAGGTCTAGCTCCCGCTCCTTGGCGATTGCCAAGGCATCCCGCGGGTTCATAATACCTAACTGCTCGCCATTCTCATCGATCACGCGTACCTCACGGGCGCGGATCCGGTCGTTCACCCGGAGCGTCCTGTTGATACTACGTCACCCCCGAAGATTCGCAAAGAAGTCAGCGCAAAACGCCGCCAGTTCCAGGCGCCCTAGATCCTCGCCGGAGCGTTTCCTTACGGACACACTGGCCTCTTGCACCTCGCGGTCTCCGACCACGAGCATGTACGGAACCCGCTGGATCTCCGCGCCGCGGATCTTGTATGCCACCCGTTCCTGCCGCTCGTCGATCTCGGCGCGGATCCCGCGAGCCAGGAGATTCTGACGGACTTGGCGCCCGTAGTCAATATGGCGGTCTGCGATGGGAATGACCACGGCCTGCACCGGCGCGAGCCAGGTGGGGAACGCGCCTGCATAGTGTTCTATCAATATCCCGATGAACCGCTCGATACCGGCCAGCACCACACGATGTACCATGACCGGCCGGTGGAAGCCACCATCCTCGCCCACGTAGGTCAGGTCGAACCGCTCCGGCAGGTTGAAGTCGCATTGGATGGTTGGCCCCTGCCAGTAGCGGCCGATGGCGTCCTTGAGTTTGATATCGATCTTCGGCCCGTAGAATGCGCCGCCGCCCGGGTCTACTTCGTAGGGCAGTCCGGAGCGGGCCAGAGCAGCCTCGAGTGCGCGCGTCGCGCGCTCCCAGACGTCATCTGACCCTACTGACTTATCCGGTCGGGTCGCCAGGTAAACGCTGAACTCCTCGAACCCGAAACTTTTCAGCATCTCCCGGGCGAAATCCAGCACGCCGATGAGCTCGCTCTCGAGCTGTTCGGGGGTGCAGAAGATGTGTGCATCATCTTGCGTGAACCCACGGACGCGCAGCAGTCCGTGGAGAACGCCAGCCCGCTCGTGCCGGTACACCGTGCCGAGCTCGAACATCCGCAGCGGCAGATCGCGATAGCTCCGCGTCTGGCTGCCGTAGATGAGCAGATGCCCCGGGCAGTTCATGGGCTTCACGCCGTACTCGCGTTCGTCGATCTCCGTGAAGTACATCGGGTAGCCCGTGTCGTAGTGTCCCGAGCGCTTCCACATGTCGGCCTTGATGAGGTGCGGCGTCCAGACGATCTGGTAGCCCCGTTCGAGGTGGCGGTCTGTGAGCCACTGCTCGATCGTCCGCTTGAGCACGGCGCCCTTGGGGAGGTAGAAGGGAAGCCCGGGGCCGGCATCGTCGAAGATGTGGAACAGCTCGAGCTCCCGCCCCAACTTGCGGTGATCGCGCGCCTCCGCTTCCTCAATGGCTTTGAGGAAACCCTCGAGTTCGTCCTTCGTGGGCCAGGCCGTGCCGTAGATGCGTTGCAGCATCTGCCGGCGCTCCTCGCCCCGCCAGTAGGCTCCGGCCAGACTCAGGAGCTTGAAGTGCTTGCCGAGCCTTTTCGTGTCCGGGACATGCGGACCCCGGCAGAGGTCGACGAAGGGGCCCTGGCGGTAGATGGTGATCGTCTCGTTCTCTGGCAGTTCGCGGATGATCTCCTGCTTGTACGGGTTGCCCGCGAACAGCTCCAGCGCCTCGTGGCGCGTAAGCTCCTGGCGGCTCACCGACAGGTTGCGGTCGACGATCTCGGCCATGCGTTGCTCGACGGCGATCAGGTCCTGTTCCGTCAGCGCCGTGGGTAGGTCGATGTCGTAGTAGAACCGGTCGGCCAGCGCTGGCCCGATGGCCAGTTTGGCCTCGGCAAACAGCTCCTGCACCGCTTGGGCCATGAGGTGCGCGGCGCTGTGCAGGAATACCTCACGCCCCTCGGCGTCCTGGGTCGTCACCAGCCGCACGTCGGCGTCGTCGCGGAGGGGAGTGGAGAGGTCCACCAGCACGCCATTCACATAAGCGGCCACGGCCGCCTGCGCCAGTCTGGCGCCGATCTGCTCGGCCAGCGCGAGCACCGTGGTGCCGCGGGCCACTTCCATCGGCGTTCCGTCGGGCAGGCGCACACTGATCGTGCCGCGCTCCTGAGATCCAGGACCCATTGAGACCCCTCCTTCTCCCTGCGGATGCAGTGCGCCACTATCAGTCACTATCGGCACCTGGGGGGTGTGTGTTCAGCGCCACAAGCGCAACAGCCCCCGGCCTCGCGGCCGAGGGCTCGGCTCCTTGTGGATGACGGCCCGGTTCGCGATCATGGACCAAGGCCCATGCTCGCACCCGCCCAAGCACCCATTAGTATAGCCGCCGAGTCAAGAACGCGTGCTCGGGGCACCGGTCATGCGGGCCGCGTCAAAGCCCGTGCGACATGGCGGAGACCCCCTCACAGCGGCAGCTCGGACGGGGCGGCGTCGGCCCTCAGTCTGCCCGAACCAACGTCAGGCCCATCAGGCCCAAGACGGCCTCACTGCAGGTGGCGCGCAACTCCACGCGGACCAGCCTCCGCGCCGGGTCGCACGGTAGCCGCAGCGCATCGGCGTGTGGCACGGACAGGCCGGGGTGAACGAACCCGCCTCCCTCGAGCCGCCCCAGAGGCACGGGGATCCCTTCCAGGCTGAAGTGCTGGAAGTAGGCATCGAGGTTGAATGGCGGTATGAGAGACGTCGTCTCGGGCTCGCCATCCGCATAGTGAAGCACGATCTCGCCGTTGGGGACGTAGTTGCGCATGGGGTGAACGTAGCTGAGCAGCAGCAGCCACACGGCTTGGGCGTGAGCGTCGACGCTCAGCGTTACGCCGGCCGGGAACGGCTGTGGTGCCCAACTGCACAGGGCGATGAGGCTGTCGGGTTCTGCGCCCAGAGCGGCCCGCGGCCATCCGGCCACCAGAAAGCGCACGCCGTTACCCGCCCTGAGCACACGCGGAGTACCCGGTCCCAGCGCGATGCCGGGGTTGCCCCACCAGCCCTCGAGCGGGGACGGACTATCGGCGTAGTCGAACACGAACGGCGTAGCCGCCATCCCAGCCGGTGTGGTGTTGTAGGCATGGGTCAGGTCCACCAGAACCTGCCGGTTGGCCTCCGCCTCGCCGAGCGGGGGAGCATCGGCTCCCAGCGGACGCCCGGGGTCCCCGGCAACCACGCGCACCGTCGGTGGGCCACCGGGCTGCTCCTGGACGGCTAGCTCGACCCGTACTTGCGGGCGAGGCCCGGGTTCCGGGGGCGCCGCAGGCGCTCCGACCCGAACGGTAACGGTCGATTCTGCCTCCGCCGGAGTCGTCACCGTCTCTCCGTCGACGCCCACTCGCACCCGCTTCGCAACTGGCTGCGGCGTCCGGATGTGCAGCGTCGCGTGGTCGCCGTCGCGGCGGTACTCGTACTCCACGTCGGGCGTGCGAATGCTCGCCGCGGTCCAGTCGGACGGCAGACCCGGAGTGATGTCGATCCGTGCCTCGTGCAGTGCCGGCTCGATGCCGAACAGCCCCCTGACCACGACATGAGTGAACGGGTCATCGGAGTCCACATCCTCCCGGTCGCCTCCCCCCGCCCCGGTGTTGGCGATGCCCATGTTGATGCCAGGGAAGTCACTGCGGAACGATGACAGGACTGCGGTGCGGAGGTAGGGCCACCAGAGGTCGGCGTCACCGCACCGGATCCCCGCCAGCGCGGCGAGGCAGGTGTCGCCGGTAGGTACCCACTGCGTGCTCCAGCGGATGGGGAACCACCCGCTGACTGCGAGCAGGTTCACGCCCGGGTTGGGCTCGAAGCCGTAGTGCCGCTCAATCCACCGCATGGCGGCCCGGCCGCGATCGGGCGTCAGTAGACCCGCGTTGATCGCGAGGTACTGCTCCCAAGTCTGTCCCTGGGCGCGCCAGATGCCATCGGAGCCGATCGACCCCAGCCGGCCCCGGTCGTCTCGCCACAGCTCGAAGAGGATCCGCTCCCTGGAGCGTTGGGCTTGGCGCGCATACTCTGTGGCCGCGGCATCGTCTCCGGCCACAACTGCGAGCCTCGCCGCGCAGTCTAGCATGGCCCAGCCGGTGGCACTCGGCGCCGCGGCCTTCGGCCCCTTACCGTTGGAGTCACAGTTCCAGTACTCGTACCACGAGCGGAATAGCCCGTCGCCGTCCGGATCGTTCTGCCGGCACTCGCAGGCAACGGCCCGCTTCACTGCTGGCCAGAGGTCGCGCACGAACTGAGCCTCGCCCGTCCAGGCGTAGTGCCACCAGACCTGGTCCACCCAGTAGGGTGTGTTGTCCTCGGCCACGAACGGGGCTAGCGACGGCGACACCCAGCGGATGACCCCATCGTCGGCCTGCATCGCGCCGTAGAGCCGCAGGCAGTCGGCCAGTGCCTGATGGTCGCCGCCCCATTGCTTGCCCTTCCAGCCCGTGGAGATATGCGAGTACATGTGCCAGAAGTGGGCACCAAGCACGAGTCCCGGACCGTAGCGGTGGTACTCGCTGACACAGCGAGACCAGTTCACCAGGGCGTTGAGGTGCTCGTCGGGCGTGTGGACGTGGAACTCCCGTCGCCGCGCGTCCCAGTGCTGCCGCGTCCGCAAGAGCTCGGCCTCGGCGGACCGCCGGAGCGACGCGAAGTGCGCCGCGGGCTCGAGAGCGGGCGCCATGTAGCAGTCGTACCACAACCGCTTGAGCCGGTCGCGCTCGTTTGCCCAACCGGAAGCGTTCGGCGTGTCGAGACGTGCCATGACCTGTTCGGCGAGCTCGTGATCATGCTCGGTGATGCCCCAGGTCGCGACGATGTGGTAGATCCGCTGTGGCTCCGACGCCGTGAACTCGGCTCCCTGACCGGAGCTCTCTTGTGTGATGCGCCCCTCGCTCGGGGTGTCCCATCCGGCCAACACCAGTCCGTTGGGGAGGTTCGCCTCCGTGATCCTCACGGCGCCGCCGGTCATCTCCGCCCGGTTCGCGTTGGCCTCGGTCGGATCCCACCAGATACCGCCAAACCGCCACTGCAGACGCGTGGGCTCACCGAACTCGACGCGGCACACCATGCCGTGGAAGCTCAGGGTCGGTGCCACCCAGATCGTCGCCCGCCAGGAATCGTCCGGCGCGCGCACCGTGTAGTCCGTATAGCCCGGCCGGAACTCCGTGACCGTGTCCGTCAGCTCGTCGAGCCACACCGTTCGGCCGTCGCCGAGCGGAACGCCCAGCCGCAGCGTCCCCATGGCCGGATAGGTGCCGCCCTCCGAGGCCCTGGGGCGCGGCCACAGGGGGTACACCCGGTCCGTCGAATACGCGCCGCAGCCCATCACCGAGTCCATGCGAAACAGGGGCACGTCACCGGTCCATAGGCGGTTCATGCCGTGGACGATGGGCCGGTTGAGCTGTCGCCGGCTGCCGGCGATTCGGAATCCGCCGTCTTCGATGGGCTCGTAGACCGGCGTGCAGTCGCCCAGGCCCTCACCGGGCGCCATGAAGGCCGATCGCCGGAGCACGACCGTGGTCTCGTCGTCTGGCCACTGACTCGGCGCCAGGGGCCCGGGAGTGAACGTCACTTCGGGCTGGATGATCGGCAGTCCGGCGATGAGTTGGGTCTCTTCGTCCCGCTGGCGCTGGTCCTCGGCTTCGCGCTGGGCTACGAACGCCTGTGCCGGCCGTTCTCTGGCCACCACGGTCAGTCCCAGGCCCCGGACGGGGTCGGCCAGCTCTGTTGCCTCTGCCTCGCGGACGAATAGCCCGTGTCCGGCCGCTATGGCCCCCTCCCCCTCGGCAGTCAGCACTTCAGCCCATTCGCCCGGACGCGCCCCTCCGAGGGCCAGGTCTCCCGGCGCCGTCCCGCGGAAGAACGGCATGCCCAGGAATCGTTCATAGGTGGATTGGCCGGGCGGGCGCACCAGACGGCCGCGGTTTGTGTTGGTGTCCGCGAGGTAGTGCAGCAGGTTCGCGGTGAGGCGCTCGAGGTTGGGCCGGAACGCATCGTTGGCTGTGGTGAAGTCCGGGAGGCGCCAGCCGACAAACACCACGTGTCCGACGCCAACCTCATACTCGACCAGCGGGCGCTCACCGAGGCCGGCATTGCCCTCGGCGAGGAGAGTCCCGTGTGGACCCGCCGTGCCGTAGAAATCAGCGAGCGCGTTGCCGCCCACCGAGGTGAGGATGATCGGCTGTGTCGCGTCGAGCCCGGCGAAGGCCGGATGACCCCGATGCTCTGGCGGCACCAGCAGTCCCGACGTATAGGACGCCGCCGTCGGGCCCAGCACGCGGAGGCCGGTCGGCTCGATACCGGCCGTGTTCAGCACCTGGCCCGCCGCACCGGTCAGCAACAGGCTTCCGCCGCCATCGACGTACTCCCCCAGATCGGCGCAGGACTCCCGGTCGAGCCCGGCGTCGGTGGTGGAGTCGCCCTGGTGGTACCAGATGACATCGAACTCCTCCGGCGCGTGTGGGGCGCCGGCAGCGTCAAGCCATCCTTTGCCCACTGCGAAGCGCAGGCGGACGGCCTCGCCCACCGACCCGGCGAAGGCCAGTGCAGCGGCGTTACGGGAGGGCGTCACTCCAGGCAGCGCGGGGTCGACAAACCCGATGCGCAGAGGCAGTGCCTGACCGGCGCTCGGTTCGAGCAGGAGCAGCAACGTCGCGCCCACGGCCAACGGGGGAATCCTCAGGAATGCCATGGCCCGACCTCCGCAGTCTTCCCTCAGCGCCGCGGGTGTTCGCCGGCTCGCGACCGGGGGCCTCGCGGTGCCCGGATCTGGGGAGGATGTGGCGGTGGGCTGGCCGCGCGACGGATCGTGGATGGCTGGCCTGGTAACGCCAGAGCCCTCGATCGCGCGACCGAGGGCCCTTGAGGCTACCGCAGCAGATGGTGGGCGGTGTAGGAATCGAACCTACGACCTCTTCCGCGTCAAGGAAGCATTCTAGCCCCTGAACTAACCGCCCCTGTGACGCGGTGATTCTAGCAGACGCCGCCGGCCCATGTAAAGACGGACGCCTGGCGTGACACGGGGCGGATGTGGCGGGCCAGCCCGGTGGCTCACTGCCCGGGTGGCGCGAGGAAGGCGGCCTTGCTGTGGGTGACCACAACGGGCCGACGCCACTCGGCCGGGCCGCCCTCAGCAACCCACGGATCGTCCGGTGGGGCCAGGACGACGGTTGCCGGGGCCTCGTGCGAATCGATGCCGGGCTCGCTGGCGAGCGTGCACGCGAACCGGAACGAGTTCTTGCACATGTAGAGGTCATAGAACTCGTCGTAGCTCGCGCACTCGATCCCGCCGCAGCAGAGCGGGCCCCTGGCCTCCAGGTCGATGCGCCGGTGCCGG
>Ga0116184_10004731_pt1 | contig 10664 bp, 10 predicted proteins | sample AD_JPNNA5_MetaG_FD_89886 | JGI IMG/M metagenome (GOLD analysis project Ga0116184, IMG submission 89886) | Active sludge microbial communities of municipal wastewater-treating anaerobic digesters from Japan - AD_JPNNA5_MetaG | ecosystem: Engineered > Bioreactor > Anaerobic > Digestate | place...
GATAAAGTTCGTGCCCTCCATAGTTGTGACGAACAACACGTGAATAGAGAATCGCTGCGGATTGATCGTCAAGCAAAATCATGTTTTTCATTAGTTCATGGTCAATCGAGGCCGGATTGTGCAAATCGTGAGCATACATCACTTCATAGGCCTTGCCAAATACTCCATAGCCGATTTTCATTGTTTCACATACCGCTGATTTTTGCTCTTGGGTTTATCGGGCAAGGTCATTCGGACAAGGTCCAGATCAATAGCAGGGTTTAAATAATTTTTTCGCAAGGTTTCTTTTGACTTTAAATTAAGCCGGGTCATGATCTCATTCGATGTATAAGGCATATTGTATTCCATCAGATCCAACATGCGTTTTACATATTCGCTCGTCTCAGCATTGGCATTGTTAACCTGAAGGATAACCTCATCCAGTATCTGATCGATCATTTCGAGCATGAATTCAATAAAAAAATCCGAGTTGCCTTTGACATGGCTTTGGGCGATGGCATCGTAATAGTTGGTCTGAAATCGCTCGATCTGGCTTTCCAAAGGAATATAGGCAAAGACGCTTCTCCATTTGTGTAAGATGGCTGTGTGCCAGAGCCTTGCCATGCGACCATTTCCGTCAGCAAAAGGATGTATAAACACAATTTCATAATGGAATACCGCCGCCATGATAAGCGGATGTACCTTTGTTTCATTTTTTTCATCCATGAAAACAGATCTTTAATTAATCCGTAAACCCTTTCAGGTGGGGGTGCAATAAAAATGCATTTGTTTCCAGAAAACATACCTTCGTCGCCCCGCCTGAATACACCCGACTCTTCAACTATTCCATGGGTCATAATGCCATGGATTTTCTTTAGGTCAGCTATATCTAAACAGTCAATCTCTGTGATCTTTTCATAAGCAGCATAAGCGTTTTTAACTTCCTGTATTTCTTTCTGGTCTCCCAACACAAGACGACCATTTATGACATCTCTCACCTCATTCAAGGACAATGAATTTGCTTCTATCTTTAACGATGAATGAATGGAACGAATCCTGTTATTCCTCCTTAGATGTGGTTTGGATTCCAATTCTTTATGGGTCGTGATTCTTCCAACCTTTTCCGAGATTGATGAAACCAGTTCAAGCATCCGATCGGAAATTTTATACGGGGGAATGTATTCACTCATTCTTGTCGCCTCATCTTGCTTGCTATCTTGCTTACTATCTTGCTTACTATCTTACTTACTATCTTGCTTACTATCTTACTTTTTTATTGAAAATCAATCAACCTGGCTGCAATTCTCATTTTAACTATGGTTATGATTTCAAGTACAACAAACCGGAGTTTGATAAACATTTATCTAAGAGACATTACATATACCTGACACGGATTACTCTCATCCCACAGTGTAGGGAATACTTCAAACTCTTTAAAACCCAGCGAAAGATAGAATTGATTGGTATTATCGTAATCATCATTTCCCCCCATCTGTACAGTCTTTACCTGAAGAAATGAATATCCATTTCGGGCGGCCGTTTCCCTTGCCTTCTCAAAGAGATTTTTTCCAACGCCTTTTCGGTGGTATTTCTTCAAAACACCCATTACATGCAATTCAAGCGTATCTTTTCCCGTCTCCTTCAAACAGATAAATCCAATTGGCTGATCCTCATTGTATGCGGCATAAAAGGCTTGGTTGGCACTTTCCTGTATATACTGTTCTCGCGCTTCAGGAATGCCAAACCACTCTGGCAGTGCCTCCAATATCAAACGCGCAATTCGTTGCTTTTCGTTTGCTTCTGAAATATTTTCGACAATCATCTTCTCTGTTCTTCATTAATTCTAATCTAAATCACTGCATGTATTTATTTTCCACTCTCACCAAATTCGACTTCGATAATTGCTGCGGGTTTTTCAAAAGTCGATAATCATATAAAAGTTGTTAGTGAGATGGGAAAAGGCAAGGGATATGCTGTAACTGCTGTAACTGCAGGAATGTTGATTGCCACTGGAGAATATAGTTTAATGTGTGATGCGGATCTTTCAGTACCAATTGAGGATTTTTTATCGCTCATTCCTCCAATCACTTATGGAGATGTGGTGATTCGGATCAAGGGGGAAAGAAGGTGCACTCAGGATTGGAGAACCTTGGTATCGACATTTATTTAGCTGAGTCCTCAATCTACTCGTACGTATACTTTTGATCCCAAATACATATGACACACAATACGGGTTTAAGTGTTTTTCCAAACACTCACGAGACAAAGTTTTTCCTTCATCGAAGACAGGGGGCTGGAGCTTTGATATTGACGTCCTTAGTTAATTTATTCAGAGACTCGGCTAGAATGTTTAATGAGGTTGTAAAATTGAATTTACATAGACAGACTCAAAAAATTAAATAAAGAACAAGTTAATGACGGGTTAATTTGAAACCAATTTTTTACTTTCTTCTTACCTGCAGCATCATTATGACATCCCACTGATTTTGTATTACCAGATCAATGGGATTATCTTGTATTTGACCTTTCGCCGATATTCTTCATATCCCTTAAGCCCTTGCAGCAGAACCTCTTCCTCATTTTTCATTCTTTTTGCGATGAGGGGAATGTAAGATAGCAATATCACAAATGAGATTGGCGAACCAAGCACGAGTCCCATAGAGAGAAACAGAACCAGGGTTGCGGAGTACATCGGGTGACGGACAATTCCATAAAGCCCGGTGTCGATGACTTTTTGGTTTTCCTGCACCTCCACCGTCCTCGATAGATAGACATTCTCACGCAATACTTCGGCATACATCAAATATGCTGCCAAAAAAATCACGGCTGCGGCATAAACTACCCATCTCGGCAAAACAATCCATCCGAAACGAAAATTAAGCCCGGCAACAACAAAAGCGGCAAGGAACATAATTCCACTCAGCGCGATAACAGTTTTCTGCTCTTTTTCTTCTTCTTTTGAATCCAGTCGTTTTTTCAGAAGTTCCGGACTGCGTATCATCATCACGATTCCCGCAATAAGCATCGGAATGAACAAGATACCAATAAAAAGCCACCCATTCCAATATTTCAGCGTCCCTGCCGGGAGAAACAGAAGGAATGCTATGAGTATCAAGCCGAAAACAAATTTACTGATTGCCTGAAAGAACAATTTTTTTGTCATAATTTCGCTGCCATTGAATTATTACCCTTGTAAACTCTTTTTATCTCATTGACCTTCCAATGCCCAACTGCCGCCTCCATTCAAGGGCAACGCCATCATCTCCCCAATATTCGTCCATCTCAGTAATCAGTCCATTTGCTAGCTTTAGAAAGCTAACAACATGGAAAGAACAGCTTTTATCAACAGGATAAACCTTGACTGCTGTAATTATTGTGTCAGTCGTTTCTTCCATACGTTCAATTTCACCATCCCACTGCCCAGGGTACTCGCAATTTGCTCGAATATATTCCTGAACTGTAAAAAGCTCATTACTACAATGCCAGCGGATAACAGCATCTTCATGAAAATAACCTTGAAGCTTTTCCCTGTTTTGTTCCAGTACATCCCGCCAAAAGTCTTTTGTATTCAATATGCTATCTCCTCTAATTCTTGCCTATCTAACTCATTATATATTTCTTCCAGTACTCACACAAACAATCAAGTATTATGCATGCTTGGCAGAAGCTCCGAAACCCTAATCCTTACCGCATTTCCCCCTGGCGTCATTATGATATCCTCCCCTGTCCTCAGATCACAAATTCAAAAATGGTCTCCCCTTTCGATCCGCTTAATACGTGGAGATCAATCGCGTGACGGTCAGCGATTTCTTTGGCGATGGTTAAGCCCAGACCGAATCCTTTTTCCGCGGCATCCTTCGCCCGGTAAAAGGATTCAAAGAGGTGGTCCCGATCTTCAGGATCGATCGCCTTGCCCTTATTAATGACCTGAATTTTGACCTTGTCTCCATCCTTAAATTCCCGGATAATCAATGGTTCACCTGGATCTGAATACTTGATCCCATTGTTGATGACCGTGATGAACATCTGCCTCATCCTGGTGTATTCGCAGTCCATCATATGATAAGGGTCCTCAATCTCCAACATCATTTCAAGTCCCCTCTCGTTAGCCAAGATCCTATGGCTCCTGGCTGCATCTTTCAAGATGGAGATCAGGTCTTCCTCTTGAAACTTCATGGGGAAGTTGCGGTTTTTGACGGCATTGAGCTCCATCAGGTCCATGACCAGTTTATCCAATACGCTGATTTCCTCATAAAGCAAATGATGGTAGTCTTCAATTTCTGCTTCTGGAATGACCCCGGACACCAAGCCCTCCAATGAAGCTTTCATGACCGTGACCGGGGTCTTGAGCTCGTGGGACATATTGGAAATAAAGTCGTTTCGCATGCGGTCAAGGTTTTCGCCCTCCTGACGGCTCTTTTCCAATCTGCTTGCCAGCTCATCCATGTTTCTTGCCAGGTCCCCAATTTCATCGTCCTGGATCACATCGGTTTTGACCTGGTAGTCCCCGTCAATCATGACCTTGGCTGCCGCGTCGATCTGGTTGATGGGCTGGACGAATTTTTGGACAAAAAAGACCACCATGATCAAGGCAATGAACATGCCGGAAAGGACGGAAATCAGAAGGATGTAGAAAGCCGAGTCGATGAAACCCTTTGCCAGGGAGATGTTTTCATGAATCAGGATTGCCCCGTAGACGGCTCCATCCGTATCTCTCAAGGGGGCTACCGCGGACACGGTCCCTTCCTCAAAGATATTGTCAAAGGACTCCGTGGTGATGGTCCTGCCTTCAAAGGCTTGGTCAATGGCGTCTTTTTCATGGTCCGATAAATCCTCATAGGAGAGCTGGATGTCCAGATTACCCCTTTGGAAGACCTTGTCCGTCTTATAAATCAGCCAGACTTTTCCGTCCAGGACCTGGTCCATCCAGTTGAGGTACTTGGGCGACATCCGCATCTGATTGGGATCGCTTCTTCCCTCGCCTCTTCGTCCGCGACCAGCCGCTTCCCCTTCTCCCGAAGTGAGGATGTCCATATTGGCGGCAATCCCCTGGGCAATGTTATCCGCCCTTCTTGCCAGGTCATCCTTGTAGACATCCACATAAGCTTTTCGGCTCAGAACCATAAAAATGCCGCTCGCGATCAAGGAGTTGGCAATGACGATGATAAAAAAATACAGGATGAGCTTCCTGGTGATCTTGTTTCTCATCTAATCGCCAACTCCCATAAACTTATAGCCCACCCCGCGAATGGTTTTGATAGCCCCATCCAAACCCGGAAAATCAGCCAACTTAGCCCTCAAACGCTTGATGTGGGTGTCCACCGTCCTGGAATCCCCATAGTAATCATAGCCCCACAAGGAATCCAGAAGGTTTTCCCGGGTAAAGACTCTGCCAACATTGGAAGCCAGAGTCCATAAGACCTCAAACTCCTTTTTGGTCAGGTCCACATTTTGTCCATCCACTTCAAAAGTGTAGGAAGCCAGATCCAGCTTCATCGGTCCCTGGATCAAGGTGGAGTTTTGATCGGACTTCTTCTCAATCCGCCTCAGGATAGCCCGAACCCTTGCCATGACCTCGGCAACGGAGAACGGCTTGACGATGTAGTCGTCCGCTCCCAAATCCAGTCCCATGATCTTCTCATAGTCCTCCCCTTTGGCTGTGATCATGATGATGGGGACCATGGATTTTTTTCGGATGGTCTTGCAGACCTCATAGCCATCCTTTTTAGGCATCATGATGTCTAAGAGGATCAGATCGTAATCCTTCTTTCCAAATAAATCCAAGGCTTCCTGTCCATCAGAGGCTGCATCGACTTTCAAGTCTTCCTTCCTGGCAAATCTTGTCAGTATATCCACTATGTCCTGATTGTCATCTGCAATTAATATCCGAGTCATAGCCGCCTCCATATCCTTAACACACACTAAAGGGCAAGGTTTTGAAACCCTGCCCTTGATTCTTTATCGTTCCTATCTGCAATTGCATTGACAGGTATCGCAATTGACGCCTCGCTGTGATCCCTGTCCCTGCGACCACTGGTTGTTATTACGATTGCCTTGCGTTCCCTGACCGTTAGCATTTTGACTTCTATTTTGGTACTGCCCACCTTGGCTTTGAAAGCCTCTTTGCCATTGGTTGCCGGTCCTGTTTTGGTAAGTCCGATTTTCATTGCAGGTCAGATTGTCAATTCCTTCTTCGATGGCTCTGTTTAGAATATTATAGTGGTTTTGAGACCCTTTTAGAAGGTTGTTGAGAACCATCCTCAAACGGACATCTGCCTCATTTTCAATCAGCTTTTCAAGCATGTCGATGTCTTCCTGTTCGTAAGCCAGGGCAAAAGCCAACGCATCTTCCATGGTTTCCGGGATCGTAATGTCCGCGGGTTTAGCCCCTTCTACTGAATAACCCAGTCTGGAGGCGGCTTTCAAAAGTGCTTCCATGTGGCGGGCTTCAGATTCAGCCAGGTTGGCAAAGACCTTGGTCTCCGGAAATTTTTTGGCAAGTTCCGTGTAAAGATAATTGGCTGTCATTTCCTCACTGATCATATCTACCAGTTCATCCTGGCTGGCAGCCTGTACAGGCGTACCGCTAACGATCACCATGACCAGAGCTAACATTCCGATTGCAATTATTTTATATATGTTTTTCATATCGATTTCTCCTTTATCGTTTGTGACCTCATTATAGAATCCTTCTATGTCATTCCAAGGGCGTCAATATGAACTTTCTGTGAACTTTTTAATTCTACGATCAGAACCAAAACCCGTGGATTATGTTCAACACAAACCCGGCCAAAAGGTAAAGGCTGTTCTACGGCGTGGGCATTGTGGGGGTGGGGATGATGAAGGGGGTTTCGGTCGGGAGGGGGGTCGGCGTGCCGAGCTCTTCGGGTTGGGGAGTAGAGGTCGGGTAGGTTTCCCCCGGGCTGATGCGGCAGATATTTTCGCTCGGGACGACGATCGCCATGATGATTTCATTAGCAGAGTACATCGCCCGGACTTGCTGGAAGACGCGCGCGGCTGTCTCGCAGTAATCGTCCAATGCGTCGCGGTGGAGACCTGCGAGCACGGAGCCGTAGGTGTAATAGTACAGGACCGTGGAGTCGGAGAGGGGCAGGGCGCTGGTTTCAATCTTCGACCTGCAGGGCTCTTCTTCCCGTGCGAGGCAGGTTTCTTCGGCGGTGCAGCCCTCCACAGCACAGCGCAGGGCAAGGATGGCGCCCTCATAGTTGCGGGCACGGTGGTAGATGACGCCGACCTGCCCGTAGGTGTCGGGGTTGTAGGGGTTTATCTCCAGGGCGCGATAGGCATTGCGCGAGGCTGCCATCGCTTCACCGCTGCGGATGTAAGTGTTGGCGATAGCCATGTAGGGGATGGGGTCTTTGATGCCGAGCTGCTCATTGAGGCTGACGGCTTTGGCAAACAGCTCAAGGGCTTTATCGAAATTGCGCCCATGCCGGTAGAGGACGCCGGTGCGGATATAGAGGAAGGTCAGGTTTGGGGTGATCGCGGTGGCTTTTTCGTACCACTCAATGGCGAGGTTGTATTCGCCGAAAATTTCATAGATATAGGCTTGCACACGGCACACATCCATGAGCTCTTCGCCGTTCTCGCGCGCTTGGGCAATGTAATCCTGCGCCTGGGCGAGTTTGTATTGGTCGATGAGGATTTCAGCGTAGTAGGCTTTGGCGAGGGTGTTGTTAGAGTCGAGCTGGATGGCAGCGAGGGCTTCAGCTTCCGCCTGGTTGCGGAAGTCTTCGGAGAGTTCGCCGGAGAGGGTTGGGTTGGAGAGCCAACTGAGCACGAACGCGCGCATCGCGAGGACGTCGGCGTTGTTTGGTTCGTCTTGTTTGGCAATGTCGATGACAGCAAGGGCTTCGTTGAGACTGTCGCGTCGTTCCTGGTCGGTTGTGAGGCTGGACGAGGAGTAGGTGAGAATGCGGGCGAGTTCGACGCGCACCGCGGTGTTTTCGGGTTCGAGGACAAGGGCTTTATTGAAAGATTCGATCGCCTTTTGGAGGTTGCCTGCCTGAAAGTGGGTTTCGCCTTCGGTAATGAAGGAGTTGACGCTGCGAGTGGGCGTGGGGGTGGGGACGAAGGGCGGCCAGATTTTACCGCTGACGTATTCACGCAGAAAAGCCAGCAGAACGACGATAACCAGCAGGATAAGCATGATGCGGTAGGGATTGGAGTTCTTGCCCGAATGACGGAAGAGGTCTTTGCGTTCGTTGATGTACATGCTGGCGCCCCCTCTGGGTCAGGGCTCGGGCGTGGCGGTTGGACCGGTGACGACGGTAGGGGTCGGTTCAGGGGTGGCAGTGGGCGGGGTGAGCAGGGTTTGTTCGCAGATTTTGATGATCTCGCCGGCATTGTAGACGCCGTCGGGGTTATCGGCAACGTTTTGGAGAAGGGCGTTCGCCACATTAACCGCATCGGAGCAGCGGTTAATGCGCGCCAAAGCCAGCCCATAGCGGCTGTAAAGCTCGATGACGCCAACGGCGTAGGAGAGCGGAATACCCTCAACAACCTGCCCGTCTTCGGAAGTGCCGCCGCGGACGGCAACCTCAAGGAAAGTGAGCGCCTGGTTGTACTGCCCCTTGCGGTAGTAGAGTGTTCCCAGGTTGGCATAGAGATTAGGGTCCTGGGGGTCATCGCGCAGGGCAAGGCTGCCGTATTGGATGCCCTTATCCCACTCGCCCAGCATGCTGTAGACCCGCGAGATGAAGAGGTTCGGGGTCGGATCGGTGGGATTGAGGGAATAGGCTTTGGTAAATTCGAATACCGAGCGGTCGAGCTCACCGGTGTTGATGAGGTTGCGCCCCAGCGCCATGTGGAGCCGGGCAATGTGGGGGTTGATGGCGATAGCCTGGTCAAGCTCAGAGACGGCTTCTTCGTAGTTGCTGGTAATTTCGAGGACATATCCGCGCGCCCAATGCCCTTCAAGCAGGTTGGGCTCAAGCGCCAGGGCGGTGCGGGATTCTTCGATGGCAAGGTCGAGGGTGTCGAGTTCCTGCAAGCCGGCTTCGACGCGAAGCGCGAGGATGTAGGCGAGGATGGCATGCCCAAGACCGCTGTTTTGGTCAAGTTCGATGGCACGCCGGGCGTCGGCTTCGCCATCGAGATATTCCTTTTGGAAGCCTTTCGCCCAACCGGAGAGGGCAAAAGCTTCGGAGGAATTGTTATCGAGCAGAATGGCGTTTTGGGCGTTGACCTGCGCCTGGACCAATTGGTTGGTAAAAATCTGCAAACGCGAGATTTTGAGGTAGTTGCTGATGTTTTGCGGGTCGGCGTTGATCGCGCCCTGGTAAGCCTCAACTGCCTGGAGGTATTTCCCTTCGGCGGCAAGAGCATCGGCTTCGTCGATGAAAGATTGCGGGTCGCGCGTGGGGGTAGGGGTCGGGACGAAGGGCGGGTCAATCATCGGCACGACGACGATGTTAAGGTAGACCAGCACGCCGATTGAAATGAGCAAAAAGGTCAGCAGCCAGGGGTTTACCCGCCGGCGCTTCTTGTTCATCGAGAGTTTACTACCTTTAAGATACATAAATCGATATTATCACTGTTTTTGGGCGAGCGTCAACCAAGTTAAAACGGGCAGCGAACTCACCTTGGGCAGGTTGACTCAATCGCCCAACCAACGAGCAGCTTTTTCGGGGAGGTTGGCGATGCTGCCCTGAATGAGGGTGCATTCGGGGAGCGATTCCATGAACAATCTGCCGTAAGATTTGCTAATCACGCGTTTATCGAGGATGACCACCACTCCCCGGTCAGTCTGAGTGCGGATAAGACGACCAAAGCCCTGCCTGAAGCGCAGGATTGCCTCAGGGAGGTTGTATTCGTTGAAGGGATCATCGAAGGTTTCCGAACGGGCGGCAACAATTGGGTCGCTGGGGACGTCGAAAGGGAGTTTTGCAATGACCAGGACGGAAAGCGCCTCGCCGGGAACGTCCACGCCTTCCCAAAAGGCGCGCGTGCCCAAAAGCACCGCACGGGAGCTATCTTTGAAGGTGTCCAAAAGGGAGCTCGCAGACGCGCCCTCTCCCTGCTCAAAAACGATGATGTCGTGTTTGGCAAGCGGCGCCTGGATGGCTTTGGAGGTCTTTTGCAGTTGAGCGTAGGAGGTGAAAAGCACCAGCATGCGTCCACCGCTGGCGATTGCAAGGCGGGTGACGGTATCGTCGATGGTGCGTTGGTGACCGTAGCCATCGTTCGGCTCGACGATGTCGGTGGGGAGGTAGACGAGGGCGGCGTGTTCATAGTCGAAAGGAGAGCCGACGGTCAGTTCGTCAGCGTCCTCACCGTTGAGGCGTCCGCGCAGGTAATCAAACTCACCGTGGGTAGTGAGCGTGGCAGAGGTCAGGATTACGCTGGCTTTTTCGTGCCAGAGATATTTTTCCATCAAGCCGCCGATGTGGAGCGGCGCGATTTGAAGCGTGAGGCGATTTTGAAGCGGGTCGAGTTCCACCCAGTGTATCCGGTCGGACTGAGGGTCCATGGTCAGGCTCTCGACCTTCTCGCGGATCTCAGTGAGTTTCTGATTAAACATGGCAAGAGTGCCGAGCAGGTCCTCGGCATCTTCACTATCGGTGGATTCAAGCCCGCGGAATCCTTCGCGTATCTGGCGGAGGAGCTTAAGGAGCGCATCGAGGTCAGCGGCTGCTTGTTCCCAAGCAATTTCGACATCGAGC
>Ga0116184_10004736_pt1 | contig 10658 bp, 8 predicted proteins | sample AD_JPNNA5_MetaG_FD_89886 | JGI IMG/M metagenome (GOLD analysis project Ga0116184, IMG submission 89886) | Active sludge microbial communities of municipal wastewater-treating anaerobic digesters from Japan - AD_JPNNA5_MetaG | ecosystem: Engineered > Bioreactor > Anaerobic > Digestate | place...
GTAGGGCAGGAACCGCTCGAAGACCTCGGGGGTCTTCTCCGGCGGGTTCAGCAGGTTGAGCCGGTCCTTCTCCGCCACCTAGAGGTAGAGCCTGAGCCCCTCGATGGCGTCCATGACCCTGCGGCCCCTGATGGTGGGGGCCTTCATGAGGTGGTAGAAGAGGATGTTCAGCAGCACGACCACGAGGATGCACCCTGCCGCCGCGATGGACGTGGCCTGGGTGAACAGCCACAGGCCGAAGACCTCGCCTCCCAGGAAGGGCAGGCAGAAGAGCGTCATGAAGAGGGCTGACCCGGCATGCACGATCTTCGTGGACCCGTCGGACAGGGCCGCCCTCCAGGCCTTGGCAGCCTGGAAGAGCAGCGCGGCGCACCCGGCGGTCCAGGCCGAGAGCCACAGGGTCATGAACACGGCCACGGGCCTGTTCCTGCCCAGGACCACGATGGCCCCCAGGACCAGCACGGAGATGACAAGCCCCGGGACGAGGGCGTGCCTGTTCGTGAGGAAGTAGAGCTTCTCGTACTCCACGGCCAGGCTCTTCTTCTGGTCGCTGACGGCCTGGGCGATGACGGCGTGGTTCTCGGTCTTCACGACCAGCTGGTCCCTGCCGGAAAAGAGCTGCCGGGCGATCTTGGTCTCGTCCTGGGAAAGACCCTCGTGGTCCGTGCGCTTCCGGGCGAGGGTGTACACGCCCTGTTCGTCCTCTTCGATAGAGAGAAACCCTTTGACCGCCATGTTCACCACGGCCGCGGCAAAGGCCCGGTGGTCGAAGCCCATGTGCATGACGTAGCGCACCGCCGCGGGGGAGAACCCCTTGGGCGCCTCGTAGAGCGGGATGATGGTGCCCCTTTCAGGGTCCCTGCCCACCCTGAGCCAGACAATGAAGTAGTAGGCGAGCAGGAGCGCGATGCCCGCGGCGCCGGCCACCGCGCTTTTGTTGTCCGAAAGGAAGTACCCGGCCTTTTCTGCCGGTGTGGGCTCGTGCACAAAGCCCTTGGGCCACGCAACGACGATGGTGAGGCCCTCCCCGGAAGCCAGGGGCCGGGTGGTGGTGAATACGGGCCTGCCCGACTCGTCCCGGGTCACGGCATAGTCCTGCCCCTTCTCGCCCAGCAGCCCGGTGTATGCCTCCGTGGACAAGACCGCGGCGCCCGGGGGCAGCTCCACCGTGGCGCTCACGCGGTCCATGGCGAACTCCCAGCCGTTGCCCGTGACGTTCCAGTAGAGCTCGTCGTGGTCCGTGAAGAACCCGAGCTGCCGGTCGGTGCGGTAGGTGAGCGTGTATGTGTACTCGCCGGGCGTGAGCGTGACGTCCTTGCTGCCCATGTACACCCGCACGCCGTTCGTCATGGGCTCGGTCCACCAGTTCTCCCCCTGGCCGTCTCTCAGGACCGCCTTGACCTCGAAGGCCACGTTCACCGTGTTGCCGTACCCGTCCTCGTAGCGGGTGGGGAAGTCGCGGAAGATGCCGTGGTTGATCCTGTCGCCCTCGCAGACCACTTGTATGGTCTCGCTCACCTCCATGTCGCCTGCGGGCCTGATGGTGATGAAGGAGTCGAAGCCCAGGATGCGCTCCTCGGCCCGGGCGGCCGGGGACAAGGCCAGCGCCGTCACCACCAGGAGGAGGATGCGCCTCACCCGGGGGCCCCCATGCTCACCTTGGGCGCCAGCCGGTCAGAGGCGTCATCCAGGGCGAAGAACTCTGCCTGGGTGAAGCGGAAGACCCCGGCCACGACGTTGCTCGGGAAGGACTCCACGGCGATGTTGAGGTTCCGCACCGTGCCGTTGTAGTAGCGCCTGGCCATCTGGATCTGGTCCTCGATCTGGGTGAGGTCGGCATGGAGGGAGAGGAAGCTGGCGCTGGCCTTCAGGTCCGGGTAGCCTTCGGCCACGGCGAAGAGGCTGCCCAGCGTCCGCGAAAGGGCGGTCTCGATCTCGCCCTTCTGGGCCACGGTGCGGGCGGTGAGCCCCCGGGAACGGAGCTCGGCGATCTCGCCCAGCAGGCTCCGCTCGTGGCCCATGTAGCCCTTCACCGTCTCCACCAGGTTCGGGATGAGGGTGGAGCGGCGCTTGAGCTGCACGTCGATGCCGCTCCAGGCCTCCTTCACCATGTTCCTGAGCCTGACGAGCCGGTTGTAGGTAAGCCCTGCCCAGAGGGCCACCACCAGGACGATTCCCAGCAGGACATACGTACTCATCGCCATCTCCTTGCCGTCATTGCTCCGTCAATGCCTCTTCCATGACCCGGGAGAGGACCTCGTCGGACCAGCGCTTCTTCCCCGCCTCCCGGGGCAGCCGCTCCAGGACGGACGAGATGCGCCTGCCGTATGCGACGGCCTCCATGAGTTCTCCGGACAGGGGGCAGCGGGCGGTCTTCCGGGACAGGGCCTCCCTCACCGCGGCGGGGATCTCGTTGATTTTGTTGATTATCCTGCCCTTGGCCAGGCTCGTGAGCATGGAGTTGTCATGCCCTGCAAACGGCGCCCGCATGTCGTCCTTGAAGAGCACGAGCGGCCTGGCCGCCGCATAGGCCAGCGAGGCCTCCACGATCATGCCCTCGTCCGGCACCCGGCCGTTCAGGTTGCACACCACGGCCGCGCACCGCTCGAGCAGCTCGAAGGCGTCCAGGGAGAAGATGGCCATATCGATGCGCGCGCGCAGGGGGGCCAGCGGCTTCGGGGTGGGCATGCCGGCCATGCGCAGGACATACGCCTCGAGCCCGTCCCGGTGCGGGAGGAAGGTGGCGAACCCGGCCGCCTCGAGCACACTGGCAATGGCGCTCATGCCCCCCACCTCCTCGGCACAGAAGAGGGGGCCGGAACAGTATACGCGACACGTTTCCATGCGATGTATGATAGCATGGAGGGTTTTCTCATTCACCTGTATTGATAATCCCGTCGCGAAATGGAAGATCTTGGGGTATATGTCCCTGCAGGGAGGTGCCCATGAAGAGACTCGTCACGATCCTTGTCATAGCCTGCCTGCTAGCCCCCGGTGCATCTGCGGCGGGGAAGCGGGGCCTCCCGGCCGGCAGGTCCGGCCTGCCCGACCTGCTGGCCCCCATGCCCGACCCCGTGGCCGAGTACCTGCTCGACGGGGACGCCCGGGACACGTCCGCAAACGCCAACCACGCCATAGTCCAGGGCGCGCAGCTCACCGAGGACCGTCGCGGCCGCGCAGAGGGCGCCTACATCTTCTACGCGCCGGACCACCGCATCAGGGTGCCCCGGAGCGCTGCGAACACCTTCTCAGACGGCAGCTTCACCGTGTCCTTCTGGGTGCAGACAAGGGACACCTCTCCCGTGATGAAGGGGCTGGTCACGAACACGGGCACCCCCTTGCAGGCGTGGGGCTTCTTCCTCGCCTCGAACGGCAAGGTCCTCTTCTCCCTGAAGAACCGGGAGAACCAGCACGCCTTCATCGTGCACCCCATAGCGGACGGGAAGTGGCACCAGGTCACCGGGGTGAGGGACGCGGGGAACAACACCCTGAGCCTGTACGTGGACGGCCGGCTCGTCCGCTCGGCCACGGGCGTGACCGGCAGCGTGGACAGCGGCTCGGACATCTGGCTGGGGGACCACCGGAACCTCCTGTTCACGGGCCGCCTCGACGAGGTGCGCATGTGGGGCTCGGCACTGAGCGAGGACCAGCTGTCCCGGCTCCATGCCCGGGACACCGGCCCGCTGGCCCTCAGCACGAGGCTCAAGACCCTGGAGACACAAGGGATTCCCGCACCGGTCGCGGCCTACACCTTTGACGGCAACGCGGAAGACTCCTCGGGCAATGCCAACCACGCCATCGTGACGGGCGCCGAGCCCACCGAGGACCGGGCCGGGAAGCCGGACAGCGCATACCTCTTCTACGAGCGGCCCCACCACATCAGGATCCCCCTGACGGACCAGAACGCATTCGGGTCCGGGAGCTTCACCGCATCCTTCTGGATCAGGACCGCGGACGAAGGCACGGTGCTGCGCAGCCTCCTCACCAACGACAGCGGTGCCCGGCCGGCATGGGGCTTCCACTACACGGCCGAGAAGCAGGTGATGTTCCTGCTCAGGAACCAGGAGGGCGAGTCCTCTGCCCTGCTGTCCGGCCCCATCGGCGACGGGAAGTGGCACCACGTCACGGGCACGAGGAACGCACAGGACCGGACCATGAGCCTCTCCGTGGACTCCAGCCTGGTGGGCACGAGGACCGCCGTGGGCGGCAGCGTGAACAGCCTGGGCCCCATCCATGTGGGAGACCACCAGAACCGCCTGTTCATCGGCCGCCTTGACGACGTGATGCTGTGGGACCGGGCCTTCAGCCCGGACAAGCTCTCCGCGTACCATGCCGCCACCGCGGGGTACACCCCGTATCCCGCCCGGCCCGCCGACACCGTGGCCGAGCCCGTGGGGATCTACCTTTTCAGCGGGAACGCCGCGGACTCGTCCAGCCAGGGGAACAACGCCCGGGTCACAGGCGCATACCTGTCCGCCGACCGGCACGGCAGGCAGGACAGCGCCTACTGCTTCTCCGATCGCGGCCAGAGGATCGAGATCCCCCTGATCACCGCAAACACCTTTTCCAAGGGGTCGTTCACCGTGGCCTTCTGGGTGAAGCTGAACCAGCCCGTGCTGGTCAGCCTTCCCCTGGTGACCAACCAGACCGGGTCGAACGCGGCCTGGTCGTTCAGCTGCACCGCCGAGAATAAGGTGCTCTTCTCCGTCAAGGACAAGGAGAGGTTCTTCAGCTTCGTGAGCCACCGGCTCGACCCGGGCGCCTGGCACCACGTGGTGGGGGTGAGGGACGCACAGAAGAAGACCATCACCCTCTACGTGGACAGCCGCCTGGCAGGCACGCGACAGACCGAGGCAGACGACGTGAACAGCGGCGGTGGCATCTGGGTGGGGGACCGCTCCAACCTGCTGTTCAATGGCTGCATCGACGACGTGATGCTGTGGAAGCGCTCGCTCAGCGGCAGGGAGATCAGCGACATGCACCGGAAGACCGTGCCGTTCTCCGTGCCGGACAGGGAGCGGGCCAAGCCCATCGAGAAACAGCCGGGGCTGAACCCGGGCAGGCTCCCCGGGAGTTGAGCGCGCCGGGGCTGGGGCCCCTGCGGTGCGGCCGTATTATGGTGAGTGAATTATCGTTTCGAGCATTGTCCCTGCGCCAAATTGACGATCCCTGATCTGAAGGGATAAGGCAAGGGCATGAAATGGGCTCCATGCACGGGGGGGCTGTGACGTATCTGCGGACCTTGGGAACACAGGAGAAGATGGACTGGATCTTCGACAAGGCCTCCTGTGTGAACTTCGTGACCTATGCGCTGGTGCAGGGCGAAATCGTCGAAGAGGACCTCCGCCGTGCACTTGCATGCCTGCAGAATCGCCACCCCATGCTGAACGTGTCCATAGTGCGGCATGGGTGGTGGGGCGCCCGGCTTCAATACCGCCAACGCCCCGGGATTCCTTTGAAAATCATTGCTTCGGAAGACGGACAGGCCCTGATACCCGTCATAGAGGCGGAGTGCATGGAACGGTTCACGGGGAAAGGCCCGCTTGCCAGGTGCGTCCTGTGCAGACACTCGCCGTCACAGTCCACCCTGATGCTGACCATGGACCATGCCATCGCCGACGGGATGTCCGGCATTCTCGCCATGAGAGATCTCCTGCGGGCCCTGGAACAGGGCGATGAGGCCGGATCGCGGCTCGTGCCCCTCGAACATGCAAAGCCCGTTGAAGGCTATTTCCCCAGGGATATGCTCGGATGGCGCGGGTGGCTGAAGCATGTGGCCTTTCTGGCCAGGACCTTGAGGAACGATCTCACGGCAAAGAACGTGGTCCCCTGTACACCCGATGCATATGCACCCTATGATGAGTGCAGGGTGTGCCTCGTGACCCGCGAGGTTGCGCCTCACAAGCTTGAAAGGCTGGCCAACTATGCGAAAAGGAACGGCATCACCATGAACTCGCTCCTCCTCTCGGCAAAGGTCCTGGCGACAGCCCAGCACCAGGGCATAACCACGCCTTCTACCTTTGCCGTGGGGTACGATGTGAACATGCGGAAACGGGTGACCCCGCCGGTGGGGGACCACATCGGCATGTTCCTGTCCGCCATCATGAGCACCCACACGGCACACGGAGGGTCCGACCTGATCGCCCTCGCACAGGACATCCAGAACGCGAAAGAGGCCGCCATGAGAAACGGCGAGCTCTTCATCGGGTACCCGAAATTCATCCAAGTGTTGAACGCCCTGCTGTTCCTGTTCGGAACAGGTCAGCTTGGCGTGAAGGTGTACACGGGCATCTACAAGAGCTTTCCCCTCAATGCGGCGGTTTCAAACCTCGGGAACCTCGATATTGAAACACGATACGGGAAGTATTCCATAGAGAAGGCCGGGTTCTCGGTGTCGTCGTCCGTATGGGGGCTGATAAATCTCTTTGTATCAACGCTGAACGGCCTGATGACGCTGAATTTCACCTGTCTCGAACCGCTCGTTTCAAGAGCGCATCTCAACGCCTTTGCGGACAAGATCATGGAGATCTTGGAACGCGCTGCGTATTCCACTCCCTCTCTTGAACAGTAGCGTACACTCGTTGATGCGGTTGTTATTTGGTTCTTTTTGCAATGTTCTCCACCACCTGGCGGACATCGCTTAAGCATCAGCGACCTTTTGGATTTTTCTGAGCGCAATCACACCCACCAGCTTTCTTTGCGGAGGTAATTTTTTCGAGAATCACGGACCGGCCATTATCAATGTAGTCCTTTTCTATGTGTTTTCTTGTGTATTGGAAACAATAGCATACCAAATCATCTTCTTTAAATTTTGCTATGTTTTCGTCAGGAGGCCCCATCTTAATCATACACTCTCCTCTTGTTTTAGCCGGTCGATTGCCATATAATGCTGCGGATCAGGCGCGAGTTTACGAGTCGCCTGCATCCGGCTTGTTAGCCGTTTAGATTCCCCCATCGGAGGTAGAACGCGAAGAACGGGTCGGTCACATGCAGGATCTTCTCTTCCTCCTCAAAGTCAATCACTGGTGTGGAACTGTCGTCAGAAGCCGCGATGCTCGCCATATGTCGTAGAACCCGAGCTACTTCGTGCAGCTGTGGCGGATCTTTGGAAATGTCGCGGATTGCGGACCGCAGTTCCTCGTATTCAAGGGTCACCAAGCCTGGTCGGATATGAGCGAGGGCATGAAGGACCAAACCGTAGATATCAACCTCAGTCCCATCATTAAGTTTTCGTGCAATGCGGTCAGTTCGTTGGCGGGGCCCGCGGGCTAACTTCTCAAAAATCGGGCGCCCAATTGTATCAGCGACCTCCGCATAGACCTCCTTCAAATCCTCTTCTGACACCGCCAGTGCCATACCGTCAGCTTCAGTTTTGATGTCAAATTTACGGCAAAGCGTGCGACAGAAATCCTGCATCAGGTGAGGGCTCCCTATGGATTCTGTGACGAACGAGCCCACAGCATTGTCGGGAACCACGCAATTCAGAATAGTGAATCCTGTTTCGGGGATAAACCTCAACTCTTCGGATTCCCAAAGTGGGATATCAACAGGGTGCAGGCGCCCTGTCATTTCCTTCTCTACCTTCAGAGCATCGTACCGCCGGTGGGGGATGGCTATTAGGATCACGGGCAGTCCGTCGAAGATCGGTGATTTCAATGCTCTGACAAGCGATCCCTGTAACTCACGGGGTATGTAGTGGAAATCATCGATGACCAAAGGTAAATTCGCTTGGCGCAGGCCCGCAATTGCTGTGATTCGGGAACTCACTTGGCGTGAAGCGCTATTTGTAGTTCCCCTCGTTCTTCCCAGCTTACCGGACACTTTGCCCTCGCCTTTAGCAATCAAGAAATTTGCCTGTCCAGATGCCTCGGTTCCGAATTCGCCCGATTTCTGAAGTGATTCACCCTCTGCGAGCACTTGAAACAGCTCAAGCCGGTCGATTATACCCGACCAAAAATCTTCCTCCTCGCTCACAGTTCCGCCGTCGATCTAAACGGCTTCCTCGGGCGGGTAGGCATTTCTTACGAGCACCGTTTTGCCCGATTTTGTGTGGCCTGTGACCGTGGCCAGCTTGCATAGATTGTCCGCGACCTCGGCAAGCCGCTCCTCGAGTTTGCGGGTAGCACGCGGGTTGTAGGTATGCCTCGGAAAGCCGCCAGGAACAAAGACGTCTGAGTATCGCATGTTGTATCTCCTCGGCTAATTACTATGCAGAAATATTAGTAATACAGCACTCTGCATAAGTGGATATCAGCGAGCAAAAGAAGACATGTCGGAAAGCAATTTCATACTCCACCGACCCATACACTATATCTTATCCTTGAAGAGACACTGCCTTGCATCCAGCCCGGCCTTCAGGCCGGGCGCTCCTCCAGACAACTTCTCATAGGTGGGGAGACGCGTTACTCCGCGTCCTCTTCGCTGACGTACTTCGTGAAATCCACGATCTTCTCGTCTTCCTTCATCCGGATCGCGCGCACGCCCTGGGCCGAGCGCGTCCGCGTGGTCCTGATCTGGGAGACGGGCATGCGGATGATCTGGCCCGAGCTCGAGATGATCATGAGCTCGTCCGTGTCCTTCACCACGCGCACACCGATCAGATCACCCGTCTTTTTCGTTATGTGCACAGTGTACACGCCCTTGCCTGCCCGGTTCTGCACCGGGTACTTGCCCACGGGCGTCTTTTTCCCAAATCCATACTCGGTCAAATTTATCACCATGTCGTCGTCTGAGGTGATGACGTCCATGCCCACCACCGCGTCGCCCTCGTCCAGCTTGATGGCCCGCACGCCCGCGGCCTGCCTGCCCATGACGCGGACCTGGTCGGCCGGGAAGATGATGGCCTTGCCCGACTTGGCTGCCACCACGATCTTCGTGCTCCCCGTGGTGAGCCGGGCCGAGATCACCTCGTCGCCTGGCTCAAGGGTGCACGCGATGATGCCGGTGCGCACGATGTTCCGGAAGTTCCTGAGCTCGGTCCTTTTGATGGTGCCCAGCGCGGTCACCATGACCACCTCGGCCTCCGCGTCCAGGTCGGACGCCACCAGGATGGCGCAGATGCGCTCGTCCTTCTGGATGGGCCTTATGTTCACGATGGGCACGCCCTTGAGCACCCGGTCGCGCTCAGGGATCTCGTACACCTTGGTGTGGTACACCCTGCCCCGGGTGGTGAAGTAGAGGATGGAGGTGTGGTTGTTCGCCACGAAGATGTGCTCGATGAAGTCGTCCTCGCCCGTTGCCGCGCCCTTGACGCCCACGCCGCCCCGCTTCTGGGTGCGGTACTTGTCGATCTCGGTGCGCTTCATGTAGCCCTTCTTGGTGATGGTGACCACCATCTTCTCGTCCGGGATCAGGTCCTCCACGTTGAACTCGCCGATGGGGCCCTTCAGGATCACGGTGCGCCGCTCGTCCGTGTACGCGTTCCTGACCTCCAGGAGCTCACCCCGGATGACCTTCAACAGCTCTCTGCGGTCCGACAGGATGAGCTCGAGCCGCTTGATCTCCTTGACCAGGGCCGCGTGCTCGTCCGCGAGTTTCTCTCTCTCCAGGCCGGTGAGCCGCTGGAGCCGCATGTCCAGGATGGCCTGGGCCTGCACCTCGGAAAACGCGAACCGTTCCATGAGGTTGGTCCTGGCGGTCTGCACGTCCGGAGAGGCCTTGATGAGCGCCACGATCTCGTCGATGTGCTCGAGCGCCTTGAGCAGGCCCTCCAATATGTGCAGCCGGTCCTTGGCCTTCTTCAGCTCGAAGAGGCTCCGCCTAGTGACCACCTCCTCCCGGAAGTCCAGGAAGGCCTGGAGCATGTCGAGGAGCCCCATGACGGCGGGCCTGCCGTTGTGGATGGCCAGCATGTTCATGGAGAACGAGGTCTGCAGCGCGGTGAGCTTGTAGAGCTGGTTCTCGATCACCTCGGCCGGCGTCCCCTTCCTCAGCTCCACCACCACGCGCATGCCGTCCTTGTCAGACTCGTCCCGGATGGTGGAGATGCCGTCGATCTTCTTCTCCTGGGCCAGAATGGCGATGCGCTCCACCAGGTCGGCCTTGTTCACGGCGTACGGGATCTCGGTGATGACGAGCCGGTCCCGGTTCGCGTCCTGCTCCTTGACCACCGTGCCGCGCACCGTGATGATGCCCCGGCCCGTCCGGTACGCCTTCTCGATCTCGCCGTTCTCGAAGATCATGCCGCCCGTGGGGAAGTCCGGGCCCGGGATGATCTTCATGATCTCGGCCAGGCCGATGTCCGGCCTGTCGATGAGCGCCACGAGCGCGTTCATGAGCTCACCCGCGTTGTGCGGCGGGATGCTCGTGGCCATGCCCACCGCGATGCCCGCGGACCCGTTCAGGAGCAGGGCCGGTATCCGTGTCGGCAGCACGTCGGGCTCGCTCAGGGACTCGTCGTAGTTCGGGTGGAAGTCCACCGTGTCCTTGTCGATGTCAGCGAGCATCTCCTCGGCGATGCGCGCCATGCGCACCTCGGTGTACCGCATGGCGGCCGGCGGGTCGCCGTCCACGCTCCCGAAGTTGCCCTGGCCGTCCACCAGGCAGTAGCGCATGGAGAAGCCCTGGGCCATGCGCACGATGGCGTCGTACACGGCCTGGTCGCCGTGGGGGTGGTACTTACCGATGACGTCGCCCACGATGCGGGCGGACTTCTTGTA
>Ga0116184_10004737_pt1 | contig 10654 bp, 7 predicted proteins | sample AD_JPNNA5_MetaG_FD_89886 | JGI IMG/M metagenome (GOLD analysis project Ga0116184, IMG submission 89886) | Active sludge microbial communities of municipal wastewater-treating anaerobic digesters from Japan - AD_JPNNA5_MetaG | ecosystem: Engineered > Bioreactor > Anaerobic > Digestate | place...
ATTTTTCACTCAGGTTTTCAAACATCTGTATTATATTTTAGTTCACGGCAAATATATGAAAAAATCCATTGGTGGAAATTGTTTTGGATTTATCCAATTATTAATTTTTGGCTTTAGTGGCTGCATGACTGCCTGCTGTGTATGCCTTTCGCATAGTGATACAAATACTTTCAGCCAGGTTAACCGGCGTTTTTCTATTGTTCTTTCTGTTAATCTCAGGTACAGATACTGATGTCAGATTGACCAAAAAAAAATTGTTACTGAATGTTCCAGATTACTTACTTTTGCATAATCTAATTTTATAAATGATGGTTCTACTCGACGGAAAAAAAATCTCGGATGAGATTAAAAGCGAAATCGCCAAAGAAGTTAGTAAGATGATTGCTGAAACAGGCAAAGCGCCGCATCTGGCAGCCGTGTTGGTAGGAGAGGACCCCGCCAGCCAAACCTATGTGGCCTCTAAAGAACGTTCATGCAAGGAGGTGGGTTTTATATCTTCGGTATATAAGTACCCCGAAAACATACCCGAAGCCGAACTGCTTAAAGTAGTGGATTTTTTAAATAACGACGAAGAAATAGATGGCTTTATTGTACAACTGCCATTGCCAAAACATATCAACGAACAAAAAATCATCGAGGCCATCAACCCTAAAAAAGATATTGATGGTTTTCACCCTGTAAATGCAGGAAGAATGCTGTTAGGATTACCTTCTTATCTGCCAGCCACTCCTTACGGTATCATGCTGTTGCTGGAACGATACAAGATTGAGACCGAAGGAAAAAATTGCGTGGTGATAGGCCGCAGCCATATTGTGGGCACGCCAATGAGCATTTTGCTGTCGCGAAACAATAAGTCGGCTAATTGTACGGTAACCCTTTGCCACAGCAAGACTCAGCAGTTAGCCGAAATATGCAGCAAGGCAGATATTCTGGTTGCGGCAATCGGCAAACAGGATTTTGTTACCGCTGAAATGGTAAAACAAGATGCCGTAGTGATTGATGTGGGAATTCACAGGGTGGCTGACGGGACCACAAAATCCGGGTTCCGCCTCAAAGGTGATGTAAAATTTGATGAGGTGGCAAAAAAATGTTCATTTATTACGCCTGTCCCAGGGGGAGTGGGTCCTATGACCATAGTGGGGCTGCTGATGAACACTCTGAAAGCAGCAAAAAAAGAGTACTATAAATAAATTGGATACACAACAACTTTTAATAGAGGGGAAATGTCTTCCTTTGATGGAAGAGTTTTATACTTTGCAGGGCGAAGGTACACACGCCGGCAAAGCTGCGTGGTTTATACGTATCGGAGGGTGTGATGTCGGCTGCCACTGGTGTGATGTGAAAGAATCGTGGCAGGCGGAATTTCATCCCCTGACATCCACTGATAAGATCGTTGCCCATGCGCTGGACTGTCCGGCTAAAGCCGTAGTTGTTACCGGCGGCGAGCCGCTGCTATATAACTTAGATTATTTGTGTGCGAAGCTGAAAGAGCATGGCATAAAAACGTACCTCGAGACTTCGGGAAGCGAAAAATTAACTGGAAAATGGGACTGGATCTGCCTGTCGCCCAAACGTAATGCGCCGCCTCTGGCCGAAATATTTCAACAGGCGGATGAACTGAAAGTCATCATTTATGATGAACAAGATTTTGACTGGGCGGAAGCCAATGCCCGTTTCGTAAAACCTTCGTGCAGGTTGTTGTTACAACCCGAATGGAGCCGTTATAAAACGATGATTCCGCAAATTGTTAATTACATACTTGAGCATCCCGGATGGGCTGTTTCACTGCAGGCGCATAAGTTTATGAGGATACCTTAAGCCCAAAAGAAACTGTCTTAAAGGGCCTCTATATCTGCTTTGGCAGACTCTGAGTTTCCACAGTGTAGCTTTGTGAAAATTTTTTTTAATGAAACTTTTGCAAAAACAGAACTTATAGAGATACAAAGATGGGTTACTTCAATTGTATGAAGTTATTGTTTGTTTATTATTCATAGGTATATCAAGTATTTGGCGGTAAAATACTTTTTCGGAAGCACGAATATCGCGTATGCGCTGCAATAGTTCTTTCCAATAGCAGCCACCGCCCAGGTTTTTCAGGCGCTCGTCGTCCATGGTAAAACCTTTGAGAATATATTCATTATGGTGTTGGGTTACCCGGATACGAAACTGGGTTCCACGAATAGATTTTATACAATACTTGACAGAAATTAATACATCCAAATTGTATACTTTACATGAACTTCCTGTGTTTTCCCTTAAATAGCACCATGTTGGGTGGTTAGTAGGAAATTCCGACTTACCATTTCTTCGTTTAACTCACCCTCTTTAATTATGTTTTGGATATGTTTGGCTATTTGCCGATAATCTTATAACATTCTTCTTTGTAAAATTATTTTTTCCATATTATTATGGATGTAGCGAATTTATCCGTTTTTTATTCGTGAAATTGTGGCTTTTTTGGTTGTCACAAATGCAGAATCAATTTCTTTTTTCTGTTATTTTATGCCACGAATGCACGAATTGTTCATTTTTTGTTTTTTTCTTTTCTGGTTTTAAGGAGCAAATAGTCCGTTATGTCGTTATGTTTTTAATTTGTTGCCAACGAACTTGTGTAACATGCCCGCGGTATCTTTCACGGCGGACCGGCTGAGCTGCCTACCCGGATAGTTTTTCTTCCTTTATTTATCAATCAGTTCTTGAATTTCATTGCAGTGTAAATCAATATGCCATAGATAACCCTCAATCATCTGCTGTAAAGTTACTTTTGTCCCTTCAAAGTCATACCAGTAATTATCAAGCTTCGACTGGTCAACTGACTTAATAACCTGAATCATATGCAAGTTAAAATACTTCCATAGTTGAATCAAATTATTCCAATCTTCGTTTTGAAAATCTTGAAGTGCAATCCATAAGTCGTTGTCTTGCCTGTAGTCAGGAAAAACCAAGTCAGAGTTATATTGTAACCGTATCATACGCTGGTGGTTGTTTGATGCAGAATCAATCAGGTGGCCAAGTATCTGTTTTATTGTTCGGTTTTGTTTATTCCTTTTTTGCGTGATTGTATCAATCGGCAAGCTGATAAGTTTCGGTTCCCATTTCTCGATCACTTTTGAGATTCCATTTGTAATGTTTGAAAAATCCACATCAATTTACTTTTTATCGTGTCATTTATTGTTTTTCCGGCATGAAGCCTGACTATTTTGCTTGCTGTGCCGATAACTATTAATACCGTTATTTTCAATTATGTCTTCAGTGTTGCTACAAGCTACTTTTGTGTTTCAAATTTTTGAACTATAAAAAACCAATTTAATGCTTCCCGCAAATATATAAATAAATTATTGGGATAAAATTATTTTAAGGTTTTTTGAGGAAGGAATAGGCGTGAAGTATTACTAATAACCATACATAGTTTGTATTACTAATGACTCGCTTTTGCGCCACTTTCAGTTTCCTGAAGCGGTATTTGCAAAATAATTTTATATTTGTCAGGTTATTATTATAAATCATCAAATTATGCCACAATTCAAATCACTGACAACAATAATTATTTTGCTTTTCTGCATGCAGTTTGCCTTTGCACAGGGAAAATATACTACCACCAACCAGAAAGCCATAAAACTCTTTGATAAAGCCATGGAGAATTTTCAGGCGAAAGACATGCTGAGCTGCGAATCCAATCTGCTGAAAGCCATCAAGGAAGACGAGCAATTTTTGGAAGCACACATGCTGCTCGGCAATATTTACGACGAACAAAAACTTACCGAAAAGGCCATAAATTCTTACAATAATGTCGTGGACATCGACCCTGAATTTTATGAAGGTATTTATTTCAACCTGGGCACCAACGAGATTTCCATAGGAAGGTATGCAGAAGCAAAACAACATTTCGAAAAATTTCTAACCTACGAAAAGCAAAATCCCAAATATGTCAAAAGAGCGGAGTTTTTTCTGACCTCCTGCAATTTCGCCATCCAGGCAATGAAAAAACCGGTGCCTTTTACCCCTGAAAACTTAGGTGACAGTGTCAATAGCGTGAACAACGACTATTCGCCCACGCTGACAGTGGACGAACAAAAGCTGATACTTACCGTCCTCAGACCCAGCGATGCCAACACCATACACTCTTCGGACAAGGAAGAAGATTTTTATATGTGTCTTAAAACTGCCGACAGTGTTTGGGGAAAGGCTCGTAAAATCGGCGCACCCCTCAATTCGCACGGCAACGAAGGAGCGCAAAGCATAGCCCCCGATGGCAATACCTTATATTTTACCATTTGTAACCGTGCCGACGGTATGGGGAGTTGCGACCTGTACGTATCAGAACGCAAGGGCACAGGATGGAGCACTCCGGTAAATATGGGGATTCGTGTAAACTCCGGTGCCTGGGATTCGCAGCCCAGCATCTCGCCCGACGGCAAAACCCTGTATTTTGCCAGCGCCCGTGAGGGAGGCAAAGGCCTGATGGATATCTGGAAAACAAGCAAAAATGAAAATGGGGTGTGGACCGCGCCTGTAAACCTGGGCGATTCCATCAATACCGTTTATTCCGAAATGTCGCCTTTTATTCATTCTGATGGAAAAACACTGTATTTTACCTCTACCGGCCATCCGGGAATGGGAGGCATGGACATTTTTTATTCAAAACTCAAAGATGACGGACAATGGTCCACACCGAAAAACTTAGGATACCCGATAAACACCTTTAGCGACGAAGGTTACCTGATTGTGAACGCGCGTGGCAACAAGGCCTATTTTTCGTCAGATAAATATGGCGGCGTAGGAGGTATGGATATTTATACTTTTGAACTTTATGAAGAAGCCCGGCCTACTGCGGTAACCTATATGAAAGGCACGGTGTACGACGCAAAATCCCAAAAAAGACTAGGGGCTAAATTTGAGCTTATCGACCTTAGCACCTCAGAAGTGGCGGCACAGTCGTTTTCCGATCCGCAAACCGGAGAGTTCATGGTGAGTCTGCCCACCGACCGTAACTATGCTCTGAATGTTTCCAAAGAGAACTATTTGTTTTATTCCGAAAATGTTGAGTTGAAGGGCGATCATTCCCAGCTCAAGCCTTTTCTGAAGGACGTGCAGATGCAACCCATCGAAACTGGCAGCGTGGTGGTTTTGAGAAACATCTTTTTTGATTTTGACAAATTTGACCTGAAACCCGAATCGCAGGTGGAACTAAACCGGCTTGTTGCACTGTTGAACCAGAACAAAACCATGAAAATTGAAATCGGCGGGCATACCGACAACAAAGGCTCTGCCGAATATAACCAGAAACTTTCGGAAAACAGGGCGAGGTCGGTTTATGAATTTCTCGTCAATAAAGGAATCGATAAAAACCGTCTTTCTTTTAAGGGTTACGGCCTCACCAAACCGCTCGAATCAAACGACAATGAAGAGGGCAGGGCCATAAACAGGAGGACGGAATTTAAAGTCGTATCTAACTAAAAGCGAGTGCAGTAATGGTGGCGGTTCTGTGTTGGTAAATGCTTTGCCATCGATAAACTTGTATATGCATATAAAATATTTTTTCTGGCTTTTAGTCCAACGCATGCACCTTCCAGAACATTGAAAATTTGTCATCCTCCTAAATCTGCAGAAAATAATATTTTTAATGAATTATTGGTCGAGTCATTAATATATTGTATCTTTGCACCCCAAATTATTTTTTTTAATTAACATTATTATTAACCCCTGTCTGTAAACAGATTACAGGCATACAAAGAAAAAAAAGCATTACATGACCGACGAAACAAATTTGAACGATCAGGAAAACGTTCAGGAGAACATGGAACAACAGGAAAATCAGGCCGAAACCAATTTTGAAGCCCAGGCACAGGAAAAGCCGGCTGCAGAAACTACAGAAACTGTTGTTGCTGAAGAAAAACTCAGCGGGAAACCAAAGAGAATTGAAAGAACAGTAGATGAAAATTTTGATTGGGAAACTATCGGAAAAAAACACGATACCTATTCCGGCAAAGAACGCAAACAGTTGGAAGACCTCTATGACAAAACCTTAAGCTCTGTTGTGGAACAACAAGTGGTGGAAGGTACTATCGTAGGGATGAACAACCGGGAAGTTGTGGTAAATATTGGCTTCAAATCCGACGCCGTTATTGGCCTCAACGAATTCAGAGATTTACCCGACCTGAAAGTAGGTGACAAAGTGGACGTATATGTTGAAAGCCAGGAAAACCTGACCGGACAACTTATTCTTTCTCACAAAAAAGCCAAATTACTCAAAGCATGGGATCGCGTAAACGAAGCCCTCGAAAAAGACGAAATCATCACAGGATACGTAAAATGCCGTACCAAAGGCGGACTTATTGTGGACGTGTTTGGTATCGAAGCTTTCCTCCCCGGCTCACAGATAGATGTGAAGCCTATTCGCGATTACGATGTTTTTGTTGGAAAAAATATGGAATTCAAAGTGGTGAAGGTGAACAACGAATTCAAGAATGTGGTTGTTTCGCACAAAGCCCTTATTGAAGACGAACTCGAACAACAGAAATCTCAAATCATTGCGAAACTCGAAAAAGGACAGGTACTCGAAGGTATCGTCAAAAACATCACCTCCTACGGCGTATTTATCGATCTGGGCGGCGTTGACGGACTTATCCACATTACCGACCTTTCGTGGGGCCGCATAAACCATCCCGAAGAAATAGTAACCTTAGACGAAAAAATACAGGTGGTAATCCTCGACTTCGACGAAGGCAAAAAACGTATCGCCCTCGGTTTGAAACAACTTACCCCGCATCCATGGGAATCACTTGATGCCAACCTGAAAGTAGGCGACAAGGTAACAGGAAAAGTAGTTGTTATTGCTGATTATGGTGCCTTTATCGAAATCGCAAAAGGTGTGGAAGGACTTATCCATGTTTCTGAAATGTCGTGGTCGCAACACCTGCGTACCGCACACGATTTTCTGAAGGTGAACGACGAGATAGAAGCTGTTATCCTGACCTTAGACCGTGAAGAACGCAAAATGTCACTCGGTATCAAACAACTGATCCCTGATCCATGGACCAACATCAGCGAAAGATATCCGGTGCATTCAAAACACGAAGCCATCGTTCGCAACTTTACCAACTTTGGTATCTTTGTTGAACTCGAAGAAGGTGTTGACGGCCTTATCCACATCTCTGACCTTTCCTGGTCGAAGAAAATAAAACACCCGGCTGAGTTTACCAAAATCGGTGAAAAGATAGAAGTTGTGGTGCTTGAAGTCGATACCGAAAACCGTCGTCTGAGCTTAGGACACAAACAATTAGAAGAAAATCCCTGGGACATCTTCGAAACCGTATTTATGGTTGACAGTGTCCACAAAGGAACTATTGTCAGTGCCAACGATAAGGGCGCTATCATATCGCTGCCTTACGGCGTGGAAGGCTTTGCACCCGCACGCCACCTGCTGAAAGAAGATAACAGCAACGCCCGCACCGATGAAACCTTAGATTTCAAGGTTATCGAATTTTCAAAAGAAAACAAAAAAATCCTTGTTTCTCATACCAGAATATGGCAGGATGTCATCAATGCAGAAAAAGTTAAAGACGCCGCCGATAAGAAAGCCAAAGATACTACAGCTAAAAAAGTAGTGAAAAAGATTAAAGACAACCTCGAAAAAACTACCTTAGGCGATATCGAAGCTTTGGCAAACCTGAAATCGGATATGGAACAGACCGAACGCGATAATTTCGAAAAGAAATACAAGGAAAAACAAAGCAAAAAAACTGAAAAGAAAGAAGAAGCAAGCAATGAAGAAGAACCGAAAGAAGACAAAAATATAGCAGACGGAGAAATAAAGTTCGAAGAATAAGCTTTGCTTACTGATGTTAAAAACCGGCTCCCACAGAGCCGGTTTTTTATTTTATAAGGGTTAATCGGCTGCTTTTGTTGGATGTAATTTTGAGGGAAAAAGTTGCTGTCTCAAAAGTTCTTCAGTGACTTTGTATAAACCCTGCCTTGCTGCCGTTTATGCAGGGATTCGTTGTTAATGGAGTTTTTATAATAAAAAATTTACTCTGCCTAACCGGAAATATTGTCTTTGGCGGTTAGTCGAAGAATGACTATTTCGGTCAACTTCCACACGATTATCCTTTCACTATCGTTACAGAATATTCGGCTCAGCCTGACCGAAAAAACAATAATTGAATAAATCCCAAACAGTTTCTTAATGGATAACCACAAACTTACTGTTTTGCACCACGCCACTTTCGGAAATAAGCTGCAGAAAATAAGTGCCGGCAGCAAGGCCTCCGGTGTTGATTTGCAGCTTACCGCCTGCTTGGGCTTTCGGCTGTGCCTTTATCACCGTGTTTCCATAAAGGTCTGTGATGCGATAAAAGCAGTTCTCCTCTGCAATGGCAGTGATAGTTAGCAAGTCATGTGCCGGGTTGGGAAAAATAGCTGTCTGCAATGTGTTTTCAACAGCCATAGAGGTGGCTGTGGTGTGGTAGGCAAGTACCGTAATGTCATCGAGATAGATACCGTCGAAGTTCGTGGTCTGGTCGCTGTGGAACTCAAATTTGATTTTTAAAGATCCGCCCAGGTAAGTGTTCAGGGGAATTTCTTCCATCACCCATCCATACGAAAACCCGTCGTACACCGGTTCTCCTTCTTCCTCATCATCAGTGCCATAAGCTGAATAAAGCCCGCATAGTGGCTGCCAGGTGTTTCCATTATCAGCAGATGCAAAAACCTGTGCCCAGTCGTACGACTTTTCCGTTTCCCATTTTGCCTTAAACAATAAGTATGCGCTGCTTACAGCGGAAAGATCAAGATTGTTTGTAAGCTCTAATGAGGATGTTTGCAACAGCCCGTAATTTGACGATGGCGATTCGGTAAAACAGGCAGGGAAAGAGGAATAATCCTCTGCCGTAAGGACAAAATCGTCAGCAGTCCAGTTGACAAGGTTGTTGGCAGGATCATAAAACAAGGTGTCGGGGAGACAGAAGATTTTTGTGATGGTATCTTTCCATGTGAAATTACCGTTGGTGATATTCAACGAGAATGATATTTCCGAACCCTGAGCTATAGCAGGGCTGAGGGTTATAGTAATGCTATCGTATCTCTTTTCGCCGGTGAGCATCCCCGAAAACACTACCGGCGTTCCTGTACCGGCAATATCAGGGGACAGGGGACTGATACTTACCGAAAAGCCGGCTGGCACGTCAAGACCGAGGCAATACACCTCAAAAGGTATATTAACGGCTGTTCCCGAAATATACGTAGGTGACAGGTCGTTGACCAGGGCAAAAGGTGTTCCAAGCCTGGCAAAACGCAGGTTCATATCCAGCGCGTTCAGACACAACGCCTCAATGTCGGCGCCGGCCGGCCAGAAACCATCATCCGCCGAGCCTATCTCAGCCGTGAAAGAGAAAATTTTGCTTTTGGCCGAAGTGTCGCCGTAGCCCCAGTCGTCGGCATCGCCATTGCTGTTGTATCCGTAAGTCTGGTCGCAGGTGCCGTAGCGGTAATGGCTTTCCATGGTCAGATAACGCGAAAATTCTTCGAATAACGTAGAATCATCGGTTAACAGCGATTCGTAATTCCATGGATAAATCAAAAAATTGCCGTAAGAATGCCAGTTCATGTCCAGCAAAAAATCGTGGGCTTCGATAAAGGTTTTCATCGCCTGGCTCTCCGGTTCCGAAAATGCTGCCGTGCCCCGGTACCATGGCGAACTCCCTATAGGCTGCGAGCCGATATTGTTGTATCCCCATTGGTAGCCATAGTTCCGGTTAAGATCAACGCCATACGAAAGCAACCCGTTATCTCTGCGATTTTTGCGCCAGGTGCCGCCTCCTGAAGGATTTTGCGTTTGATTGTATACATACCCGTCGGGGTTGATTACGGGCACAAAATATATTTCAAGATTATTGAGCAGGTAGCTTATTTCCGTGTCATTATTATAATTTTCAAGCAGATAGTACATGAAAAAGATGAGTTGCTGCAAGCCGCATGGTTCCTGTGAATGATGAACAGAGGTGTACAATACCTGCTTCTCGCTTTCATTGATATCAGGATTGTCGGATATCTTAACGGCGTAAATCGGCCGGTTTTCGATAGATAAGCCAATCTGTGCCTTTGCAGATATGAGATTGGGAAACCAGACACGCATGGAGTCAAGCTGAGCAATAGCTTCTGCATAAGTAAAGTAGCTGCCCATGCTGCCCAGACTGAAATGAACAGGAGTGTCGTAGGTTTTGGGCAGACCGCAGTTATAGGTAATATTCTTTTCACCGGTAAAAGGCTGCTGATTTCTGGTTTGATAATGTTCAGTGAGGTTTTCGGTGATAATTTCGTATGGCAATCCGGATATTTTCAACTTATTGAGATCGCTGATACTCACCGCACAATCGAAATATGACTTGTGTAAATAATGACCATTTATTACCGTGATACCCGCATCAGCGAGCTGCCGATAGTCATTGCACCACACTTTAACATGACTTAACGCTTCGGGTTGCTGGCCAAAACATACCTGAGCCGTAAGCAATATCATTATTATCAGTGATTTTTTACACATACACCGTCGTTTATTTTAGACTTAACAAAAATAAGTAAAGAAACGGTGCAGAAACCACCATAGTGTATATAATATTAGGAGGATAAAGTGTTTTTATACAGGAAAATATCCAGA
>Ga0116184_10004739_pt1 | contig 10651 bp, 14 predicted proteins | sample AD_JPNNA5_MetaG_FD_89886 | JGI IMG/M metagenome (GOLD analysis project Ga0116184, IMG submission 89886) | Active sludge microbial communities of municipal wastewater-treating anaerobic digesters from Japan - AD_JPNNA5_MetaG | ecosystem: Engineered > Bioreactor > Anaerobic > Digestate | place...
ATCTAAACCTTCTTTAGAAGTAAGATAATTAATAGCTTCCTGAAAAGCTAACTGATTACGAAATTTTTCTGAATCTTCAAAAGCTTGTTTTAATCCTTCTTCTGTATCTTCATATTCATAATCATCTGGTAAAAGTAATCTACCTTCGTCTAATAGCTGAGCCATGATTTTATCAATAGAAGAAGGTTCTTCTATTTCTTTTTTAGAGTCATCAGAAGTATCTTCAGAATCATCAGTATCAGTATCAGTACTATCATCTTCTACACCATCAGCATCATCATCTTCTTCTTTTTCTTTTGAAGTGAGTTTTTCTTTTTCCTCCTCTTCTTTAAAATTTTTACCAGGATTAAAAGAATCTTCATCTTCTATTGTAAACATAGTTAATTCAAATCCTGTATCCTGTTCTTTGTAATTTTCTTTTCCTGTTTCCATAATTGAGTACAAATTTAGTTAATTAATAGTTGTTTTTAAAATTGATTTATATCTTTGTGCCTAATCTATAGCTTTATCTGGTTTATTTTGCTTTAGGTTTAGGTCGCATACGTGCTATTTGTTTTTGTGCTTGTATTTTTGCTAGTTCTATTTCTCTATCTTTTTGTGCTTGAGTAGCTTCATGATTACGATCTTTTTCTGCTTCTTTAGAGTCATGATTTTGCCCCATCTTGATTTTTTCAAGTTCAATCATATCTGGAATATTATTTTCATTAACATCTGCTGCTTTAGCAAATCGTTCTGCTGATATTTGTGCAACTGTAATATCTGTTTCAGCTTTAAGCATTGCAAGTTCTTTTTCATGAGCTTGTTCATCTTCTTTAGCATCAAGAGCCATTTGAACTTGTTTTTCTTGAGATTGTTGTTGAGCTTGTTGCATTGCTTCTTCTCGTTTCTCACGTTTTTTCTTAGAAGCTTTTAATTCTCTCTTCAATTCAGACATTGAATCTGCATTTAATATTTGAACCAAGTCATCAATATCAATCTTATCATTTTGTAATAATGGTTGAGATAAAGCTCTGAGTTCTTCAAATACTCTGTAATCTCTGGAATTATCAGATACAAATATACCGAAAGAAGCATTTTCAAATAATTCTTCATCAACTTCAAGTATTTTACGAGAGCCATCATTAAGTACAAATTGTGTTACTAAAGGTTTCTTTGTATATGCAACTTGTGCAGTTTCAATTAAACCAGTTTTAATTTCTCTCCATAAATTATCATGAACCATAAATAAAGGTTCAGTAATATGAGAAGATTGTATAATATTTTGTTGAGCATTTGTTACTGCTTCATAAGCTGCAGTACCACCTTCTCTTTGTTTTGTTACACCTGCTGCTTCACCTATTTGTTCATCAAAATAAGCTAAGACTTGTGCAAAATTTATAATATTTTGAATATTAGATACATTAAAAGTATCTATACCTGGTCTTGTAGAAGCACCTGGTTGGTCACCACCTTGTAAACCGTTATAAACATAATATCCAGATTGTTCAAGAAAGTGTATAGTTTTTTCAATTGGAAATCTTGGGTCTAATCTGGAAGAGTCAATACCAATTAATTGTCCTTTATCTTTAGCAATTAAAGTTTTAAATCTATCCGTTGCTATTAAGAATAAATACTGATAAGGTTTCATTCTATCCATAGTTGATTGAGATGTAGCATTCATATTGTTATACACCACACCATAGTAACCTAATTTAACTTTGAAAGGGTTATCTAAAGAATAATGCTGATTAGATTTAGGTCCAATATTAACAAATACATCTGCATCAATTCTTGTAGCTTCCCATACTTCAGGAATCCATTCCCATTCTAATGATAAATTATCCCACTCATAAGCTGTATAAGGATTACCATTCTCATCTTTATATTCTACTTTTTTAGCATATTTTGGAGGAGTAAAAGATTCATCTACTTTTTGTAATTGATCTTCACCACTTTCATCTACATAAGATAAAAATCCTACTTTGCGTTGAGATACCCATTCTAAATGAATTACTTCTATATCATCGTAATAGCTAGGTCCATAAGAACCATACCTTGAGTAAAACAAATTATTTTTAGAATACTTATATTCATAAGTATCCATATCTCCATATTTCATAGAAGGTGAGATTAAATCATCTTTAGCACCATCTATTTTAGAAGAGTATCTTTCTTCTAATAAATCTTTTTGTGAATCTTTTAAATCATCAGCAAATATATCAAAGACATCTCCAATAGTCATGAATGTTCTATAGCCTGCATATAAACCATCTTGTATATATTTAACTTCAGGAGATTTATGATAAAATACTTTTAAAGGATTTAAAACATTGACCACAGGTTTACCATTAGTTATACCAACCCATGCATGTTCTTCACCTGATATATTACCATGTTTAAACCCATCATTCTTTTTCTCTTTAATCATTTGTTCATAATACAAATAATTAAGTAAATCACCAGCAAGTATTTCTTTTTGATCAAGATATGTCTCATCCATATACTTTTCAATTTGTTCAGGGTCCATAGCTTCATTCAGCATTTGTTGAACTTGTTGCTCTTTTTCCTGCATTGCAGCTTGATATTCTTCCTGAGATTTATATGATTCAGGTACAATTTCTGGGAATTGTTTTTCTATTTTTACTTTTTCAGCTTCAATAGCTGCTTGTATAGTTTGTCTATATAACTTATTTTTGTATTCTGTTTTAGATTTAACACCTTCAGCATTAACTAAAACTACTTTTTGATTATCTGGACGTTTATACTCTTCGCCTAATAAAACATTAATCTTATTGTATGTTTTATTATATGGTTTAATTTCATGTGCTATGGCTCCTATCTCTTTCTTTATACCTAAAGAATCACAATATTCTCTAAAGTCTTCTTGGTCTAATTGATTGTTAAATAACCTATAGTTTGACAGCATATTTTTTAAACGTCTGTGTTGCCAATGTTTTTCATCTAAGAAAGTCTGATCAGTTTTATCTGATTTGTTTTGACAATCATAACAGAAATCTTCTTCATGATAGCGAACAATTGAGTTTACAAATGTTTTCACTTTTGCAAAGTCATCTTCTTCTTTTTCTTTATATGATAATCGTTGTTTTGGAAAAAAACTTCTCATTTATATATTTTAATAAGTGTATAATAAATCTTCTTGATTTCTTTTTTTAAATAAATTCTCGTTTTCAAATAAAAATCCTAAAGGATCTTTTTCATCATCTTTTATATAAGGATTATGAATTTCTTCTAATCGAATAATACAACCAATTAATGCCATAACTCTGTCAAAGTTACCTTTTCTATTGTAAGATATTAATTCTTCTATTAAAGGTTTAGATGTTAAGTAATCAATATTAGTTAAATCTAATCCTGTTTTTTCATCAACTCCTCGTTTCTCTGATAACCAGTCATAAACATATTGTTCACCAATTTGTTTAAGTTTATCATTACCCATAGAATAACCAAACTTTCTACCTGCCATATTTGAACTTGGCATGTGTCTTTGTATAGTTACAAAAGGTGGAGGACAAAGTAAATCTAATCTTTTACGTTTAGTAAAAAAAGGTCTTACTTCACCTCTATCATTCTCAAAATTAATTTTAGCATTATAGTATATTGCAAGTTTCTCCAGGTTATAATTGTATTCTTCCATACCACCTGGATCAGGTCTTCCAACATATTCAGCAACAATTTCATCGTGTCCATATCCTTGTAAAGCTAATTTTTTTGTTTTTAATACATATGTTGCACCTAATGATTTACCACCATCTGAGTCAATACCCCAAGGGTCATGTCCAATAATATACAAATCATCAGGAATAGTTCCACTAAGTTCAACTGGGTGTTCATATATAATAATAGCACCTTCAGTATCAGTTTTATGGTTAGTAGGATATTCCATAATAGGTCTTAGTTTACCTTGAAGGTCTGGCTCCCACCATACTTTTCCTTCTTTATCTACTAATTGTCCTACCTGTCCTAAATATTTATAAGTATCATCAGATTTAAGTTTTGATAATCGTGCATATAATTCAGCAGTCTGAAATATATTACCTTCTGTTATCAAGAAAGCTTCTGATGGTGTTTTACATTTCTGAGTTAATAAAGCATTATAAGCTTTTTTATCTGAACCTCTTTTTGCTAATCTTTCTAAATCAAGATTCCACTCCGCCATCCATCGGTTGGCATTACCTTGTTCATCCATACCATCATAAAGAGTATCTTCTATAACAGCCTCACTACGTCTATACCACATTTCATCTACAAACCAACCACACTTTCCATTGATATCAGTTTTTTCATAAATATTATCATATTCAGCAAGACCATATTGTTTTGGATTATAAAACATATCTGAAAAGTCTTTAGTAGCTGAATTCATATCACCACCTGTACCAAAAATAATAGGAATACCAATCATTTTATCTCCATCTCTAAATAATGGCTCAGATATAGTATATGCCATTTTCAGGTTCTCAAATAAACCAGCTTCTTCGAATATCATTCGAGTTGCTGACTTACCTGCAGATTTAAACGCAGAGTTCTTAAAAGTCATAATCTTAATAGAAGATTTATAACCTTTAATAATCTCGATACCATTAGCATTCTTTTCTTTATAACCAGACTTGATTTCATCTTGTCTATCTATAACTCTAGCATGTCTAAATTCTGTATTCTCATTTAAAAAGTTACTCATCTCAAGTACCATGTTCATAGTTGCTTGTGCATGATCTGCTAAATAAGATGCTATAATAACATACGATTCTTTAAAGAATGTATACTTCCATAATGCTCCTGCAGCATTTTTAAAAGAGAATCCTTTTCTACGTGCCTTAGCACATATCATTCCTTTTTTATCTTTAGAAGTTAATCCATATTTCTGTGGGTTTTCATTTTTTTCAAGTTCTAAAAACCAGTAATAATCCATAGAACAAAAATCAGGAAAGTCAAGCTTTTTTACTTCCTCTCCCGTATTCTTATCTATATTATACTTCATAATTCGAGTAAAATTTAGATAAAAATAATGTTCCCCTGTGATTTTTATACCACAAGGGGTTCCATTAATTTCAGGTTCATATCCTTCTAAACATCGTCTTTTTTGTACTGACCAATACTCGTTGTATTGTACAGTACCTTCTATTGCATTTGTATAGGTAGGAGTTAAGTGAGTTCCTTCACATGCTTTTACAGAACGATTATATTCATTGGCAGCAGGTGAAAAGACAGAACTATCTTTAAATTTAAGATATTTCCATTGAGTATTACGCACAGGATTCTTCAAAGACATTTCGGAAACACTCTTCCTTACTGACTTTGGTATATCCTGTAGAATTAAATCTTCAGTCCATTCTATTGCTACCTGTTCGTTAATCATTTAATATATTGGAAGGTCTTACTCCACCTTTTATTTTTCTAGTTGTTTCTAATTCTTTCTCTGAAATCTCTTTCAATTTCATATACGATTGTGCATACTTTTCGTACTTCTCTATTGTTGCACCTATTTGATTCATCTCACGTGCATCTGCTGCTTCCATTCCTTCAAGACTTTTATTCAATTTATCAATAGCAATTGATACAGAATTAAAAGCTCTTGTAATAGGAGTTTCAATAAGTTTTTTATATTTCTCAACAGCTTCTTTTACTTCTTTAGAAGGTTTCCATTTTTTATCTGAGATATAATCTGCAATAATAGTAGATTCTCTTAAAGACGCATCCAATTTAGCATAGACAGATTTAGGTTCAGACATATGATATATGTAAATCAATTCCTGTGTTGCTTTATGTTTTTCCTGTGTAACATCTGCATCCCAGATAGCTCTCATTTCAGGTATAAATAAACCTTCAGGAGTTATTCTTGGTATGTTATTCTTTATATCAAATATCATTTAAATCTATTACTATATTATTTATTTTCTTAAATTCTTCCCATTTCTCTTTGTTCATTAAATTAGGATATCTTTTTCCATCACATGCTTTGTCTGCAAACCATTTATTAGGTACAGGACAAGTACATGCTTGACAGTGTCCCATTTTTTCACAATCTTTACATAAAGAAGCTCTGTAAAAAATTTGTTCTTGATTGTGTAAAGAAGTTTTTAAAAAAGGTATTCCAAATTTATTTCCTAACTTATTGGCAAACATTCTTGAGTTGCCTTGAAAAAATTGTTTAATGTTGTTTAACGTAATCTCCGCCATTATATAATTTTAATATTTTATTTGATAAGTTTTCTTGTATGTTTGTATAAAATTCTTCAGAGTCTGTTGAATAAACAGATCCAATATAATTACCTATTCCATAAACAAGATGTTGCATTTCATGATTAAATAAAGTTATATCTTCAAATTTTTTAGAATTAAAATCTTTTATAATGATGAGTTGTATTGGACCTGATTCTATTGAGTATCCTCTATCTTCATCTAAATTTAATTCATCTATTTTTTTTATTAAACTTAATGAACGTGTTAATGTTTTTATATTTGCTTGAAGAAAATCGTATATGTCTGATTTATCTTTTTCTTTAAAATTAAAGAAAATCATTACACTTGAAGGTAATAAATCTAAATCAAAATATACTATTTTTCTTTTCTTCATTTAGGTATAAATTTTGTTACAATAAATAAAACAAACACTACAAATAATATACATAGTGCTATAATAAAGTTCAATATTTTATTTATAAGTTTGATGTAGCGGGAACTGGATTTGCACCAGTGATCTTAGCCTTATGAGGACCACGAGATAACTTCTTCTCTATCCCGCTATATAAATACCCACTATATTTCAAGTGGGTATGTTTTTAAATTTCTTGAGGAATACTAATTGTATCTCCTTTCTTAATTCCTTGAGATTTCAAAGTAGGATTGTTTTTCAAATCTTCTTTTGTAATTTCATCTACAATTTCAGCATAGTTTGTACCTATAGCATAATTGTAAAAATCTTGAGCTGCTTCTAATACTCTTTCAGGTTGTAAGTGAAAAGTCTGAGCTGCTAATGATAAGCAACTTAATCTAAGTTGAATGTCGTGTTGTTCTTGTTGTGTCATTTTCCTGTTTGTTATTTTTATTTAGGTAATACAATATTTTCTACTATAAATTCAGGTATAGTAAAATAATTTTCAAATTCATTATTTACATTATCCTTATGTAACCATCTTTGCATTCTACCTGGATTAAATGCAACTGGATCTAAATCTACAACCATTCCTGGTCGAATACTATTTTTTACTCCTTCTGAACATCCTTCAGACACTTGAATAACTACAGCACGATCTTGATACTGCATGTTTTCAGAAAGTTGTACTTTCTTTTTCTTCATTTCTGATTCAGAAAGAATCTCTTGAGTTCTACCACCAGTCCAGATACCATCTGTATTATACATTTTTAATCTAAACATTCTTACTAAAAGTTTAGGTCCAATAAGAACTATTCGTTTAGTGATTTCATCTGCTGAATCAAATAATGCTTCATTATACTTATCTACTTTTTCATTCTCAATGATACCTTTATCCAAAGAATTGATTAAAACGGCATTTGTTTCATCAATAAAAATCTTTTTATCAGGTAAAATAAGATCATTTACTTGTAAGGTTACTTCACCTTCTTTTGTTAATCTTGTTGTTGTTGGACCTAATTTATTAGGTATTGTTTTTTCTAAGTTTACTGTTTTACCATCAACTTTACTGTTTTGTGCCATAAAATCCTATTTGTTTTTTATTTCCTAAAACTACTTCTTTTAATTTTTCGTAGCTTTCTTTAACCACTACTTCACCATAATCGTTGTGTCGTAGTGTGGTATAGTTCTTTTTCTTAACTCCATTATCATTATAATATTCCTGGAAACCATGAATCTTATCTAAACTACACAACCATTTAATTTTAAAATTCTTTTTAACTGGATAATGTATAATTATACTTTCTATTTCATTATCCTCGTTTAAATATTCTTCTTCAACATACTTCATAAGATCTACTACTTTTACAAATTCATAACCATTAGTCATTTTCAGTTCGTTTTAAAGCTTCATTTCTTAAAACCCAAAGTTTAGAAACTCTTTCAGTTATTTCTTCTTTTGTTAAAGGTCCTCTTCTGTATTTGTAAAGTTCTTTTCTTATTTGCCTATTTGTCTTCTTCAAGGATGGACAAAATGTACCAAAATTATGTATCAGAATTGTACCTGGTAATCTTTCTTTCATATGATTTGCAATATATGCAAAAACATGTGATTCTATTTTAGATACTGTTTCAGGTGTAACATTATGCATTTCTGCAATCTTATCATACAAACTTGATATGTTCTTCATAATTATCTATGACACTTATCTCATAACCATGATATTGATTTAGAGAAGATTCTTCAGATAATCCTATCTCATACTTTAATTGAATATAAGAAGCTCTATCTAATATTAGATTTTCTGCTGCACCTATTTTCTTAGATGCATTTCTATTTAACATTTCTTTTTCTTCTAAATCAATTTTGTCGAGTATGTTATAAAACTCAGTCATTTACTTTAAATTTAAAATTTAATTCTAATTCTTTTATTTCTAAAAGCTTATTAAGCATTTTATTTAAAGAATATATTCCATCAGAGTCTTTCTCTATATATCCTTTTTTTCTTATATCTTGAAGATATCTATCTAAGTTTGGTTTATTCATTCCTATCACATTACATACTTTTTTCTTAGCAAGATGACTAAAACGATTGTACTTAAATTTATCTTCAGTTAACTTCATGAATTCAAGAACTACTTTTCTTTCTCCATCAGTCAACCTTTTTTCTTTTGGGTAGTTAGCACCTAACATAATAAGAAATGTATTAAACATGTCTTCTCTCGTTAACTGTCTTTCTATTACTGCTCCTGTTTTCATTATGTTGCAAATATACGTCTTTTATTTTTAATAGGTAAACAGATTAAATAAGAATTATTTAATTATTCTGCTATAAACATTTTCTTAGCTTTATCACTAAGCGCTTTTATTTTATATTCTAACATTCCATCTTTACCTATAATAGGGTCACCTATAAATTCAATGTCATGTCCTATAATCAATCCTCCTTCAAAAGGATCAAATTCAACAACCCCTTTTTTGTCTAACTTTAAATTAAAGCTAGTTCCATTAACTCCTGGCTTTTCTAAATCTGTATATACTTCTTTCATATTTAATTCTTTTTCTAAATCTTCATATCCTGGTGGGTAAAATCCCCATAGTAATTTACACCATACTGCATCAGATGCTGATATATTATTCTCCAATTTTTCCTTCAATTAATTTCTTTATTCCAAAATATTCATCATATTGTTTTAAAAACTCTTCATTATATGTATAAGGAGCTTCTATCCAATCACACTTTATTTTATTTCTAAAGTCTAAAATCTTAGCTTGAAGAATTCTATTCTCTTCTTCTAAGTTGTTTGTTTTTTCATTAAGTGCTTTTTCAATACTTTTACCCATAGTATAGGCAAAAGCAGAAATTGACTCATTTTCTACATTGTCTGTTTTAATTGTTATTTCCATATCCTGTTTTTTACTTTATATACCAATCCCCTTACAGACTTTTGTCTGTTGGAGATTATATTACTATAATCCGATTTAACTTTAGACTTCATTTAAGCTGTACGTCAGTAGTTCACTACTTACACCCACTTGGTTACTTAATCTCCCTGTACTCAGGACACAATACTTATATGTTATGCACCAACCTTAAACTTATATCTTATAAGCCAGTTTTACAATTCTGGGAGAAAACTCTATCTTTATATAAGACTACAACCCCAGGTCTACCTCCATAAGTTGCTGGTTCTTTTAACAGTTCTCTTATGGACGATGATTCTATTCAGTTTGAATATCCTCAATTGCAATGCAAAGATACATAAAAAAAGCTGAAATTACAAATTAGACAAGTTAAATTATTGTTAAAGTTAAAGGAAAATTATTTATTTTTGATAACTATGGCTTTTTCTGGTTTATTTTTTTATAAAAATTTTTTATATTTTTAAAAATTTTGTGTGTGTTAGTGTTTTGGTGCCACCACAATAACAACCCCCTTAATGATTCGCTCTCGAACATGAGGGGGTGGCAAAAAAGTATAAATTCATTTCAATCATTCAATATTAAATTTAATCATTATGAAACAAGCATTTCCAACGAAACAAATAACAGATGTTGCACAAATTGAACAGATGTTAAATAGTGTTAATTTAGGCGGAGAGTCTTCACCTATCGACGCTGACTTTAAAGGTATTGTTAATGGCACAATACAGTTATCTGTTTATTCAGGTATGACAAGCAAACAATCTGACGGCAGTGATAACCCAAATTCTATGCGACCTTATGAAGTTGGTAGTTTAGAAATTGTAGGTGATGTTACCGATTTAAGAGACGATAGCATTTTGACTAACAAAAAAGTAAAAGTTAGTAAAGAACTGTTTGAAACTCTTAAAACTCAAAACTTAATTGATGCGGGTAAAGTGAAAAATATTTCTGTTAATCCTGAAAAATGGGAGCAAACCCGAATAGTTAATGATGTACCAACAAAAGTTGACCGATATAGATTAGTAGCAGTATCAACTGCAAAATCTGAAAAGGAAATACCTGCAAAAGTAGGTAATTAAAAAAAGTAAACACAATAACTAATCAGCCACCATTAGTTAAAGTGTTTATTAAAT
>Ga0116184_10004742_pt1 | contig 10649 bp, 10 predicted proteins | sample AD_JPNNA5_MetaG_FD_89886 | JGI IMG/M metagenome (GOLD analysis project Ga0116184, IMG submission 89886) | Active sludge microbial communities of municipal wastewater-treating anaerobic digesters from Japan - AD_JPNNA5_MetaG | ecosystem: Engineered > Bioreactor > Anaerobic > Digestate | place...
AATAAGTCTCGCGTATTTTATTCATCTTATTGATGATGTTCTCATCACTCATTTGAGCAATCCATTCGATCAATTCGAGTTTTTTAACTTGTATGTTCATTTTTTATGAACCATTTGAATTTAGTATAACAAAAATATACAAAAAATTTTGAATTTACAAATTAATAATTGCGGGTCGGAAGATTTAGCTCTTTGACTTTTGTCCATCTTTGGCGGATTGGTTTATATTTTTGACAAAAGGCAATGTGCCAAATGTATGATGGCAAAAAAACATATTGCGAAATAATGTTATCTCTTTTTAAGTAAATTTATAAAATGAAGCAGAAACGAACAATACCGATTGTATAGATGTTATAGGCATTATCATTGTAAAATTTAAAATATTCGTTTGATTATTTAAAATTTACAATTGGTATAAGTATTTGCTTAAATTTGCATTAAGAACAAAAAAATGGGTTTTTTAAAAATAATAAAAAAATCGAAAGAATGGATTATAGCATTAGGTCTTGCTATACTTTTAGTTTTATTGCTTCGTTTTTTAATTTTTGAATCATTTACAATCCCATCTACTTCTATGTCAAAGACCTTAATAAAAGGAGACTATATCTTAGTAAGTAAATTAAGTTATGGTTCTCGAATACCTATTACGCCTTTATCGATGCCGTTTACAGATAACATCTATTCCGATAAATTTCAATTACCTTATTACCGACTTCCTGGTTTTTCTTCTATTCAAACAAACGATATTATTGTTTTTAATTATCCTAAACGAGATGATAAACCAGTTGATAAACGAACTCCTTTTGTTAAAAGATGTATTGGAATAGCAGGTGATACGTTAATAATACAAAATGGAATTGTTTATATTAATCATAAAAAAGTTGATGAACCCGAAAATGCAGAATTTAATTATTTGGTAAAATCTAATAATTCCCCTTTAGATTCTACTACTTTGTTAAAACTAAATATTGCAGATGATGTTTGTGAGATTGACCCCAACACATATAATATTACTATGACTCGAAAAGATGCAGAAGTTATTACAGACTTACCCTGTGTTTATAAAACAGAATTATTATGTGAAGATTCGGGTTTTACCTCTGTAAATTATTTTCCTTGTTCCGAACTTTTTTCGTGGAATACCGATAATTATGGTCCCATTATAATCCCTAAAAAAGGAATGACTATTACTTTAAACAAGTATACGCTCCCCTTATATTCACGAATAATAAATATTTATGAAGGGAATGAACTTATTTTAAAAGATGATAGTACTATTATAATTAACAAGATGTCGGTAAATACCTATACCTTTAAAATGAATTACTATTTTGTTTTAGGCGATAACCGTCATAACTCGGCCGATTCCAGGTTTTGGGGATTTGTTCCCGAAGATCATATTATAGGAAAAGCGAAGGTGATTTTATTTTCTATTGATCACAAAAAAAAGGGTATAAATAAAATACGCTGGGATCGAATTTTTAAAATTTTAAAGTAATGTGTATGGGTGTCCCCGATGCTGCTCTTCTTATTTCTACTGCATATCTCCCCCCTATCGATTATATTGCTGAACTCAGTAAACATAATATAATTTATATTGATATTTACGAAAATTATCTTAAACAAACATATCGAAACCGCTGTTTAATAGCTGCAGCAAATGGAATCCTCTCTCTTAGCATTCCCGTTATTAAAACCAATGGAAATCATACAGCCGTAAAAGATATTAAAATTGATTATAGTCAGTCGTGGCAAAAAACGCATTGGCGATCTATCGAATCTGCCTATAACTCATCCCCTTTTTTTTTATATTATATGGATATCTTTGATATTTTTTATCAAAATAAATACACCTTTCTTATAGATTTAAATAGAGATATGTTAGAAAAAACATTGAAATGTTTAACTATTTCTTGTGAAATAAAATTTACGGAAACCTATCAGGAACAAGGTCTAGAATTAAATGATTATAGGAATATTTTCAGTCCGAAGAAAAAGTCCAATATTAAATCCTTTCCAGAATACACACAAGTATTCTCGGAAAAACAATCTTTTATACCCAATCTTAGTATAATTGATTTATTGTTTAATGAAGGAAATTATGCTACCGAATACGTGAAGAAGATAGCAAACACATAGTAAACTACTTAACCTCTTTCAGTATTTTTAACTTTTCTTCAAGAAGAGCAATATCTTGTTTTGCTTTTTCAATTTTACTTAAAATCTCTTGTTTAAGCACATCTGCATTTTTCGAATTAGCAAAAAAACCAATATTGTTTTCCCATAATTTTATATCATTCTTTAAAGCACTAATTTTAGTAACAAGATGTGTTTTTTCTTTATAAATTACTTGATTAGAACCCGGATTATGAACAATATTTTCGAATTTAGTTTTAAAATTAATGGTATTTTTTTCAATATCGCTTATTTTTAGTTTATCGAGATTTTGATTAACGACTTCTCTAAACTCATTATGAATTTCGTTCTTAACTTTAATAGGAACATGTCCTATTTCCATCCATTTACGTTGAAAATCTTTAATAATGCGAAGGTTTTCGTTTTTATCATCACCAAAAGGATAATCTTTAAGCTCTTGTATTATAGTTTTTTTCAGATTTAAATTTTCTTCTTCTTTTGAATCAACATTTGAGAAAAACGTTGATTTCGCATTAAAAAATGCATCGCAAGCAGCTCTAAAACGTTTCCAAATTTTGTCGGAATATTTTTTTGGGACAGGTCCAATTTTTTTCCATTCGTGTTGTAATCGAATTAGCTCTTCTGTTGTACGTTTCCACTCCTGACTGTCTTTAACAGCTTCTGCTTGTAAACATAAATTTAATTTCTGATTATAATTATTAATTTGGTCATCTTTTAACTTTCCAAAAAAATCTTTTTTATTTAAGAAGAAAGTATCAATAGCTGATTTAAAACGTTCCCATAATTTATCATTCTGTTTTTTAGGAGCAGGCCCTATTGTTTTCCATTCTTTTAACAACTCGTTAATAATATCCGTTTCATCCTGAAATTCTTTCGCCGAGTTTAATACTTTTTCCGACAACTGTTCCGCTTTCACGCAAAGAGCTTCCTTTAATTCAATGTTTTTTTCTTGCTCTTCTTTTATCTGATTGTAATAATCCTGACGACCTAGATTTATCTTTTCTGTAGCTATACGAAACCGTTCCCATATCTCATCTTTTTTATCCTGAGGAACAGGACCTATTTCACGCCAAATTTCGTGATATTGCTGAAGCTGACGAAAAGCATTGATTGATGATGATTCTAATAAAAGCTCTTCTGTTTTTTCGCAAAGATCAATTTTAGCTTCCAGGTTCTTTTTTAAATCGAGGTCTTTAAGTTCTTTATTAATTTTTACTTTATCGAAAAATTTCTCAACCAAGAAATTATAATTCTGCCATAAATTATTTATTTCAGATTTAGGTACCAAACCTATCTCTTTCCATTTCTCTTGAAGGACTTTAAATGCGTCGTAGGTTTTCTTAAGCTCTTCTTCCGATTCGATAAGTACTTTTAAATCTTCTAAAATTTTTAATTTTAATGTAAGATTTATCTGTTTTTGTTTTTCTTGCTCTTCATTAAAGCGGAATTTTTTCGTTTTATAGATTGCTAAGGCAGCATTAAAACGTTCGCTTATATTATCTGGGGTTTCTTTAAAATCTTCTTTATTCCCCCCATTATTAATAAATTCTTGCAAGTTGGCCTCTTTACGTAAAGTTTCTTTTTTTAGAAAAGAAATTTTTATAAATACAGCATCATTTTTTATGGTTGTAATATCATCTGACTTAACAAGTATTTCTAAATCATTCACCAAATCCTCTCTTGACATCTGTTCGTATTCCATTTCCGTTTTACGAGCAATTGTTTTTTCAACAAGAATTTCATGAGTCTCTTTTACATCATCGATAACTGAATCAACACCTGAATTTTTTATTTTCGGAGTTAATTCATTTTCTGTTTCAGGAGAAACATTTTTTACGGGTTTCGCTTTATCCATTTTTTTATTTTTCTTTTCTTCGTTAGCCTCTGTTGATTCAGTGGTTTCGATGTTTAGATTTTTTTCTTTCATTTTTCTTTAAGCTTATACTAATTAAAGTTTTAGTTTATTAATATTTCAAAAATATTTACCGGAATAAACCGGAAATAGCATATTTATTAAAAATTATACTACAAAAATAATAATTTAACTTAGATTACAAAACTAGCATTTATCCAATGCTTGTTTAAGATCATCTATTAGGTCATCTACATCTTCAATTCCAACAGAGTATCTTACTAAACCATCTGTAATACCTGACTCCTCTCTCGATTTTTTCTGCATTTTAGAATGTGTCATGGATGCAGGGTGTTGTATGAGTGTTTCTACTCCGCCAAGAGATACTGCTAATATGGCCACTTTAACACTATTCATAAGTGTTGCACCGGCTTTTACACCTCCCTTTAATTCAAAACTAATCATTGAACCGGGTCCATCCATTTGCTTTTTAGCTAATTCAAATTGTGGATGTGACGCTAATCCCGGATATTTAACCCATTCAATTTTAGGATGTTTTTCTAAGAAAGAGGCTATTTTAATGGCATTTTCTTGTGCGCGATCTATACGGATACTTAATGTTTTTAATCCTCTTATGGCTAAATATGCTTGATGAGGGTCAATACAACAACCCATATTTATCATGGCAGAACGAATTGTTTTATATAATTCCTCTTTTTTTGTTACAATAATGCCTCCAACAATATCGGCATGTCCGTTAATATATTTGGTCATACTATGAAAAACAACATCTGCTCCTAAATCGAGCGGGCGTTGAAGATAGGGACTGCAAAAAGTATTGTCGACTACCACTGTAATTCCCTTTTCGTGGGCTATACGTGCTAATTCTTTAATATCAGATATTTCCATCGTAGGGTTAGCCGGACTTTCCAAGTATAAAACGCTGGTATTAGGTTTAATTGCATTCACCACACTATTTATATCAGAAGTATTCACATACGTAGATTCTACTCCAAATTTAGCAAATAAAGTTTCTATTACTACCCGTGAAGGACCATAAACAGCACCGGTACTTACCATATGCATTCCTTTTCCGAGTAATGCCATATATATGGTAGTTACGGCACCCATTCCCGAACTGGTAGCAATTCCGTCGTACCCGTTTTCCAATTCTGCAACCATTTGTTCTAAAGAACGAACAGTTGGATTACCTATACGAGTATAAATATATCCTTTAGACTCTCCGGCAAAGCATTTTGCACCATGTTCCGCATTTTCAAATGCAAAAGTAGATGTTTGGTATATTGGAACAGTAGCGCTTCCGTACTGATCTTCGTAATGATTAGCGTGTATTAGTTTTGAACTAAACTTTAAATCTTTTGAACTCATTTCTTTATATATTAATTGTTTTTATAGACAACAAAAGTATATAAAGAAAGTGGGAAATAAGACTTTTTTACAAGGAAATATATATATTAATATATTATTTCTTGAAAATGAGGATAAAATAAACAAATTCAATTAAAATATTTTGGTGTAAATATGGCAATAAGGAGTAGATCCCTTATTTATGTAATAATCTTGATGATATTCTTCTGCCGGCCAAAATGGTTTTGCAGGAATTAACATGGTCGCCACTTTATAATTTTTCTCAATCAATATATTTATTATTTTTTCTGCAATCTTTTTTTGTTCCATACTGGTATAAAAAATGGCAGAAAGGTATTGTTCTCCAATATCAGGTCCTTGTCCGTTTGTTTGCGTAAAATCATGTGTCTCAAAAAAGTATTTACACACTTTTTCATAATCAATTTTGGAACTATCGAACACAACTTTAACCGCTTCTAAATGACCTGTATTTCCTGCGCAGACTTCTTTATAAGTGGGATTAGAGGTAAGCCCTCCTGTATATCCTACTTGAGTAGAAATTACACCTTCTAACTTTTGAAAATAGTATTCTGTTCCCCAAAAACAACCGGAAGCAAAAATGGCTGTATCATGAACAGAATCGCTCTTTTCTTTCATAAACAAAAGCGAGATAGAATTTGCACAATGTCGCGTATTTTTCGCAGTAAATTCTTCTCCTAAAAATACATGTCCTATATGAGCACCACATTTTTTACATGTTATTTCGGTACGCAACCCATCAGCATCGGTTGTTTTAAGTAGCGACTGAGGAATTTCTTCATCAAAACTAGGCCATCCACAGCCGGAGTCAAACTTGTTATCGGATAAAAAAAGAGGAGTATAACATTGTTTGCAGAGATACGTTCCTTTACCTTTAAAATTAAAATATTCATTTTTAAAAGGAGCTTCAGTTCCTTTATTAATTATTACATTTCTTTCGTCAGCGTTTAGCTTGTTATATTTTGTATTATTTTGCGCCATTTGTTTACAAGAACTTAATGTAAATACGATTAATAAAATGAAATAGATTATTGATTTTATCATACAATATTTTAATTATTCACTATCAATAATTATTCCTTATAAGAATAAATGTCATATAAAAATTGTTAAAAAAGAAATGATTGAATAAACTTATAAAAATTCTTATCCTTTATTACTAATCTTTTCGAGTAGATTTTTATTAAGAATGCTAATTTCTGTGCCATTTAATTCAATAATATTTTCTTTTTTAAAATCGGTAAGTATACGACTCACATTTTCGCGTGAAGTACCAATTAAATCGCCAATTTCGCTTCTAGTTAAGGGGAAATCAAATGTATCGCTTTTAAAAATATGATCCGACATACATAATAGCGTTTCGGCTACCAGTCCATTTGTCTGCTTTTGTGTTTGACTCGCAAATCGATTATAATCGGATAATTCGTTTTTGCATAATTCAACAATTATTTCGTATGCATATTTACCGTTGGTATATATAAAATTTCGAAAGGTATTACTATCGATAAAACAAACAGAGCATGAAGAAATGGCAGTTGCTGAATATTGATTTATTTTATCACTGAAAGCAGTAGGGATTCCTAAGTAAATGGGGCCTTTTACAATTTTTAAAATCTTTTCACGAGAAGGGCCTTGCATATGTAATTTAGTAATACCTTCTCTTAAAAATGCCACATTGGTAGAAAGAGCATCTTGTTTAAAAATATTTTCTCCTTTTTTAAATAGAATTTGAACACTATTATTTTCGAGTATTAAGAGTTGCTCTTTTGTTAAATTTTTTAATGAAGCCGAACGATTTAAGCATTCTTTACATTTTATTTTTTTTCCCATCGTGTATTTAAAATGTTTTTATAAAGATACAAGATTTTTTTAACATGTGACTTTTATCACATAAAAGGGTGTTAAATATCATATCATCTTTTCAATTTACAAATTCAATCATGCTTAAATTTGTATATTAATTTTAAATAATAAATTATGAACGAAGAATTTGAAAAACAATTTGCCGAACTTCAAAAAAAAGTAGGTAAACTGGAAAAAGGCACTAAAGATCAATTGTCGATGGTTGTTTTTTCCGGAGATCTCGATAAAATCTTAGCATCCATGATTATTGCAACAGGTGCTGCAGCCTATGATATGAAAGTAAATTTATTTTTCACCTTTTGGGCTACCGCCGCATTAAGAGACCCAAACAAAACAGTTAAAGGGAAAAGTTTCATGGAGAAAATGTTTGGCATAATGTTACCCAAAGGAAGTAAAAAAGTAAAACTTTCTAACATGAATATGATGGGAATGGGAACATGTATGATAAAAGGAATTATGAAAAAAAATAATGTAGCCTCTTTGGAAGAAATGTTTAAAACAGCCGGAGAGCTAGGCATTCAAATTAATATTTGCGAAATGTCGATGAATTTAATGGGGTTTAAAAAAGAAGAGATGATTGATTACCCGAATATGAAAATTTGTGGAGTAGCTACTTTTTTAGCTGATGCATCTGAAAGTAAAGTACAATTATTTATATAAATATTAATAAAGGAGAAATAAATTATGACAAATGACGAATTAAAAAACTTGGCTGTAAACAAAACTGTTGATGCTCGTGGAACAGCTTGCCCCGGACCATTATTAGCTGCCAAAAAAGCAATTGCAGATATTGAATCAAACGAAATTCTTGAAATTTTATCATCCGACGAAGGAACAAAAAACGATATTCCTAAATGGTGTGAAAAAATGGATCATGTATTCTTAGGAATTGTAGAAGAAGATAGTTATTCCAGATTATTCTTAAAAAAAGCATAATATCTTAATTAATTAGATATGCAAAACGAAAAACCGAATCCCAAAATATTAGTTTTTTCAACCGATAAAATATCCGACCCCGGCATAGATCAAGCCGGGTTAAAGAAAATGCATTATTCCCCTTCGGTTTATGTTATAACAACCCCCTGCTCTTCAGGAATTAAACCTAAATGGATACTTCATGCTTTTGAAAAAGGATTCGATGGTGTATTTATAGCTGCCGATGGACATGAATGTTCGTATAGCCCTAAATGTGCTGAATATACAAACAAAATTATTACGGATGCTCAAATGCTAATGAAAGAAAAAAATATTAATCCTAAACGAATTCGGATGGCAGCTATTTGTTCTGTATGTGCGGAGCCTTTTGTTTCCCACATCGATAATTTTGTTAAGATACTCTCGGATATTGGAAGTATTCAAAATGAAATACCAACTCAATCTACCTAATATTCAAAAAATTATTCTATGTTCAATAAAGATATAAATTACGATGTTTTAATTATAGGTGGAGGAATTGCAGGACAGGAAGCAGCTTTAAGTCTTGCAGAAATGGATTATAAGGTATTACTGATAGAGAAGGAATTATCTATCGGAGGAAAAATGATTCAACTAAGTAAAGTATTTCCTACACTCGATTGTGCCGCTTGTATTACAACACCTAAAATGTCGGAAACTGCAAGGCACCCCAATATTACTTTATTAATTAATACCGAGGCTGAATCTATTAACAAATCAGGAAATGATTTTTCCGTTAAATTAGTCCAAAAACCACGTTATGTTTCGTACGAATTATGTACCGGATGCCAACTTTGCGAAACGGTTTGTCCTCAAGTAATAGAAGATGAATACAACTATGATATGGTTGGACGAAAAGCCATTTTTATTCCTTTTAACCTGGCAAATCCTAAAATAGCGGCAATCGATATTGAACATTGTATACATTGTTTACGTTGTGTAACAGTATGTGCACCCAAAGCGATTGATTTTACACAAGAAAAAATAGTATCGGAAATTAGCGTGAAGTCGGTGATACTTAGTACAGGATATCAACTTTTTAAACCGGAATGTAAACCGGAATATGGATTTAAAAAATTTCCAAATGTTATAGATTCCTTGCAAATGGAACGACTTATTGCTCCTACTCGCCCATTTAACAGTATTTTAAGACCAGGCGATGGAAAAATACCCGATAATATTGCTTATATACTATGTACTGGTTCTAGGGATTCTAGTATAATTAACAAGTCATGTACTTCGGATTGTGGGAATAATCCCATATGTTCGCAAATATGCTGTATGTATTCCATAAAACAGGCACAACTTCTTATGGGAGCTTTACCACTTGCCGATATTACCATTTATTATATCGATATTAGAGCTTTTGGCAAAGGATATGAAGAATTTTTTATGCAATCAAAGTCGATGGGAGTCAACTTTGTAAAAGGGAAAATAGCAAAAATTAAAGAAAAAGATGATAAAAGCGGTGATTTAATATTGCGATACGAAGATATTGCAACAGGAATCGTAAAAGAAGCAAAACATGATATGGTCATCCTTTCTGTTGGAGTATTGCCAAATAAAGGCATATCGGAATTATTTACCAACGAGCAACTAGAACTAGATTCAAATCATTTTATTAAACAAACGGATGCATTTTTAAACCCATCCCTAACCAGTATTAATGGCGTTTTTGTAGCAGGAGCAGCATGTGGACCCAAAGATATTCCCGATTCTATTCTGTCGGCCGGTTGTGCTGCCAGCGAAGTAGCCGCTTACCTTACAACACAGAAAAAATCCTAATAAATACTTAAATGAAGCTCGTTAGAAAATATTAAAATAAAAAAGAATGAAAGAACGAATAGGAGTATATATATGTCATTGCGGAGGAAATATATCTGATTATGTGGATGTGGAAGAACTGAGCCGAATTATGAAAGATGAAGACGGAGTGGTTGTTTCCAAGCATGTAATGTTTGCATGTGCCGATTCAGGCCAAAAAGAAATGGTTCAAGATATACAAGAACAAAATTTAGATGCGCTTGTAGTGGCTTCTTGTTCTCCCAAATTACATCTTCATACATTTAGAGGAGTAGCTAAAAGAGCGAATTTAAATCAGTATAATTATATTCAAGTAAATATCCGAGAACAATGTTCTTGGCCGCATTCCGATAAACCTTTAGATGCTACTAAAAAAGCGGCTGGCTTAATAAGAGCCGGTATAAAACGAGCAGCATTATCTAAAGCACTCGAAAATATTGAAATTGATACAACTAAAGCGGTGGTTGTTATAGGAGCAGGAATCTCAGGGATGAGAGCTTCTATTGATTTAGCTAAAATGGGGAATGAAGTATATCTAGTAGAAAAAGATTTTTTTGTTGGAGGTAACATAGCACAATCCGATACATTGTTTATGGATAATGAAAAAGGAAAG
>Ga0116184_10004750_pt1 | contig 10634 bp, 5 predicted proteins | sample AD_JPNNA5_MetaG_FD_89886 | JGI IMG/M metagenome (GOLD analysis project Ga0116184, IMG submission 89886) | Active sludge microbial communities of municipal wastewater-treating anaerobic digesters from Japan - AD_JPNNA5_MetaG | ecosystem: Engineered > Bioreactor > Anaerobic > Digestate | place...
ATTGCGGCGGCCCACCGCGACGCGGAGCACCACTTTCGCCTGCTCTCGGACCGCTGCAAGTACCGGTTCGCCGTTCAGGACTCCTACTGGGACCCCGGTAGCGACCTGGACCGCCCAGATCTGTTCCGCCCGGCCTACCGCATCAACTCGTGGGTGATGGGCCACGGGCCGGGTGTCACGGACCACAACGGAGGCACGCCCTGGCGCGAGGGCTTCTCACCTGCGACGCTCGAGGAGTACCTGGCGGCGCTGGAAGCTGCCATCGAGGCCGCCGTGGCCCGTGGCTGCGTGGCCATCAAGTCGGCCCTGGCCTACGACCGCACGGTCGCCTTCGACCAACCCGATATGGAGGCCGCTGGGCGCGCCTTCGGCCGTGGGGCGTCGTCGGTGAGCCCGGAGGACGCGCAGGCCTTCGGCGACGTGGTCTTCCACCGCATCTGCCTGATCGCGGGCCGTCTGAGCCTGCCTGTGCAGGTGCATCTCGGGCTCGGGATCCTGCGTGGCAGCCGGCCGATGCTGTTCGAGCCGGTCATCGCCGCCTACCCGACCACGGTCTTCGACCTCTTCCACTGCGGCTACCCTTGGGTCGACGAGATCGGTGGGCTCCTGCACAACTACCACAATGTGCGCGCCGACCTGTGCTGGCTGCCGCTGATCTCCACCACTGCGGCTGTGCGGGCGCTCCACGAGTATCTCGATGTGGCGCCGTCGGCCGACCGGATCCTGTGGGGCGACGACTGCTGGACCGGCGAGGAGGCCTACGGTGCACGTATGGCGTGGGAGCATGTGCTGGCGCACGTGCTGAGCGAGCGCGTGAGCGACGGGTTGTGTTCGGCAGCCTTGGCCGAGAGGCTAGCCGAGCGCCTGATGTCGGGCAATGTCGAGCAGTGCTTCGAGCGCGGATGATTTCAGGGAGCGGTGTCAGGACCCACCTACCCCTCCACCGAGAGGATGTGATCGCATATGCACCGATCGCGACGGGCCATGGCCGCGTCCGCGATGGTCATGGGCTGCGCCATCGCCGGCCTCATGGCACCCGGGCGCGCACAGGACGCTGACCCGTTCGCTCCCGCGGCGTTCAGGGTTACCGGTACCGTGCTGCGGCCGGCTGACAAGGTACCCCCGCTCGGAGCCAACAACTACGGCGGCTGCGGCGCCATCCAGTGGGCGGCGAACAACTTCGTTATCAACCCGGGCAATGAACCCGTTTACTGGAAGAACCTACACCGGGTCACGGCCTGCGGGCCGAACTGGTTCGAGATCGATGGCGGCGGGATCTCATGGTGGGACCTGTGGGGCAACGGGTTCCTCAGTGGGGCCGATCTGCGCATCTACCGTATCGTCGACGCCAACGGCGCGCCCCTGCCCGTGCGCGATGGCTACCTCGACATGGCCTTGGCAGACCACGTCGTGCTGGCCGGACGGACGCAGGTAGTTCCCGAGGGTAGTCCAGGTTTCCCGGACGGGGGCTGGGTGGTTACCCGGTACGGCGACGTTTACCCGAATGGTTGGATCCGTGGCGGGAACCTGCGTGCCACAGATGCTTCGGGTATCGAGAACGGCCGCACCTACTGGTACAGCGTGGTTGCCGTCACGGCCGATGGGCAGGAGTCCGAGCTGGCCGATGAGGTCAGTGCGACGCCGCAGGCTGGCGTCGACACTCCGCCGCATATCCTGGTATCTTCCAGCGATGACCGCTTCCCCGAGATCCGCCAGGGCGAAGGCCTCCGGTTCGAGCCGAAGACCGCGGGCGGGTAGCCGCCGTTCGTATGGACCGTGATCGATGACAACGGACGGACCGGAGCCCCACCGGCAGGGCTGCAGCTCGATCCGGCCACGGGCGTGATCGAGGGCATCGCCACCGAGACGGCGGCAGCCAACACACCCCTCCTGCTGCGGGTCACCGATGCCCGAGGGCGCAGCGACGTGCGTCGCTGGGTGCTCAACCCGTCGGAGCAGCCGAAAGCTGAGAAGCCGGCGCCCCCCACTGGACTGACCGCGGTTGCCGGCGACGGTTGCATCACACTGAGCTGGATCCCAAGCCCGTCGGCGGGTGTCGCCGGCTACCGGCTCAAGCGCTCCACCGCGCCGCTGGCGAAGCAGGAGAACCGCGTCTACGTGGTCGATGGCGGGCCCCGGATCGAGCCGTTCGACTACGTCGTCGTGGAGCGCCGCTTCGGCAGCTACGACATGAGGTACACCCACCCGCGCGTGCGCGGCATCGGGAATCCCATGGACTCGCCCAACTGGCACTGGCGCGGCGAGCCCGGCCAGGTGCGCTTCTCCCTCGTGCCACACCCACAGCCACTTCCCGAGGCCATGGTCGATCCTGGCGAGACGTGCCTCCAGGTCGATGCGCTCGTGGCCGAGGAAGCCTCCATCAACCAGATCGTGTTCATCGGCACCGACCATGGCGGCGAGTCGATCTGGTACGGCCAGCTCGAGCCGGGGAGGCATTATCGCTTGAGTGTCTGGCTGCGCCAGGAGGGGCTGGCCAATGGCGGAGCCGTCCGGTTCTCCTACGGCCAGGGATACCCCGGCATCTCACACCACTTCGGCGTCACCAACCAGTGGGCGGAGTACACCTGCGAGTTCGATGGCCCCGAGCGGCCGGCGGACCCGTGGCACTTCGGTCACACATTCACCTTCACCGGCCCCGGCACGCTCTGGATGGACAACTGCCGCATCGCGCGCGTCGACCGGCCAGAGGATGCCACCAAGCCGTACGTGCCGAACGCAACCGTGCTCGACGAGCTGAAGGCCGCGTCGCCCCCCGCCGGTCCGAAGGGCATGCAACGGTGCTGGGTACTGGCGCGCGATTCGACCATGGACCACCTGCTCAGCTGGTATGGCAACTCGCAGGTGCGGCCCGACTGGTCCACGAGTATCAGCGGGACCGTCGACATGACCATGCCGCAGCTCCTCGAGTTCTGTCGGCTCACTGGCCCCGATCCGACGCAGCGGGTGGTGCCGTGGATCGTGATTCAGCACATTCTGCATGATGAGGATGACTGGCTGGCGCTGGTGGAGTACCTCGCCGCGCCCTATGACCCCGCGGCGGACTCACCAGAGACCAAGCCTTGGGCCTTCCGCCGCTTTCGGCAGCGCGGCACCGGCACGCCGTGGATCGACGAGTTCCGCGAGCTCATCATCGAGTTCGGGAACGAGACCTGGCACAACGGTGTGTTCGAGGACTGGCTCGGTTTCCGCACCCGCAACGCCGTCTGGCAGGGCGGGCAGGAGTACGGCATGTTCGCCCGCTACCTCATCGAGAACATGCAGCGCAGTCCCTACTGGCAGCAGCAGAAGCTCGCCGGCCGCATCCGCTTCGCGCTCGGCGACGGGTATGTCCGGCGGGACATCAACGGCCGGATGCTGACCTACGGTGAGGAGGCCATGCTCGAGTGCCCACAGGCCGACGTTCTCGCCCACGCGAACTATGTCGGGCCAAAGTGGGAGACCGGCGATGCCTCCAGCAGCACTTTCGACGATCATGGCGTGCAGGCCACTCTGCTGGCGTTCCAGACTGGAGGCGGCGCCGAGTTCGGGGAGTGGCAGAAGGTCCGCGATGAGATGGCCGCGGCCGGGCACGCCTACGACTTGGCCGCCTACGAGAGCGGCCCCAGCGGCTACACCCTCCCCGGCCAAGGCAACGCCGAGCAGGTTGAGGTGAATGAGCGGTACGGCAAGAGTCTGGCCATGGGCGTGGCTGCGCTCGACGCCTGGCTCGGCGCCTACGCACTTGGCTGGACCTATCAAGGCTTCCTGGGCTATGGCCAGGGGCAGTACTGGAACAGCCACACCGGGTTCTCGGAGGGTTTTCGCCCCTGCCCGGGCTGGCAGGCCCTGGCCCTGCGGAACCGTTTTGCCTCGGGCGATATGGTGTGGGTCGGTGCCGATTCGACGCCGACGCTGAGAATGGGTGAGGCCTCGTACCCACTGGTCGGCGCCTACGCGTTTCGCGATGGTGACCGGTGGTCGGTGTTCGTGCTCTCACGCAAGCTCGACGGGAACCACGACGGCGCCAGCTTCGGCGACGGGTCGACGCCCGTCTTGCTGAAGATGCCGTTCGCCTCGGTTCAGCGGATCGAGCTCCATAGACTCACCGGCGACCCAAGGGACAGCAACCGCAGCGAGACGCGAATCCAGCCGGAGTCGGTCGACGTACCGGCGGGAGCACTCCGCGCGGGAGAGTTCCGCGTGGATGCCCAGACGGGCGGCGTCCCCGGCGGCATGCCGCCGGGGAGCATCTATTGCTACGTGTTCCACGGTGCACGGTAGCCCACGGCGAGAGGAGCGCAGGGGCGCTGTCCTGAGCCTGTCGAACGGCCGCGCCCCCGCTCCACTCCGTGCCGTCCCCTACCCCATCTCGATCTGCATCAGCGCCTCGGGCTGTCTCAGCACCTTCTCGAAGGCGTTCGCGATCTGCCGCATCAGCTCTGGGCCATTCGGCGGCCACACGGCATGCACGTAGGTGTGCGACCGCAGGAACTCGAGGGTGACCGGGAACTGAGCCGGATCGTAGCTGACGTTGCCCGAGTAGTGCTTGCAGTCCCACGGGCATCCGCGACCGTAGCCGCCCTTGGTTTGGAAGATATCCTGCGAGGGCACGGGGATGGCCTGCCATCGGCCGACGGGCACGCCCTCGGCGCCAAGCGCGCGCTCGGCCCGGCCCCGGAACTCCTCGGGTGACACGTCCAGGCCCAACTGGTCGGGCCGGAAGCTCACCGTGTAGCTGTAGTAGGCCATCCCCCTCCCCTCGGGCACCACGGGGGTGGTGACGCCAGGGATGGGAGCCAGCAGCTCGCTCAGCAGGTCCGCGTTGCGACGGCGGAGATCGTTGTTCGAGTCCAAGCGCTTGAGCTGGCTGCGCGCGAAGGCCTGGCCGAACACGTCGCCGCGGTACATCCAGCCCATGCCATAGTGGATGTACTTCTGCTCTGCCCGCTCCCGGCCGGGTGTGACGACTTCGCCCAGATACTGCATCAGCCGCGCGTGGTGCGCGATGGCGTCGTCGTCGGTGGCGAACAAGCCACCGTAGCTCCCGGTCGTCAGTAGCTTGCTCGCCTGTAGCGAGAAGCCAGCGGCATCGCCGATAGTACCCGTCAGCCGCCCCTTGTACCGGGCGCCGTGCGACTGCGCGCAGTCCTCGATGACCTTGAGGCCATGGCGCTTGGCGACGTCGACGATGGGATCCATGTCCGCCGGCATACCGTGGATGTGCACGGGCATGATGGCTCGAGTGCGCTCGGTGATGGCACCTTCGAGCCGCGCCGGGTCCATGGTCCAGGTCTCGGGCTCGATGTCCACGAACACGGGAATGGCGTTATGGTGGAGCACGGCTGCAGCGGTGGCCCAGTATGTGAACGCCGGACAGATGACCTCGTCTCCCGGGAGTATCCCGCACCCTCCCACCGCACAGTGTAGGGCGGCGGTGCCGCTGTTGACGGGCACGACGTGCTTGACGCCGAGGTACGCGGCGAAGTCGGCCGCCAGGCCTTCCTCGTTCTCTTGCCGCTTCTGGCCCAGATCCTCGACCGCGACGGTCTCCGCAACCGCCCGGCGGTCCTCATCAGTGATATGCGGCCATGGGCGCACCGAACCGGGTGCCAGGATGGGATCCCCGCCCAGCGCTGCCAGCTTCGAAGCCATACGTGCGTGCCTCCCTCTCGTGCCTTTCGATGCGGCTGTCAGCCGACTCGACTCTCGATTCTGGCGAACTGAATGAAGTTGCCGCGTAGCAGCATCTCCGCATCCCTGCGGATCTCGTCCTCGGTGAGCGCCCAGCCAGTGCGGAGGACCGAATCGTACTTGCGGCACAGCACGTCCGCAATAACGGCTCGCGAATGCGACCACTTGTAGACGAGCTGATCCAGCACGCGGGCGTCGGAGTGCTGCGGGATGAAGCTCAAGCCCAGCAGTTCCAGCCGCTCGAGCGTCATCTCCTCGATGATGCTCGGGTTGTTCAGAAACCACCAGCACCCGAAAGGCATCAGGTTCGGGAACTTGCGAGCCGAGACGCACAGCTCGTGCTGGTTTTCCCGCGAGAGTAGCGTCACCAGGAAGCGCACGTCAGGACTCTGGGCGCACAGGGCCTCGACGGCGTCGACCGAGCATCGCCCGACGGCGTCGCCGGCCAGCCCCAGGCGCGGATTCACCTGCCGCTTCACGCCGATCATAAGGGCGAGCGGGAGTCCTCGCTCCCGGCAGAAGGGCATGATGCACTCGGCCATCATGCGCCCGCGCAGCGAGGCCTCGGGGAAGGTGTAATCCGAGGGCAGGGACATGGCCAGGTAGATCGGGTCCATGCGGTCGGCCCACTCATCGAGGAACCGTCTCGCGGTATCGCACAGGGCGCCGAGCGAGGTCACGGCGTGCCCGGCGGCGGCCAAAGCTGCGGCCACCGACTCCGGGGCGCCCATGAGCCGGTCGACGCGGAGCGCGGGCAGGAACCGTGGATCGCGCTCAACCCCCTCGAGCCAGACGGCCCGCTCGGCCGCATCGAACGGGTCATTCGTCATCACCACGTGGGAGACCCGAGCCAGCTCGAAAACACGCTCGATATGCTCTGCAGGACTCAGGCCTGCGAAGAACGCCTGATGACGTGCCAAGTCCCGCGCGGCGACATCGAGGCCAAATGCCGACAGCGTGGTCAGCACACCCCGGCATGCTTCGGAGACCGGGCTTCGTTCCAGGAACAGGGTCTTCCAGATGTGTCGGCACTGGTCCGGCGGGGCCAGGGCGAAGAACGCCTCCGGCGCCACCGAGGGGTTGGCCCGGCATGTCTCGGCGATGAGGTAGTGGTAGCGAATGAGTTCATCCATTCCCCGAAGGCACAGTGGTCCGAAGGCCTCCGGGTAGATGTGCGTGTGGATGTCTAGCACGGGCGTTTCCTGGACGGACTGCTCCACCACGGCGCGAAGTGCCTCCGGGTGGATGGCTCGCTCAAGCATGTGCCGACTTCCCTCCACCAGTCCCACGACTGACTACTTGCCTCGCACTACGGGTTCGCCCCAGGCCGCCCAGTCGCAGTTGAAGGACCCGTCGGAGTCCGTGATCAGCGTGAGCACGCAGGGCCGCCCGGCCCAGGGCGCCAGATCGCACGACAGCTCGCGCCAAGCACCCGGGAGCATCCTCGCGCGCGCGATTTGCGCTCCGTTGGCTTCGACGATGAATGTGACGCCTTCGGACTTCGCGCCGTCGCGCAGACCGACATAGGCATGGAACTCGGCGGGATCGCGGGGGAGTTCGAAGGGCACGAAAACCATGGTCGCTCCATGGTCGGGCGGGTGCGCGAAGATCCCGTCGCGGCCGATGCCACCCACAACCGAGGTGCCGTTCGCGGCGGTCGCGTGTTGCGGCGACTTGAGCGTCTCGCCCGAGGCCGAGACATAGGCCACGAGGCGCTTGGCCCTGCACAGATCGAGGGGAATCGCGGCACGCTTGGGCGCCTCGCGCAGCAGCACCGCCCCGCCCGGCCAGTGCGCGGGAAACGCGTAGCGCGGCCCCGGTGGCAGTGGGATCACCGACTCCACCCCGGCCAGGCCGACGGTCCATGCTCCGGGAGCGACGAGCTCGAGGTTGGCATCGAGCGCCACCTCCCGCACTATGCGCGGCATAAGCCATCGGGCCCAGTCGTATGTCGGACTGCCGGCCGGGCCGGGGTGAGCCGACAGCTCCAGCGTGATCGTCTCGCCGGCGAACTGCCGCAGATCGAGTTCGAGTTCCTGGGGCGTGGCCGTGGCGCTGTGGACCGAAGCGCGAACCTCAGTTCCGTCCCCACGCGCCACTGCGGTGAAGGTCACGCCGTCCGTCTTGTCCTTGCCGATGGCACCGGGGTCCATGGCGACCTGGCTGACGAAACGAGGGTCCCCGCCCGCGGGAAGGGTAACCGCGAACTCGGCGCGCACCGTGGCCACGCGCGGGTCGTCGGGCGGCGTGCCGTCACCCGGCCCGCCCGGCTTCCAGGGCGGATGGAGGAAGAGCCCCGTCCCGTCGGCCCGGACGATCCCGCCATCGGGTGCGTTCAGCGCCCCGCTCACCCTTGTCGGAGCACCCTGACGGGGGAACGACGCACATGTGGCCTCCGGGAGCGCGGCGGGGAGGGCCGCGATCACGCCCCCCGTCTGCCGCGTGCGGATGTAGACCAGCTCGTCCGTCGACACGGCGGTAGCGACCGAGAACCCCTCAGGGAGCGCCTCCACGTGCAGGGCCCCCATATCGCGGGGCTCGGGTAGGTATGGGTACCACTGGTCCGGGTCCAGCCCGATGATGCACTCCGCGTTGTAGGCGCGCCAGCCGGGGATGGACCCCGGTCCCCGTAGCTCGCCCACGCCCGTGACGGTCCGGCTGATCTCGCGTTCGCCCGCCAGGAGGCAGTGGTCGGAGCTGCGGACGACGCGCTCGCCGCCCGCCGCCCTGAACGGGAAGCACACATTCTGGGGCCAGTCACCATCCGTGTCGGGTTCCAGACGACCATCGAGCCAGAAGCGCGCCTCATCGAAGAACTGCCGCGAGAAGCCCGTGGGGTCCGCGATCTGGGCGCGCTCCGGCTTCAGCGTCGGGATCACGCCCCAGTGCTCATACGCTTCGTTCCACGCGGCGTAGAGCTGGCCGCTGGTGGGCGGCGCGTAGCCCAGGTAGCCGTAGATGACCGTGTACGGCCGCAACAGGTACGAGGAGATCGGGTGCGCCAACCTGAGGAACGCGCGGTCCCACGTGCCATCGGCATGGTTGATGCCCCACGCGTGGCGCTGGGCAAACGCCTCATACCGGTAGGTGACCTCGTTGAGCCCTTCGCCGCTGAGTGCAACCTCGGGCAGGGCCTCCCGGAGTTCGCGGTGCAGGGCAACGTTGCCCGCGATCATGTTCATCCCGTCGACAAGACCGTTGTGGTCGTTGAAGATGCACAGTGTCTGGTCCAAGTGGAGCGCATCGACTGCGTGATCGGTACACAGGTCCTTCATCCGCGCGATGAACAGCTCGCGCCAGCCTTTGTGCGCCGGGTTGATGTAGGCGAACTTGATGATGGGATCTGCCCGGTCCCAGAGCCACCATTCCTTCTCGTGCGCACCCCAGGGGCTGCGGACCTGGTAGGGCTCGAAGTCGCCGTACAGCGGGTGGAGTGGGTCGCAGCCAAAGTAGTTGACGTGCAGCATCACGTGGTAACCGAGCGCGTGAGCTCGCGAGAGGAAGGCGTCCAGCCCATCGATGGGCTTGTCGTAGGTCGGGTAGTCGCGGTCGTAGCCCGCCGTGCGCCAGTCCGGGATGTAGAGCAGCGTCTGCTTCGGGTCGATGCGCGCGGCCAGCTCCTCGATGGTCGGTGCATCCATCCCCATGATGACGCAGCAGCGGATGTCCTTCACCCAGGCGGGCGATTGCTCGGCAACGCGGGTCGGGGCGAAGGCATGCTCGGCCCAGTCGCGGTACCGCCGAGCCGGCACGCGCCAGTCACCCTCGTACACGTTGACGTGCCAAGGCACTGAGACCAAGCCCAACACCGGCTCGAATGGCGCGGTAGCCATGGTGACGAACTGCAGGCGCCACCCGTCAGGCGTCCTCTGTACCGTCACCCGCTTGAACACGCCCAGCGTGTCGTCGCCCCAGACGTAGAAGCCGCGGCCTTCCCCCTCCACGATGACCAGCTGCGCTTCCCACGTCATCGGGTAGTCGAAGCTCATGGAGTCGATGGGCGCCCGTCCGTCCAGTCGCACCCCGGAGTTCCCCGGAACGATGATGCTCATGTTGAGCGGGATGTTGCCCGTCACCCAGGCCAAGCCGTACACGCCCCCTTCGGGAGACGAGCAGCGCTGGGTCAGCACGAGGTCGCCCGAGACGTCATCGACGGTTGAGGAGGCCTCTACCCACGTTCCCGGCAGGCCCTCAAATGCCGTCATGCGCCCGTCTGGCCCTTCTGCATCCACGGCGGCCCAGTGTTCGCGCGCGGTGCGGAGGATGCCCACACTCCGGGCATCGCCCGCTGGCGTCACAAACGCGTGACCCGAGGCATCGACCAGAGACGTCAGTCCGCCCGCGTCGATCCGCGCCACGTAGGCATTGCTCTGAACGGTCACCGCGCCGGCAGGGCACTGCGCCGTGCCCACAGCGGTCAGTGCCGCGATCCACGCGCCGACTCGAGCCATGAGAACCGCCTCTCCCTACCCGCCGAGGTACTCCCGGCCGAACTGGCGGCCGTGCGTGAACAGCGCATCGACGTTCTCGAGCGGTACCTCGGGCATGACCGAGCTGGTCGACGACAGCACGAAGCCCCGCCCGGGCCCGGCGATGGTGAAGGAACGCTCGACCGCGCGCCGTACATCGTCGGCCGTGCCGTGCGGCAGCGTCGAGGTCACCGATACACAGCCCCAGATAGCGATGGGGCGGCCCTTCGCGTCGCGGAGCCGGGCCATCTCGCCATAATCGACGCCGTGCTCCTCCTCGAAGCCCTGCAGGCCGATCACCCCGAGGTCGAGGACGTCGCCGAGGATCGGTCTGATGTCGCCGTCGCAGTGCCATACGATGCCGATGCCGGCCTCGACCAGGGGCTCCAGGCACCATTTCAGCTCCGGGAAGTAGATCTCTCTCAGCGCCGCCGGGGACATGATGGGGCCCTTGGCCGTGCAGATGTCCTGCCC
>Ga0116184_10004752_pt1 | contig 10630 bp, 9 predicted proteins | sample AD_JPNNA5_MetaG_FD_89886 | JGI IMG/M metagenome (GOLD analysis project Ga0116184, IMG submission 89886) | Active sludge microbial communities of municipal wastewater-treating anaerobic digesters from Japan - AD_JPNNA5_MetaG | ecosystem: Engineered > Bioreactor > Anaerobic > Digestate | place...
TCTTTATTCAAGCTTTTAAAAAATATTGCAAGTATTTCAAAGGATAAATGGATAAGATTGTTATATGCTTATCCGAATAATTTCCCTTATGAAATACTAGATATTATACTTGATAATAATTTTTTCTGTAAGTATCTTGATATACCAATACAACACGTATCTTATTCTGTATTAAAAAGCATGAAAAGAGGAGGTGATAGAAAAAGTATCGAAAAACTCTTTAATAACATAAAGAAAAAAATTCCTAATATTGCTTTAAGAACTTCAATTATTGTTGGGTATCCGACTGAGACCAAAAAAGATTTTTACGAATTAATTGATTTTTTAAAAGAACAAAAAATAGATAGAGTGGGTGTATTTACATATTCTCACGAAGAAAATACAGGTGCATATATATTAAAGGATTCAGTTTCCTCGAAAACAAAAGAAAAGAGAAAAGAAATTATTATGGAAATCCAACGAGAAATCTCAAACAATTTAAATTCAAAAAAAATTGGTAAAATTTTTAATGTTTTAATAGATGATAAAGATGAGAATTATTATTATGGACGAACTGAATATGATGCTCCTGAAATTGACAATTTGGTTTTAATTAAGAATGAAAAAAATACATCTTTAAAAATTGGACAATTTGCTAAAGTTCTTATAACAGATTATTCCGATTATGACTTATACGGTAAAATAATTATTTAAATAAAATTATGAGACAATTTATTAAAATCCTTATTTTTTCATTATTTTTTATTTCATTTTTGTATTCACAAACAAATGTAATAAAATTTAATGATATCGATTTTCCAAAATTTACTCCAAGTATTCTAAATTTCTATTCTTACAATAATAAACAAAATAGAATTGATGTTTTTATTCAAATCCCATATAAAAACTTAAGGTTTGTTAAAGAAGGATCTTTATTTTCAGCATCTTATGAAATTAGTATCATTATTAGTGATTTTAAAAATATTATTTATGACAGATCCTTTTTAAAAAAATTATCAACTGAAAACTTTGATCTTACGACATCTTTACAAACTTATGATCTTACTCAAAAATCATTCGATTTAAAACCCGGTAAGTATAGTGTTGAAATAATTGTGACTGATGAGGACTCAAAAAAATCATATAAAACCAGACAAAATATCGAAGTAAGAAACTTTGATGATGATAAAATAAATATTAGTGACTTATTGTTTGTTTCCAAAATAAATGAAAAAGATGGAAAACTAAAAATAATTCCAAATATTTCAAATAATATTGGAAATTTAAATGACACTTTTTACGTGTTTTACGAAGTATATTCACCAGTAATAATCAATGATTCTTTAGAATTCGAATACTCTATATACGATAAAGAGGAAGATGTTGTTTTATCAGGTAAATCATCTAGTTTTATATCAGATAACACTACACAAGTAATTATACCAATTAATAAGAAAGATTTAATATTTGGCAAGTATCGTCTTTATATTGAAGTAAAATCTCAAAAATATAAAAATTTTATTAGTAAAAAATTAATTGGTAAAGATTTCTTAATTAGGTGGCAAGATCTACCAATAAGTATAAATGATTTAGACTTAGCAATTAAACAAACATCTTACATTGCATCTTCAAATGAAATGGATAGTCTTACTTCAGCAAAAGATCAAAATGAAAAATTGAAACGATTTTTATCTTTTTGGAAAAACAGAACACCTTCTATGGAAGAATATTTTGCAAGAGTGGATTATGCAAATGAAAAGTTTAAAACTCATAGAGAAGGTTGGAAAACGGACATGGGTATGGTTTTTATTATTTTTGGTGTACCAGATAATATTGATAGACATCCATTTGAATTAGGAGACCCTCCATACGAAATATGGGATTATTATGCTATAAATCGTAGATTTATTTTTGTTGATGAATCTGGTTTTGGAGAGTATCGTTCAGTATATCCAATTTGGGACGATAGAGTAAGAATTAGATAATTATTGTATCCTTCTTAAAAAGTTCTAAAATATGTTATTGATTATTTTTATAAAATTTAATATATTATTAATCTTGATAATTTAATAAAAAATTCGGAGAAATAGATGAAAAGAACTTATCAACCTAGCAGGATTAAAAGAAGACACAAACATGGATTTCGTGCAAGAATGAAATCAAAAGATGGAAGAAAAGTATTAGCTAGAAGAAGAGCTAAAGGTAGAAAAAAATTAACAGTTAGTGACGAAAAATAAATTATACTAATTCATAATTATTAAATTATTCTTGAAAAACACTCTTAAAAAAAAAGAAATTTTAAGAGGCTATAATGTTTTCAGCAGGGTAATAACATCTGGAAAACTTATTAAACGGGGAAATATATCGTTTTATTATCTTGTTTCGAATTGTCAAAATAATAACAATATTAAAATTGGTTTTGCCGTCTCAAAAAAAGTAAAAACTGCTGTTAAACGTAATAGAATAAGAAGACTATTGAAAGAGTATTTTCGTTTAAACAAATTTTCTTTTTATAAGTTAGCTTTTTCAAGAGAAATATTTCTTATGTGTGTTGTAATTTATAATGCTAATAAAATAGATTTATTAAAAAGCGTAAATTACTCACTAATTAAACATGATTTTGATTTAATTTTACAAGAATTAGAAAACCAGCTCTAAAAATAAACAAATAAATGAAAAAAATAGTAATCTTATTGATACAGTTATATAAAACGATTATTTCTCCTTTTTTTCCTTCTACTTGCCGCTTTTATCCATCTTGTTCATCTTACAGTATTGAAGCGTTAAAAAAATACGGTTTTATTAAAGGCTTTTTTTTATCAATTAAAAGGATATTAAAATGCCACCCATTTCATCCCGGTGGCTATGATCCTGTACCATAAAATAATCGGAGGTTAGATGGATCGTAATACTACAATTGGATTTATTCTCATTACAGTGATATTGATGATCTGGATTTTTCTGGTTACACCAAAACCAGAACAAAATATCAATTTAGAACAACCAAAAAATGAAAAGAATTCAACCCAATCTTTAGAAAAAAATTACCATAAAGATACAAGTTCTATCGTACAAAATAACGATTTAGTACTAAAAGCCAAAATTGATAGCTTTGGCAAATACTTTTATGATAAATTAAATGGTAATAATGATATTCTTACCATTGAAACAGACAAAATCATTTTAAAAGTAGAAAAGAAGGGTGGCAACATATTAGAATGGACATTAAAAGAATTTAAAACATGGAATAATTATCCCGTTCAACTAATAAGAAACTCAAATGGTGGTGACTTCAATTTACTATTCAATACATTAGATGGAAAATTAATTAATACTAAAAACTTATATTTTAATGGTAATTTTAAAAACGGGGATTATATAAAACTTCAAGAAGGGCAAAAATATTCAATAAGCTTAATTTTATCTTTCAAAAATGATTCCAGTAAAATAATAAGAGAATATACTTTTGAGAATGGTAAATATTCATTCGAATCTAATGTAAAGTTAATTGGAATGAATAATATTATTGCAGGCCCTGATTACCAAGTACTTTGGGAAAATCATCTTAATCTAACAGAATATAACTCTGTTGATGAATCTGGTTTTTCTTATGCTTATGCTATGTATGGCGATGAATTAATTGAACTTGATGGAAACTCATTCGATCATCCAAAAATCGATAAAAAAGATGGACAAACAAGATGGGTCTCAACTAGAAACAAGTATTTTGCTTCTGCAATAATTACTAAAAATCAATTTGGTTCAGGTTATTATTTAGAAGGTAAAAGCTTTCATATAAAAGATGAAGGGATTGATGAACAATACTCTATTGCAATTAAAATGCCCTACAATGAAAGTTCCTTAGAAAGTAATACTTTTGAAGTATTTATTGGTCCTTCAGATTATTCAATTTTAAAAAGTTATGATGTTGGTTTAGAAAAAATAATAAGTCTGGGTTTAACTTGGTTGATAAGACCAATTTCTGAATATTTTATGATTCCCTTATTTAAACTTATACATTTGGTTATTCCAAATTATGGGTTGGTCATTATCGTATTTACATTCATTATTAGACTTCTTTTACATCCTTTGAATAAATCTCAGATGGATTCAATGAGAAAAATGCAGGCTTTACAACCTATGATTAATGAAATTAGAGAAAAATATAAAGATGATGCTCAAAAAATGAATATGCAGATGATGAAGCTGTATAAAGAGTACGGTGTAAATCCTGCAAGTGGTTGTTTGCCTTTATTACTTCAAATGCCAATATTATATGCTTTATGGGCTGTTTTCAGATCTGCAATAGAATTAAGACAAGCTAGTTTTGTGTGGTGGATTACAGATTTAGCCAATCCTGATGTTATACTCCATTTACCATTCAAAATACCAATTTTTGGAATAAATCAATTAAGTGGATTAGCTTTAATGATGGGTGTAACAATGTTTTTTCAACAAAAAATGTCTATTAAAGATCCACGGCAAAAAGCTATGGTTTATTTAATGCCAATTTTATTTACTTTAATGTTTAATAATTTCCCTTCAGGATTAAATTTATATTACTTTTTATTCAATCTAATTTCTGTTGTTCAACAATTATATTTAACGAAAAGTAAAAAAGGTCAAGTAGTATTACAAAAAATTCCTGAAAAAGAAAGAAAAAAAGGTTTTATGGATAGGATATTAGAAGCTCAAAAAGCTCAGCAATCTCATGTCAGTAAAAAGAAAAAGTAAAGTTAATAAATTAAATAAAACCCAATGTCTTACCAATACATTGGGTTTTTTATTATTAAGATGTTTAACAAAAAGATACTTTTAAAATTAGTAAAAAATAAAATATAATAAATTTTGGAAAGGAATTAAGAAGTACCGAAGGTGGGACTCGAACCCACACGAAGTTTTAGCTTCACTGGATTTTGAGTCCAGCGCGTCTGCCAGTTCCGCCACTTCGGCAAGTCTTTAAATATAATAATTTTTTTAAAAAAAGTCAAATTATTTTTGTTTTCATTGCAATTATATATTTTTTTTTGTAAATTTGTAAAATATAAATATCGGAGTTTAATATGTTTGCTTTTTTTATAATTCTGAATATTATAGTTTGTATTTTATTAATGATTGTAGTCTTAATGCAATCAAGTAAAGGTGGAGGCTTAGCAGGAACTTTTGGTGGAGCTGGAATGGGTGCAGTTTTTGGAGTAAGAAGAACTGCTGATTTTCTATCAAAAGTAACTACAGTGCTTGCAATAATTTTTGTAGTCTTAACATTGCTTATTAATCTATTCTTTTTACCTGGTAAAACAACAAAGGAAAGTGTTATTCAAACAAATACTGAGCAAATGCCAACTATACCTCAAGTTCCAAGGCAATCTGCTCCAGCTGCACAACCTCAACAACAAAAGTAGTTTTAATAGCAGTAGTAATTTTTACTACTGCTCAATACTATGCAAGTTTACTTATCTGGCGGTATTGAATACGCCAATAATTTTGGAAAAGACTGGAGAAAAGATTTATCTATTTGGCTAACATCTACTTTACATCACAAAGTATTTGATCCCACATATGAGAGTTTAATTTTCTTCAGAAAAAATTTCCCAAATTTTAAAAGAGAGCAATTAAAATCCCTATCATTTAATGAGATAAGAAATATAATAAGTAAACTAATCGATTTCGAAATTAGTACTATTCTTAATAACATTGATTATGTGATTTGTCTTTGGGATGAAAGCTGTGCCTTAGGAGCGGGAACACAAGGAGAGATAACGGTTGCAAAATATTTTAAAAAACCAGTATACTTAGTAACAAAGATTGATAAAATTAAAATTCCATCATGGGTAATAGGTTGTTCTCAAGAAATTTTTAATGACTTTAACGATTTAAAGCAATTTCTTCAAAATAAATATCTTTCAACTTAAATTTTATACACCTTCTTTTAATAAAATTTGGTTAGTTTTCGATCTAGTCTCACCTATATTAGTTATATAAATTGCTGGTCTTTCTTCTAATGGACACGCAAATTCGCAAGCACCACAACCAACACATAAAGCAGGATCAACTATTGGTCTTTTCAAGTGAACTGGTTCACCATTTCTTTTAAAACTATCAATTTCTTCAAGATAAATTGATTTCGGTGAAGTTGGACACCATTCTTCACAAACAATACAAGGTGTATTCATTGCCCAAGGTAAACATCTGCCTTTATCGATAAACGCTAAACCAATTTTAATTGGATTCTTTCTGGAATTCTCGGTTTCATTTTGAGAAACCCATCCTTTTTCATATTGATTAATTTCATTAATTGCACCAGTTGGACATACTGTAGAACATAGAGTACAACTTGGCTCACAGTAACCAATTCTAGGTATTAATGTTGGTGTCCATAATCCTTCGAAGCCAGCTTCAGAAAAAGTTGGATGCAAAGCATTATTTGGACATACTTTCATACATGCACTACATTTAACGCATTTAGATAAAAATTCCTTTTCTTCTAAAGCTCCTGGAGGTCTTATTAATTTTGAAGAATAATTTACGTCTAATCCAGCTTCAGATCTTAATAAAGGAACAGAAAATACACCCATTATAATACTTGTTATTGCTTTTCGTTTTGAAATATTTGGTGTACTAATTGTAAATTCTTTTCCTGGGAAAAATTTAAACTTAAGAGAATTTTCGGGACATTCACTAATGCAATTTAAACATAAATGACATTCAGATGATCGCCACTTTTTTCCAGGTTGAGGGTCATCACCACCTTGACAATATAATTCACATCTATTGCAATTTGTGCATAACTTTTCATTTTTTTCTAAACCAAAAATTGAATATTTAGAGAAAACCCCTAATAAAGCACCTAATGGGCATAATAATCTACACCAAAAACGTGTAACATATCTATTGGCAAAAACAATAATGATAAAAATCAGACTTATTAATAACGTTGAATTATAATAAACTGGTTTATATGGTATTATAGTATGTTGTCCTAAATATAATAAAAAGTTTGCAATAGTATTTAAAAAGGGGATATTATCATTGTAAAGGAAAGATGAAATACCAATAAAAGAATAATTAATAGTTGGGATTAAAAATGTAGACATTGTTCTAGTTATCAGACAAATTGGATCAAGGAGACCGATTTGAACTGTCGTAAAAATCGAAGCAGATAAAAGAAAAAGTAAGATATAGTATTTTATCTTTTGCCAATTTTTATAAGAATTAGTTTGTAATCTTCCTTTACCTTTTAGTTTTCCAAAATTGAAACTTGAAATAAAATGATTTATTGTTCCAAGTGGGCAAATCCATCCACAAAAAAATCTTCCAAGAAAAAGAGTCAATACTATTATGATTAATGAATAAATCAAATTATTATATATAGTATGACTCGATAATAAAGTACTTATAGCTATCAAAGGATCAATTTCAAGAAACATACTCACTGGATAGGGAAGTTTAATACTTTCTATATTCTTAGTATTACCAGTAAATTCACTTTTACTAATCAAAGAAATAAAAAGAAAGAAGAATATTATTTGTGAAAATGTTCTTGTTTTTTTATTAAATAATTTCATGAATAAAACCCTAAAACCATTTTTATAAAAATAAGAATATAAATTTTTATATTCAAGAATATTATCAATAAAAAATTATATTTGACTTGAAGACTTAATTTTTTCAATTTATATTGAAATAAAATTTTTGGATAGGTTTTTTAATGAAAAAGAAAAAAATTTTTTTATTAGATGCTATGGCTCTTATTTATAAGTATTACTTTGTTTTTTTATCCAGGCCATTAGTAACTAGCAAAGGAGAAACCGTTGGCGCTATTTATGGTTTTTTGAATTTTGTCTTTAGTATCCTTGAAAAAGAAAAACCAGATTATATTGCTGTCGCTTTTGATAATAAAGAACCAACATTTAGACATAAACTTTTTCCTGAATACAAAGCAACAAGACAAAAGATACCAGAGGATTTAATCCCACAGACCGAAAAAATTAAAGATATAGTTAAATGCTTGAATATTACATTATTGGAATTTCCAGGTTATGAAGCTGATGATATAATAGGTACTTTAGCAAAAAATATTTCATTAAAAGGTGTTGATGTATTTTGTGTAACTAGCGATAAAGATTATTTTCAGTTAATTGATCATAATATTAAAATATATAAACCCGGAAAAACAGGCAATGATGTTGAAATAATTACTGAAAATGAAGTCAAAGAAAAATATAATCTATCTGTAAATCAACTAATCGATTTTTTTGCTTTGATGGGTGATCCAACAGATAATATTCCAGGAGTACCTGGAGTGGGTGAAAAAACAGCATTATCATTGTTACAAGAATGGGGTTCACTTGATAATATTTATAATAATTTAGAAAAAATTAATAAAAAAAGTATTTATGAAAAACTGAAATCAAACAAAGAATTAGCATATTTATCAAGAGAATTGGTAAAAATTAATGTTAATGTTCCATTAAAAATTGATCTTAGTGAATTAGAATTGAAAGATTATGATACTGAAAAATTATCTAATTACTTTAAGGAATTAGAGTTCAAAAGTCTAGAAAAAAGATTAACTCCAGATATTAAAGAAAATATAAATTCGAATAATTTTGAAAATAATGACGATAAACTTAAAGAAGAAAATATTAATAGTATTAAAAAGAATTATCATTTAGTAAAAAATCTTAATGAAATTGATAAAATTGTTCAGGACATAATAAAAAAGAAATTTTTCTCTTATGATTTAGAAACTACATCTATTGAGCCATTAAATGCTGAAATAGTTGGTATTGCAATTTCCTTCGAAGAAAAAACGGGTTATTATATTCCAGTATTGGTTGAAAACATACTAGAAACAAACGTTATTTCACTAAATTTCACACCCCAAAAAAAGGATGAGAATTTATTACCAGTTCATATTGTTTTAGAGAAATTAAAATGTATTCTAGAAGATGAAAAAATAAAAAAAATTGGTCAAAATATAAAGTATGATATGCTTGTTACTTCCAGATATGGCATAACTATCAAAGGGATAGGATTTGATTCAATGGTTGCAAGTTATATTTTAGATCCTGATTCTCAACATAACCTCGAAGCACTTGCAAAAAGGTATTTAAATTATAAAATGATTCCAATATCAGATTTAATCGGATCTGGTAAAAATCAAAAAAATATGAAAGATATTGATATTAATTTAGTTTCGAATTACGCTTGTGAAGATGCCGATATAGCTCTTCGTTTAAAACCTATATTAGAAAAAGAATTAGAAAAAAATGGAATGAATAAATTATGCTATGAAGTAGAATTCCCTTTAATAAACGTTTTATTTGAGATGGAAAGGGTAGGGGTACTGATTGATACCAAATTTTTAAAAAAGATATCTGAAAACATAGAAAAAAAACTTAATAAATTAGAAACAGATATTTATGATCTAGCTGGTGAAAAATTTAATATTAATTCAACAAAACAACTTCAAAATGTATTATTCGAAAAGCTTAGATTAATTTCTGATAAAAAAACTAAAACTGGCCAATCTACAGATGTATCTGTCCTTGAAGATTTAAAATTTCAACATCCAATAGCTGAAAAATTATTAGATTATAGACAATTAACAAAATTAAAATCTACATATATTGATGTTTTACCAAAATTAATTAATCGAAGATCTGGAAGAATTCATACTTCATATAATCAAACTATAGTATCAACAGGTAGGTTATCTTCTTCGAATCCAAATTTACAAAATATACCTATTCGAACTGAGATTGGTAAAGAAATTAGAAAAGCTTTTATTCCTGAGAAAGGTTATAAGATATTCTCTGCTGATTACTCACAAATTGAATTAAGAATTATGGCCGAAATCACCCAAGATGAAAATCTAATAAATGCTTTTTTAAATGATGAAGATATCCATTCAAGTACTGCTTCAAAAATATTTGGAGTTTCAATTAAAGATGTCTCTTCTGACATGAGAAGAAAAGCAAAAGAAATAAATTTTGGTATTATGTATGGTATAGGTCCTTTTGGTTTAAAAACTAGATTGGAAATATCTCAATCAGAAGCAAAAAAGATTATTGATAATTATTTCATTAAATATCCTGGAATAAAAAAATATATGGAAAATACAATAAATGAAGCAAGAATGAAAGGTTATGTTACCACTCTTTTAGGAAGAAGAAGATATTTCAAAAATATTAATAGTAAAAACAATACATTAAGGCAATTAGACGAAAGAGCTGCAATAAATATGCCTATACAGGGAACTGCAGCTGAGATGATTAAAATTGCAATGGTCAATATTCAAAAAGAAATTGAGAAAAATAAATTAAAATCTAGAATGATAATACAAGTTCATGATGAACTTGTATTTGAAATATATGAAAAAGAAATTGAAATTATTTGTCCAATAATTGAAAATAAAATGAAGACAGCTTTAAATCTTAAGGTTCCAATAAAGGTTGATACCGGCATTGGTGATAATTGGTATGAATCTCATAAATGATCCTATTTACTTTTTCCCTTTGATATAAGCATTGATATACCGATTAAAATTAATATTATTGGCCAATAAATAGCTAAGAAATCCCATACTTCATAATAAAAAAGATATCCTAACCTTGTAAAAGTAATTAGTAGCCCAATACAAATAAAA
>Ga0116184_10004755_pt1 | contig 10627 bp, 13 predicted proteins | sample AD_JPNNA5_MetaG_FD_89886 | JGI IMG/M metagenome (GOLD analysis project Ga0116184, IMG submission 89886) | Active sludge microbial communities of municipal wastewater-treating anaerobic digesters from Japan - AD_JPNNA5_MetaG | ecosystem: Engineered > Bioreactor > Anaerobic > Digestate | place...
CCGTAGTTTTGAATAAATTTTCTGACAGCCTTGATCTTTTTGTTACTTTTTGTATCAAGACAAAAAGTAAATAAGAAAAAGCCTTGCGTGTCGAATTCTAACTGAGAGTATATTTACAATCTATCTAACTCATCCCTAACTCACAGATAATTTATTGATTAGAATACCATATTTTTGCATAAATTTCTTAGAAATTTGATTTTCGGCTTTACTATCCTTTTTAGTTAGATAATTATTCCTAATTAATGAAATAATGGCAATTGGTAAAAGAACGAAAATCCTAGATAATTTTGGGTTTCTTAATAATTTTGATTTTTTAATAATTCTAGCTTATAGATAGCAAAAGCATTGAATGGATTGAACTTTTAAGTGAAAGATTATTGCGGGGGTTCAGAACAATCTTATTTTATGACAAAGCTCGAAAATAGGTGAATTATTTAAGTATTAAATTGACTTAGTTATTATTCATGCGTTAAGCCAAGTTTTTTTCATCTTTCTATCATATAAATAGGCAAGAAGGATAAATAAAACATATGAAATCAGTACAACAGAAGTTCGCAAAGAATCATTATTTTTCATTATTTCGGGCTCATTATTAAAAGTCATTCCCGAGAAACTGGCTATCATTAAAAATAAGATGACATACGAAAAAATATTTCTTTCCTTTATCAACAGCCAAGCAATTAAAACAAAAAGTATCTCTATTGAATATGTTAGGTAGGGGAAGCTCCATAAACCAAATCCTACTTTATATGTCCCAAATAATATCGGCAAATCATTTGTGTGAACAATTAAATCAATAAACCAATGAGATAACACACATAAACCTAAAATCCATGCCCATCTTTTTTTATTCTGAATCCAAAATAGAATAAACACAATTAATGAAACTATAATAGCACCTAATAATGAATGGGAAAAAGGTAAATCCAATTGGTTTCTAAAAAAAGGATTATTGTTTGAAAGATAAGATGCTTTTTCAATCCCCAACAAAACAAATGTAAAAGCAATTAAATCCAACAACTGTACCGAAGTAAATAACAACCATAATGGGAGTTCTGGAACTTTTTTCTTTACTATGTATCCTAATCCATAATGACCGATAAACATAAATAAAAAAAATATTTATTAATAGCCTAGTGCTAAGAGAAATACGATTACTCCTGTTAATTCAACATCTATGCTTTTCGCAAAATTAAAATAATTAAATACGATTTCTGTTTGCTCTTATAATATTAATTTCTGTCGATGGCAGTGGTTGTAATATTATTATTTGCATCGATCGCAATATCGTAATCGTAACAGTCTAACATGACTACTGTTTCAATATATTCAATATTAGCTACGGTTATGGTAAATACAACTTCGCCGGGAGCATAACTACTACTAGGTGAAGAGGTGCCGGGGTCAACATTATTTATATTAACCGTGCTACCACCCGATGTTTTTATTTGAACACTTGCTTTTTGTGTTCCATTATTCATTATTCTGGCAGATGGATCTTCATCTTTGCATTTTTTACAGCTGTTAAAGCCGAACATACTAATAATTCCAATTAATAAAATGGAACATAAAATTCTTACTTTTTTCATCTTTATTTTTTTTAGTAAACGTTTTTTTGTTTATATATTTTTCAATCTAACATCTTTCATTATTTTATTCCAACTATCATTTTAGAAATAGATTTTTTAACCGTATCAGACAAAGAATCTGTATAATGAGATTCTGTTAGGAATATAATCTCTTTTGATAAATCGGGATGTTTTTTTATAATCTTAATCATCAATTTAAAAGCATTATATCTTACAGATGCTTGCTTTTCTACCTTTTCCCAAATTTTCGCACAAATATCGAACAGTTTTCCTTCGTATTCATCACCTAAGTTCATTCGTTGTAGAATTATCAATAGTTCTCTGAGCTGGTTATCAGGTTTATCCGGTAACGTATCTATTATTTTTTTATGTACTTATGTATTCGTTGGTCATTTTTATCCATGCAACTCCACAACAACCATGCCGCTCTCAAGGAATAGGGTTGTTTATCTGCAATGGCTAATCTAATAATTTCTTCAAAATCATCAGGATGAGATTTCAGGTAGGATATCATATCCGTTTTGTATGAATGAGTTAAAATATATTCCAGCTTATTCAATTCGAGTTCGAAGTTTGTATTTGTTTGAAATAATGTATTTTTATTCTAAATAAATACTCCTCACGTTTATTATAAGTAGATTTAATTAGTTTAACTTTATTTTTACAGTACAGTAGCTCCAAAAGTATCTCCCTTCGCTAAATCGCCGGAGTTAAAGCCTAACATAAACCATTTAGTACGTTGTTTAGAGGTGCCATGGGTAAAAGCATCGGGAACTACATATCCCTGACTTTTTATCTGTATCTTGTCGTCTCCCACTGCTGCCGAGGCATTCATGGCTTCTTCTATATCGCCGGCTTCTAAAATAGATTTCATCTTTTGTGCATAATGTGCCCATACTCCCGATAGGAAATCGGCTTGTAGTTCTAACCTTACCGATAAGTCGTTATATTCGCTTTCGCTTAATGAACTTTTTTTAGCATGTACTTTATCTAATATTCCAAGTAAGTTTTGTACGTGATGTCCTACCTCGTGAGCAATAATATAGGCCTGTGCAAAATCGCCTTCTGCTTCTATCTTCCCTTGCAGCTCTTCTAAAAAGGCTAAATCAATATATACTTTCGAATCGCCGGAACAATAAAATGGACCTACCGACGAGGAAGCATTTCCACATGCCGATTCTACCGAATTGGTAAAAAGTACCAGCTTCGGCTTAACATAGGTTTTTCCCATTCCGGTAAATAAACTGTCCCACACATCTTCGGTATCAGCTAGTACCACCGCTGTAAATTGGGCAAGCGAATCGTAACGAGTTTCCGATTGACTTGTTTCCTGTTCTTGGGTTGAATTTTCTAAAGCGTTAAAAATTTGAGAAGTGTCGCCTCCCATTAATGCAAAAATAATTGCTATAATAATTCCTCCAACACCTCCAATACCGGCTATGCTTTTACCGCTTATTCCTCTTCGGTCTTCCACGTTACCGCTTTGTCTTCTTCCTATCCATTTCATAATTTAAAATTTAAAAAGAGTTTAACAAAAATATTGAATTTAAATAAAATAATGAAGTTTACTTGACTAATTATAATTTAATTTTATATATTTGCCAAATGGTTAAACCAAATAATTAAATTAGATGGTTAAAAATAACGACTTGAATAACAGCGATAAAAATACCGAAAAAATAATATTGGATGCGGCTAAAAAAGTTTTTTTAGTAAAAGGCTTCGATGGAGCTCGCATGCAGGAAATAGCCGATGAAGCAGGCATTAACAAAGCATTGGTGCATTACTATTTTCGAAGTAAAGAAAATTTATTCGATGCTATTTTTAAAGAAGCTTTTCAACAGTTTATGCCTCAAGTGGCCGAAATAGTGAGTTCGGAAGAACCGCTTATTCGCATCATCGAGAAATTTTCGGATATGTACACACGCATGCTTTTAAATAATCCGCATTTACCTATGTTTATACTACACGAAATAAATAGAAACCCGGAACAGCTGGCAGAAAAATTTAGAAGCTTTGGAGTAAAACCGGAACAACTGGTTCAAGTTTTTCAGAAAAAATGTAGCCAGGAAAATTACCGTGTAATTGACCCCCGCCATCTTATTGTTAACTTGTTAGGACTTTGTATTTTTCCGTTTGTGGCGAGACCAATTATTCAAAAACTTATTTTTAATAACAACTCATCCGAATACAATAAATTTCTGGAATCCAGAAAAAAAGAAGTCGCCGAATTTATTATTAATGCTATTTCAATAAAAAAATAATACCATGAGAAAAATATTTTTTCTGTTATTTACTTTTCCGCTTACGCTAATTGCTCAAATAACAGATACATTAACGCTCGATTTTTGTCAGCAAAAAGCATTAGAAAATTATCCGGTATTAAAACAAAAAGACTTACTTAATACCGCAAGCGAAATAAATTTCTCGGAACATATTAAAGCATATTTTCCGCAATTAACTTTAAACGCACAAGCAGTTTACCAGTCGGAAACAACCGAATTGCCTATCCATATACCAAATATGGAAATTCCTTCGCTTAACAAAGATTCATACAAAGCCACCATCGATGTTACGCAACTTATTTACGATGGAGGCGTGGTTTCGGCACAAAAAAAACTGGAGAAAGCCGGTATACAAGCCGAATTACAAGGAGTTGAGTCAGAACTATACAAATTAAAAGATAAAGTAAATACCATCTATTTTTCAATAATTTCTTTACAAGAAAATAAAAAACTATTAAAAGTTGCTAAAAGCGAAATTAATAATAAGCTTTCCAGAATAGAGTCGGGGGTTAAAAATGGCGTTGTTTTAGAAAGTAATGCACTCGTATTAAAAGCAGAAATAATTAAAATGGATCAACTTATTACCGAAATAGATTTTAGTATTTTATCGGGATTTAAAATGCTCGAAGATTATTTAAATATAAGCATTTCCGATAGTGCTAAACTTAAGCTGCCCGATATGGTGGTTCCTGCCATTAATTACGATCATACTCGCCCCGAAATTAAAGCTATTGAATTACAACAACAAAAACTGGATGTCTCTAAATTATTACTCGATGCTAAAAGAATGCCTAAAGTAGTGGCTTTCGGACAAGTGGGATATGGTCGCCCAGGATTAAATATGTTATCGAATACCTTCGATTCTTTTTATTTAGTGGGAGCTAAATTAAGCTGGAATATATGGGATTGGAACGAAACCGCTCAGGATAAAAAATTAATAGAAATTAAAAAAGAATTATTAGAAACACAAAAAGAAACGTTTAATCAAGGATTAAAAATAGTTTTAGAAAAATATATAAATGATATTTCGAAAAATGAAAACCTAATATTGTCAGATAATGAGATAATTATGTTACGCGAAAAAGTTGTAAAAACAGCCGAATCGCAATTAGAAAATGGAACTATTACTGCTACGGAATATATTACCGAATTGAATAATTTAATGCAAGCCAAAATAAATTTACAAACACATACCATTCAGTTAATTAAATCAAAAACCGATTATTTAACCTGGAAAGGGAATTATTAATAATCTTACGTATTGAAAAATAAAGTTTTAACAGAATAAAAAAATCAAAAATATGAAATCGAACATATTATTTTTAGTGGTGATAGTTTTATTGGCATCGTGTAAAAACAACAAAAACGGGTCCGATGCCTTTGGCACATTCGAAGCAACCGAAACAACTATTTCATCGGAAAGTGCAGGTAAAATACAATGGATAAAAATAGAAGAAGGGCAAGTATTAAATGCGGGCGATACCATTGCTTTAGTAGATACGGTTCAACTTTCTTTAAAACGGGAAGCATTGCTTGCTCAACAAAAAGCAGCATCTAATAAAGCCAATTATATTTTAGCACAAGTAAAAGTAATTGAAGAACAAATAAAAACGTCGTTGGTGGAAAAAAACAGACTCGAGAAATTATTTAAAGATGGCGCTGCTACTCAACAACAACTCGATAACATAAACGGATTATTGGCGGTTTATGAAAAACAAATTTCAACTATTGAAACACAGAATGCGCCTGTAATTAACGAATTAGAAGCATACGATAAGCAAATAGCTCAACTTACCGATCAAATAAATCGTTCTTATGTAGTGAATCCGGTAAGCGGCACGGTTTTAACAAAATATTCCGAAGCCAACGAGATTGTAAATCAGGGAAAAGCATTGTATAAAATAGCCGATTTAAATGATATTTTTTTACGGGCTTATGTTAGCGGAGCTCAGCTTCCAAATATTAAATTAGAACAAAAAGTAAACGTATTGGCCGATAAAAACGAAAGCGAGCTTAAAGAATACGAAGGCGTAGTAACGTGGATTTCATCAACAGCTGAATTTACGCCTAAAATAATTCAAACAAAAGAAGAACGGGTTAACTTGGTATATGCAGTAAAAGTTAAAGTTAAAAACGATGGTACCTTAAAAATAGGAATGCCGGGCGAAGTTAAATTCTAAACTTTTTAGTATAAAGGAATAGTAAAAAAGAAAATGAATACAGTTGAGGTAAGTAATATAACCAAATCGTATGCAAAAGTGCAAGCTTTGCAAGAAACATCTTTTACTGTTTCTAAAGGGGAGTTGTTTGGCATTATTGGTCCCGATGGAGCGGGAAAAACAACCTTGTTTCGTATTCTTACCACTTTACTAAAACCCGATAATGGAAAAGCTACTGTTTTTGGGTATGATGTGGTAAATGAGTATAAGCATATTCGAAAAATAGCAGGATATATGCCGGGGAAATTTTCACTTTATCAGGATTTGTCGGTAAAAGAAAACCTCGAATTTTTTGCTACCATTTTTGCTACCACCATCGAAAAAAATTATCATTTAATAAAAGATATTTACAGTCAGATAGAGCCGTTTAAAGACCGACGTGCCGGAGCATTATCGGGAGGTATGAAACAAAAGTTGGCACTCTCATGTGCCATGATTCATAAACCCGAAATTTTGTTTCTAGATGAACCTACTACCGGCGTAGATGCTGTTTCGCGTATTGAGTTTTGGGAAATGTTGCAAAAACTAAAAAACGAGGGAATAACGATTATTGTTTCTACTCCATACATGGATGAAGCATCCCTCTGCGACCGCGTGGCATTAATACAATCAGGAAAAATACTTCAGATAGGGAAACCGCAACAAATTATTGAAGAATATAATATGCCTTTGTTTGCATTGAAATCGGGAAATACCTACAACTTATTAAATTACTTGGAAAAATTAGCTGAATGTGAACATGTTTACCCCTTTGGTCAGTATGTTCATTTTATACCAAAAAATAAAAACATAAGTACTGAAATGCTTGTCAACATTATTAAAAAAGATTATCCGGAAGTGGAAGTTACTAAAATAAGTCCAAATATTGAAGATTGTTTTATGAATTTGATGAGAGATGTGTAAAAGAATGACAGAATGATAGAAGGAATGAATGATAGAATTACAGAATGAATATAAAAATAATGATTTATGGGTTATACACAAGAGGAGAAAATTAAATTTTCGGAAGAATTTAAAGTAAGAACGAAAAATTTTTGCATTAACAATTTTACGAATATATCAAGCCATGCCTAAAAATGGGGAATATGTTATTATAGGAAATCAGCTATTAAGGTCTGCTACATCTGTTGCTGCTAATTACAGAGCTACATGTAGATCAAGATCAAAAGCAGAATTTTTTAGTAAGATTTCTATCGTAGTGGAAGAAGCAGACGAAAGCTTATTTTGGTTAGAGGTTTTATTAGAAGGAAGTTTAATGCCTGAAAAAGAAATAATTCCTCTAATTCAGGAAGCAAAAGAAATTACATCAATCGTTTCATCAGCTAGAAAAAATATTTATTAGTTATTTATTCAATCAATCATTCTATCATTCTGTCATTCAATAATTCAATAATTCAATAATTCAACAATTGCTACAAACAGAAAAAATAATAGTAGTAAAGGAGCTGGTAAAAAAGTTTGGCGACTTTATTGCCAACAATCATCTTTCTTTCGATGTCTACAAAGGAGAGATATTCGGTTTTTTAGGAGCGAACGGAGCAGGTAAAACAACTGCCATGAAAATATTATGTGGACTATCGAAACCTACATCGGGAGAAGTTACAGTGGCCGGATACGATGTTTATAAAGAACCGAATAAAATAAAGAATAGGATAGGCTATATGAGTCAGAAATTCTCGCTGTATGAAGATTTAACGGTTCGTGAAAATATTCGGTTTTATGGTGGAATTTATGGCATGCGTTTAAAAGATATAAAAATTAAAAGTCAGCAGTTGATAGAAAAACTGGGTTTGGAAGAGGCAGCTGATAAGCTAATATCCGACCTTCCGTTGGGTTGGCGACAAAAGCTAGCATTTTTAGTCGCTTTAATTCACGATCCGGAAATTGTGTTTTTAGATGAACCTACCAGCGGAGTGGATCCTATAACACGTAGACAGTTTTGGTCGTTAATTTATGAAGCGGCTCATAAAGGAGTTACTATTTTTTTAACAACACATTATATGGATGAATCGGAGTATTGCGATCGGGTTTCTATTATGGTCGACGGTCGTATTGCGGCATTAGATAAACCACAACAGCTTAAAAAAATATATGAGGCTGATTCTATGAACGAAGTATTTATTCGATTAGCTAGAAATAAAGAATTTAAAAAAGAACCGAATAAATCATGAAACATTTCATCGGATTTTTAAAAAAAGAGTTTTATCATATATTCCGCGATAAGCGAACATTAGGTATCTTATTCGGAATGCCGATAGCCCTTATGATGTTGTTTGGCTATGTTATTACTACCGAAGTGAAAGATGCTCGTATAGCCATACTCGATCAATCGAAAGACGAAACAACACGTAAAATAATAGAGAAAATAGCATCGTCGGGATATTTTGTGATTGCAAAAAATTTAGATAACGAAACACAAATAGAAGATTGTTTTCGCAAAGGTTTAGTAAAAGAAGTAATCGTTTTTCAACCCGGGTTCGGACAAAAACTACAAAAAGATAAAAAAGCCTCCGTTCATTTAATAGCCGATGCCTCCGATGCCAACTCCGCAAATTTAATTATAAATTATACCGGTGCTATTATGAACGATTTTATACAAAAAGAAAATGCGTCCGCGGTCTTGCCTATGCAAATCATAACTGAATCGAGGATGTTATATAATCCCGAATTAAAAGGGGTTTATATGTTTGTACCCGGAACTATGGCTATGATATTGGTATTAATAAGTGCCTTACTCACCTCTGTAAGTATTGTGCGCGAAAAAGAAATGGGAACCATGGAAATACTGTTGGTCTCGCCTTTAAAGCCGATACAAATTATTTTCGGGAAAGTAGCTCCCTATATTGCACTTTCTTTTATTAATGTTATTACCATCCTGTTGCTAAGCAATTATGTTTTTGGCTTGCCGGTTAAAGGAAGTTTGCTTTTATTGTTGGCAGAGAGTCTGCTATTTATAATTCTTTCGCTATCGTTGGGCATCTTGGTTTCTTCTCTTACTAATAACCAGCTTACGGCTATGTTTGCCTCTATTTTGGGATTAATGTTACCTACCATTATTCTTTCGGGTTTTATTTTCCCTATTGAAAACATTCCCGCATGGATACAATGGTTATGCTATGCTAATCCAACGACATATTTTATCATTATTTTAAAAAATATTATGTTGAAAGGACTGGGGTTAATGAGTGTGTGGAAGGAAACATTGATTTTAGTGGGAATGACCTTTGTATTATTAGGATTGAGTATTAAAAAATTCAATATCCGTTTAGAAAAATAAAGAAGCAGATGAGGACTATATTATTCATATTGCAAAAAGAATTTATTCAGATAAGTCGCAACAAAATGATGTTACCCATGATATTTGTTGTGCCCTTGATTCAGCTTCTTTTATTAGTAAATGTTGCTACCATGGAAATGAAGCATATTAAAATCTTCATTGTAGATAACGACCTTAGTACTACTTCCCGACAGCTTACGGCTAAGTTTAGTAATTCTAATTTTTTTGTTTTAAAAGGCTATTCCAATCAAATTGCGGAGGCAACAGCATCTATTGAAAATAATAAAGCCGATATGGTGCTTCACATACCCAAAGGCTTTGAAAAAAAATTAGGGAAAGAAAACAAATCGGAATTACAACTGTTATATAATGCCATTAACGGAACAGTTGCAGGAATAAGCAATGCTTATACTACGCAAATAATATCGGGATATAACTACGAAATTTTACCGAGAGGAAGTGGAAGCAGTGCCTTGCAATATAGTGCCGGCAATATCCAAATTATCCCTTCTTTTTGGTATAACCCTACATTAAATTATAAAATATTTATGGTTCCTGCTATCCTTGTATTGCTGGTAACTATAATCGGTTTAGGCTTATCATCGCTTAATATTATTAAAGAAAAAGAAATGGGAAATATTGAACAAATAAATGTAACTCCCATTAAAAAAATACATTTTATTTTCGGTAAACTGCTTCCTTTTTGGATAATAGCACTCCTCATGATGGGTGTTGGATTAATAATTGGAATAATCCTTTTTCATACCCCCATTTTAGGAAGTATTGGGTTGTTGTTTGCGGTAGCATCGGTATATCTTTTGGTAATATTAGGGTTCGGATTAATAATTTCGAATATTTCGTCAACCATGCAACAAGCCGTTTTTGTAGTATTCTTTTTTATGATTATTTTTATTATGATGAGTGGAATATTCACGCCTACCGACAGTATGCCGAATTGGGCAAAAATTATTAATTACATAAATCCGATTGCTTATTTTATGAAAATGATACGAATGATATTATTAAAAGGCTCCGGATTTAAAGACATTTATCAAGATTTCTTCATGTTATTAGGATACGGAATTGTTGTTATTACATTAGCAGTAAATCGGTATAAAAAAGTAGGATAAAAGAATTTTTAAAACGGAAACAACGCAATAATAAAAAACAGTTTTGTGTATGTTTTAGTATAAATTAAAAAATAGTAACTATTCAGGTTGCAAATTAGCAATAGTTTTGAAAGCAGCCAAAATA
>Ga0116184_10004757_pt1 | contig 10626 bp, 5 predicted proteins | sample AD_JPNNA5_MetaG_FD_89886 | JGI IMG/M metagenome (GOLD analysis project Ga0116184, IMG submission 89886) | Active sludge microbial communities of municipal wastewater-treating anaerobic digesters from Japan - AD_JPNNA5_MetaG | ecosystem: Engineered > Bioreactor > Anaerobic > Digestate | place...
AGGCGGCCTTCCCGGCCGGCATCCTGGTGGAGCACCACTATCCCGACGGCCAGGTGTCCTTCCTGGCCTTTTACGCCGAGCGATGATGACCACTGCAAGCAGCGACACTCGACTGAATCCCGACTCCCCGCCGGCGGCGCCGGTGGCGCAACGCCCCCCGACCTACGGCACCATCGCTGTGCTCGGTGCGGGCTGCCTCGTGCTGGGACTGATTGCGCAGCACTCGCTGGACACGGCGCGTGAGGCTCGCAGCGGTCTGCTGCTCTATGCTCTGGCTGCGGCGGCCTTTGGCTGGCTGCTGCGCGGCGTGGCACTGGAACGCTCTCACCCAGAGCCGCAGGCGGCGCCCTTCTCGCTGCGCGCACTGCTGCCCGGGCTGGCCGTGTCGGTGCTGGGCTGCCTGGACCTCGGCGGCAATACCTTTCGCCCCATTGGTACGGTGCTGTGGCTGGGCGGACTCACCTGGACAATGGTGCGCCTGGCACGGGGCGGGCCAGAGCTGCCACTGGCACGGCGCGTCCGTGCCGGCTGGCGTGAGCGGCGCACCCGTGTGCCGCTGTATCTGGTGCTCCTGCTGGCCATAGTGCTGGTGGGCGCCTGGTTCCGGCTCGAGCGGCTCAACGAGGTCCCGGCGGACCTCGGCCCGGACCTGATCTACCACTATTATGACACGCTGGACATCCTGCAGGGCCGCTACCGGGTGCACTTTCCCGAGCGCGAGTCGCTGCTGTTCTACCTCAACGCCCTGGTGGCCTGGTTCGTCGGGCTGACCCCCTACTCGGTTCTGCTCACCTCGGCCCTGATCGGCATTGTCACCCACCTGGCTCTGTTCGCGTTGGGCAACGAACTATACGGGCCGGGGGTGGGGCTGCTGGCGGCCGGGCTGCTCGCGGTCAACCGCTGGCACATCGCCCTGAGCCGCTCGGGTTATCCGGCGGTGTTCACGCCGCTGGTGACCATTCTGGTGCTGCACGCCCTTATCAAGGCGCTGCACAAGCGCCGGCCAATCGACCTGGCCTGGTGCGGGCTCTTGCTGGGGGCGGGGTTCTACACCTACACGCCGTTCAAAGTGATGCCGCTGTTCGTGCTGGTCAGCGTGGGGCTGTACGGCCTGGCCCGGGGCAAGAGCGCCCTGCGCGGCATTGTGCCGCAACTGGCTCTGGTGTTTGTCATCGCCCTGATGGTGGCAGCGCCGCTGCTGCGCTTTGCCATCGAGCGGCCCCGCGAGTATTTCGTGCGCGAGCTGGTGGCGCGTCGCCTGCAGAGCGAGCAGGCGGCAGACAACCCCGGCCTGCCAACCTACATCTGGCGCAGCCTGCTCGGGCTGAACTGGCGCGGTGACGGCACGTCGCGCTGGAACTATCCCGGTGCCAGGCACATGGGCTGGCTGAGCGGGGCGCTGATGGTGCTGGGCCTGGGCTATGCCCTGGCGCGCTGGCGGCGAGGCGACAACCTGCTGCTCCTGGCCGCCTGGTTCATCCTGCTCTTGCCGGCAGCGCTGGGCATGCTGCCACACGACTCGCCGAACAGCCTGCGCATGTCGGGCATGCTGGGCCCGGCCGTGCTGCTGGCCGCCCTGCCGCTTTCGGCCCTGGCCGGGGTGCTGAGCGGCGCCGGCGCGCCCGCGGACGAGGCGGCGCGCGGGGAGCAATTCGTCCTCACGATCGAGTCGCCGGTGCGGCGGCTGGCCTGGCGCTGGTCGGCCGAGACGGTGCGGCCCTGGCGCGCGCTCCTGATCGCGGCCACGGTCACCCTGCTGGCGCTTGAGGCAAGGGAAACGCGGCAATTCTACTTTGTGCAGTTTGTCTCGCGGGCACCGGACCGGGCCAACTATTCCAACGCCAGGGAGATCGCGCGGGCCATTCGCGACTATGGCGACCTCAACACGGTGCACATCAAGGCCCACGAGTTCTGGTTCGATGAAAAGGCACTGCGCGTGAATCTGGGCCTGACTGACGAGACCTGGCGGCCGCAGTTCAGCGTGCTCGCTGCGGACCAGCCGCCTGTGGCGGAGGTCGACCAGCGCGCGCTGTTCATCCTGCACCCCGAGGACGTGCAGGCGCTCTCGGACCTGCGGATCCTGTTTGCACACTGCGTCGCGATGGCTTACCGTTATCCTGACGGGGCCATCGCCTTCCATGCGGTGATGGTCGAACGCTAGCGCGCTTGCATTTGTCGGCGTTCGGGGGTAGAATGGGACTGGACGCAAGCTCGATTCCAAGGAGGGAGATTAATGAAAGGCAACGAAAAGATCATTGAGCTGCTCAACCACCTGCTGGCGGAAGAGCTGACTGCCATCAGCCAGTACATGGTGCACAGCGAGATGTTCGCCGACTGGGGGCTGGACCGGCTGCACGAGATGGTCGAGAAGCGGGCCATCACCGAGATGAAGCACGCCGAAGCGCTGATCGGCCGCATCCTGTTCCTCGAGGGCAAGCCCATCGTCAGCAAGCTCAACGCGATACACGTTGGCGCCGACACGGAAAAGATGATGGCCTTTGACCTCGCGGCCGAGTACGACGCGGTCAAGTCCTACAACGCCGGCGTCAAGACCGCGATGGAGCTGGGCGACCAGGGCACCCGCAGCCTGCTCTCGTCGATTCTCAAGGACGAAGAGGCTCACGCCGATGAAATCGAATCGCAGCGCGAGCAGATCTCGCTCATGGGCATCCAGACCTACCTGGGCAAGCAGATCTAGAGAGCAGCCGGTTCGAGACTCGAGCAAAAAAGGGGGCGCGACAAGTGTCGCGCCCCCTTCCTTGTTGGTGGTCCGAACTAGTCGGCCATTGCGTTCTGCGCCGTGACAAAGAGCTGCACGGTCGAATCAGGACCCCAGCCGGAGGCATTGCGCGCCTTGACCCGCCAGGCATAAGTGCGCCCCGCGAGGAGCGGGAAGGGCACATTGAGCTCGGGATAGGGCGAGAGAATGTTGTAGGTAAAGCTGTTGCCGTTGACCCCAAGGGTGACCAGGTACATATCGGCACCGGCGAGCTGCTCCCAGGTCAGGTGCGGCTTGAGACTATAGACCGTGGTGCCGCTCTCCGGCAGCACGAGCATGGGTGCGCGGGGCAGATCGCCCATATCGCCGGTGACAAAGCTCTCGGGCAGAGACCAGACGAAGCTGCCAGGGGTAGCCTCGTAGCCTACACGCCAGTAGTACTGGACACCGGGCTGCAGGTTGATCAGCAGCGGCGTGCGCCGCTCGGGTCCGGTGAGGTAAGAGCGCGGCGATATCCTGGCAGCAACCTGCGTGAAGGAGGAATCCGTAGCGATGTCCACCCCGTACCAGTAAGTGCCCGCAGCCAGCCAGACCAGCTCTGGCGCCACGGTGGTCACGTTCGAGCCGCAGGCCGGAGACAGTAGAACGGGCACGTCGCCCGGAATGAGAGTGGGCGTCGGGGTAGGCAGCGGGCTGTAGACGCAAGGCAGATAGAGAACAGCAGCCGTCGTGGACTGCGCGTTTCCGCCGGCGGGCCACGGCCAGAGGACAAGCATGAATAGGGCGATGATGATCAGGAGCAGACTACGACGCAACGAGATTCCCCCGAGTCTCATAGCGTGCGGACGGATGCCGCAGCCCAGAATGGCGCGATTATAGGGCTTTCGGCCCGGTTGTCAAATGGTAGAGGCAGGCAACGCGGGCGCGGCAACTCGAGTATAATGCCCATATCTTCCGGAGGCGATGGCTATGGAGAAACAAAAGAACTCGCGGGGCTGTTTTCTGTGCGGGAGGCAAAACCCCATTGGCCTCAAGATGAGCTGGTACAACGACCGCGAGGCACAGTGTGTCACGGCCAGCGTGACCGTGCCGGAGCACTTTAACTCTTACCCGGGCGTGGTGCACGGCGGCATCGTGGCGGCCCTGCTGGACGAGACCGCGGGCCGCTCGATCTTGTTGGACGACGACCGCGACGACAACCTGATGGTCACGGCCAGGCTCGAGATCAGGTACCGCCTGCCAGTGCCCACCGGCCAGCCGATCACCCTGCGCGGCAAGACGCTCCAGTACACTGGCACGCGGGCCAAAGTCAGGGCCGAGGTGCTGCTGGCCGACGGTTCCGTAGCGGCAGAGGCGGAGGCGCTCCTGCTGCGGCCGCCGGCCGAACTGTTCGCGAGCTGGGAAGCGGAAAAGCCCTACTGGAAGGTGTACGACGACTAGTGAACCAGCATCCAGGCAGCGCGGAAGGAACAAACAACGGCCTGTCTCCGTCAGCAATGAGACCAGTGGTCTAACTGTTTCGGTGGCGCTCGTCTCCCACTGGAGGAGCAAGAGCGCCAGCGGAGAGCCAGAGTGAGGAGGCAGTTATGTCCAGTCCTAGCCGCGCATCGCGTATCCCGCATAGCACCAGTGGGCGCTTTGTTCCGCTGCTGTCGTTGCTACTGATCGCTGGTATGATCGCGGGCTGCGTCGGTCCCGCCACGCCCACCTCCGGAACGCACACACCCGGTACCGGCACACCTACGCCCAGGCGGCCCACGGCCGAGACCGGCGGGCTCACTTACGTTCGGTCGGCGTCCTACGCTACCATGACTGGAGGAACACCGAGTATGGCATCCCTGCGTTACACCCTGAGTCAGGGCCAGGAGACCCCCAGCCAGGCCCAGCAGAACACTCTGGCCCAGACGACCGCTCTCACCGCGGCCGAGGTCGAGGTGCTGCTCAAGCGCCTGCCCGAGCTGACCGGCCAGAAAGAGGATCAGGTCGAGTTCAAGCTGCCGCCGCAGACCCTGCCCGCGCCACGGCCGGGACAGACCATCCAGGAGCCCTTCCCGCCCGAGGCGCAAGGACCGGACGTGGTCCAGCCGGTGGTGGGGCCGCTCAAGGTGCTGCGCTACAGTCCGGAAGGCAACGTGGACCTGGCACCCTTCCTCAGCATCACCTTTGACCAGCCGATGGTGCCGCTCACCTCGCACGCCGAGCTGGCGGCGAAGGAGGTGCCGGTCAAGTTGACCCCGCAGCCAGAGGGCGAGTGGCGCTGGGTGGGCACCAAGACGCTGGTGTTCCAGCCGGCGTTTCGTTTCCCGATGGCCACGCGCTACACGGTGGAGATCCCCGCCGGCACGACCTCGGCCAACGGCGGTAAGCTGGCCGAGGAGGTGACCTTCAGTTTTGCCACCCCCGCGCCGGTGTTGGTCTCTTACTTTCCGAACGATTCGCCGCAGCGGCGCGATGTGCTGCTCTTTGCCTCCTTCGACCAGCGCATCGATCCCGCGGCAGTGCTCAAAACGATTCGCGTCAGCGCCGCCGGGCGGACTTTTGCCACCAGGCTGGCCACGGAAGCAGAGATCGCGGCCAACGAGACCGCAGCCCAGATGGCCAAGAACACCGTCGAGGGCCGCTGGCTGGCTTTCCGCACGACAGAGCTGCTGCCCTACAACAGCACGATCACGGTCGACATCGGCCCGGGCACGCCCTCGGCCGAGGGGCCTCTGACCACCGATGCTGCGCAGAGCTTTGCCTTTTCGACCTTTGGCCCCCTCAAGATCACGCGGGTGCGCTGCGGTTGGGACAATGCATGCCAGCCGTTGCAACCGTGGTACATCACCTTTTCCAACCCGCTTGATGAAGGGGCTTTTGACGAGAGCCTGGTGACCATCTCCCCCGAGCTCAGCAACGGCAAGCTTTTTGTGGTGGACAAGACTCTGCGCATCGAGGGCCAGGCCAAAGGACGCACCACCTACCACATCACCCTGCGTGCCGGCATCCAGGACCAGTACGGCCAGACGCTGGGCGAGGACCAGACCGTGACCATCGAGGTCGGCTCGGCCGAGCCGACGATGTACGCCTCCAGGGAGTCGATGGTGGTGCTGGATCCTTCCTCCCGGCCCGCCTTTTCCGTCTTTACGATCAACTATAACACGATCAAAGTACAGGCCTACGCCGTGCAGCCCGAGGATTGGCCGGCCTACATGGACTACCTGGAAGCGGCCCGCCGCAGCACCACGCCCACGAAAGTGCCTGGCACGAAAAAGATCGACCAGGAAATGCCGGTCAAGGGCGAGCTGGACGTGCTCAAAGAGACGTCCATCGACCTGAGCCCCGCCCTTGGCGAGACGCATAGCCGCCAGGCTCTGGCCGGAAGCACTGGCCACGTGGTGCTGATCGTCCAGCCGGGCGAACCCTCCGTCCCGCCGAGCGAAAGGCTCAACTGGAAGCCAACCGTCAGCGTGTGGGTGCAGGCAACGAGCCTGGGCGTCGATGCCTTTGTCGACAGTAAGAAACTTGTAGTGTGGGCCAGCTCGCTGCAGGACGGCTCGCCGGTGGCCGGGGCCAAAGTAACGGTCTACCCGGGCAAGGCCACCGCCGAGACCCGCAGCGACGGTCTGGTGCGCTTTGACCAGCCCACCACCAGCGCGGATCGCCTCGGCTACCTGATCGCCCGCTCTGGCCACGACAGTGTCATCCTGCCAGAGAACATAGACTGGTGGGCCGGTGGTTGGCGTCGCACTCTGGATAGGGACCAAGCCCGCTGGTACGTGATCGACGACCGCAGTATGTACCGCCCCGGCGAAGAGGTGCACCTGAAGGGCTGGATCCGCCAGCTCCACCTCGAAGAGGGCGCCGACATCCTGAGCCTCCCTCGCGCGGGGGACACGGTGACCTACCAGGTGAACGATTCGCGCGGCAACGAGGTGGCCAAAGGCACGGCCAAACTCAACGCCCTGGGCGGGTTCGACCTGGCCTTTGTTCTGCCAGAGACGATGAACCTCGGGGACACAAGCGTGCAACTCTCTGCTGGTGCGGGCAAAGCCTACCACTCTTTCCAGGTGCAAGAGTTCCGCCGGCCCGAGTTCGAGGTGAACACCAGCGTCAGCGAGGGTCCGTTCTTGGCCCTCGAGCACGCCCAGTTCACCGTCGAAGCGAAATACTATGCCGGCGGGGCGCTGCCCAACGCCGAGGTGACCTGGCTGGTCACCTCGCAGGAGAGCACCTACCGCCCGCCGAACTGGGACGAGTTTGAGTTTGGTGTATGGGTACCCTGGTGGCGGTCCTTTAGCAGAGGTATGGATTTCTTCCCCGGGGGCGTCGATGGAGAGGCGTCGTCCGAGACCTACCAGGGCGTAACCGATGCTACCGGCAAGCACACCCTGCGCGTTGATTTCGAGGCCTCCGACCCGCCCAAACCAACCAGCATCACCGCCGAAGGCACGGTGATGGACGTCAACCGCCAGGCCTGGACCGGCAGCTCGACCATCCTGGTTCACCCGGCCGAGCTCTATGTGGGCCTGCGCACCAACCGCACTTTTTACGAAAAGGGGCAGCCCATCACCGTGGATGCCATCGTGGTGGACCTGGACGGCAATGCGGTCGTCGACCGACCAATCGCGATCAAGCTGGCGCGCCTCGACTGGCGCTATGTCAAGGGCGAGTGGGTCGAGGAAGAGGCCGACGTGCAGAGCTGCACGGTCGGCTCGCTCAAAGAGCCAGTGAGCTGCAAGTTCGAAGCCCGCGAGGGCGGCGAGTACCGGCTGACTGCCTTTATCATGGATGGCAAGGGCCGCAAGAACTATAGCCAGATGACCCGCTGGGTCAGCGGCGGCAAGAGGCCCGGCGCTGCCAAGGTCGAGCGAGAAGAGGTCGAGCTGATCCCCGACCGGCAGGAGTATCAGCCTGGCGACGTGGCCGAGATCCTGGTCCAGTCGCCCTTTGTGCCCGCGGAGGGCCTGCTCACGCTGCGGCGCGGCGGCATCCTCTCGACCGAGCGCTTCCAGATGAGCGGCTCGACGTTCACCCTGCGCATCCCCATCGACGAGCGCTACATTCCCAACCTGAACGTGCAGGTGGACCTGGTGGGCGCGGCCGGGCGGCTGAACAGCGCCGGTGAGGTCGACGCCAGCCTGCCCAAACGGCCGGCCTTTGCCAGCGGCACCCTGGAGCTGTCGGTGCCCGCCTACTCACGCACGCTGGCCGTGACGGCCACGCCGCGCGACAGGGCACTCGAGCCGGGCGGTGAAACCACACTCGCAGTGATGGTCACCAACGCCGCGGGCAAGCCGGTCGCCGGCGCCGAGCTGGCGGTCATCGTGGTCGACGAATCGGTGCTGGCGCTGACCGGCTACAAGCTGCTCGATCCCATCGCCGTGTTCTACCAGAACCGCGAGGCCGGCGTCACGGATTACTACCTGCGGCAGTACATCCGCCTGGCGGACCCGACGGCGTTGGCCAACATGGCGGATGGGCGCGCCGAGATGGCCTTCGGCGCCAGAGCGCCGGAAGCGATGCCGACGATGCCCATGGCACTCTTCGACTCGATGGCCAAAGAGGCGTTGCCGCGGGGCGCCCCAGAACCAGCCCCGGCCATCCGTGTGCGCAGCGATTTCAACCCGCTGGCCACCTTTGCGCCGAGCGTGCCCACGGACGCGAATGGCCAGGCCACGGTCACGGTCAAGGTGCCGGACAACCTGACCCGCTACCGCGTGATGGTGGTGGCAGTGGCGGGCGAGAAAGAGTACGGCAAGGCCGAGTCGGCCATCACGGCGCGGCTGCCGCTGATGGTACGGGCCTCGCCGCCGCGGTTCCTCAACTTTGGTGACCAGTTCGAGCTGCCGGTCGTGATCCAGAACCAGACTGACGCGCCGATGACAGTGGACGTGGTGGTTCAGGCCACCAACGTGACCGGCCTCGGCAGCCAGGGCCAGCGGCTGACGGTGCCGGCCAACGACCGCCGCGAAGTGCGTCTCCCCTACGTCACCGAGAGCGCTGGAACGGCGCGCTTCCAGGTAGGTGCTGTCTCTGGAAAGTGGGCCGATGCCTCCGAGTTCTCTCTGCCGGTCTACACACCGGCCACGACTGAGGCCTTTGCCGTGTACGGCACGGTGGACCAGGGCGCCATCGCCCAGCCCATCCTGGCGCCGGGCGACGTCTACCAGCAGTTCGGCGGGCTGGATATCAGCACTTCCTCCACTGCGCTGCAGGCCCTGACCGATGCCGTGCTCTACCTGGTGCAGTACCCCTATGAATGCTCCGAGCAGCTCGCCTCGCGCATCCTGGCCGTGGCGGCCCTGCGCGACGTGCTCACCGCGTTCAAGGCCAAGGGCCTGCCCGCCCCCGAGGAGCTGGTCAAGGCAGTGAACCGCGACATCGAGCTGCTGGTGAGCCTGCAGAACGACGACGGCGGCTGGCCGGTGTGGCAGAAGGGTCGCGATTCGTGGCCTTTCTACAGCATCCACGCCACCTTTGCCCTGATCAAGGCCAAAGAGAAGGGCTTTACCGTACCGGAGAAAACGCTCAGCGCAGCCATCCAACACCTGCGCGACATCGAGCGGCACTATCCCTCCTGGTACCCCGAGGACCTGCGCAACACGCTCACCTCTTATGCCCTGTACGTGCGCGCTCAGTATGGCGACGTGGACGTGGCCAGGGCCAGGCGGCTGGTCAACGAAAAGGGCGTGACCAAACTCCAGTCCGAGGCACTGGGCTGGCTGTGGATGGTGATGAAAGACAACGCCGCATCCAGGAGCGAGGTCGCCGCCATCCGCAAGCACCTGGACAACACCGTGGTCGAGACGGCCGGCGCGGCCAACTTTTCCACCTCCTACCGCGAAGAGGACGGCTACCTGTTGCTGGCTTCGGACCGCCGCGCCGATGGTGTGCTCTTGGAGGCGTTCATCGCCAACGACCCCAAGTCGGACTTGATCCCCAAGCTGGTCAAGGGCCTCATGGCCCACCGCAAGCGTGGCCAGTGGAGCAATACCCAGGAGAACGTGTTTATCCTCCTGGCGCTGGACAAGTACTTTGCCCGGTACGAGGCGCAGACGCCCGACTTTGTGGCCCGCGCCTGGCTGGGCGGAGACTATGTGGCCGAGTTCAAGTTCAGCGGACGCAGCACCGACTACAAGGCGGTGCAGGTACCAATGTCCTACCTGGCCAAGCAGGACGGCCAGCAGAACCTGGTGCTGAGCAAGGAAGGCGCCGGGCGGCTGTACTACCGGCTGGGCCTGACCTATGCCCCCAAGGACCTGACCCTCGAACCGCTGGACCAGGGATTTACCGTGCTGCGCACGTATGAGGCGGTGGACGACCCGGCCGATGTGCGCCAGGACGAGGACGGCACCTGGCACGTCAGGGCGGGTGCCAGGGTGCGCATCAAGCTGACCATGGTGGCCCCGTCGCGGCGCTACCACGTGGCCCTGACCGATCCCCTGCCGGCCGGCTTTGAGGCGATGAATCCGGCCCTGGCCGTGACGGGCAGCATCCCCCAGGCGCCGCAAGACACTACCTCGCCCCGGATGCGCTACTGGTGGTGGCACTGGACCTGGTACGAACACCAGAACCTGCGCGACCAGCGGGCCGAGGCCTTTGCCTCGCTGCTGTGGGAGGGCGTGCACAGCTATACTTACGTGGCTCGCGCCACCACGCCGGGCAAGTTCGTGGTGCCGCCGCCCAAGGCGGAAGAGATGTACTCGCCCGAGGTGTTTGGCCGCGGCGCCACGGAGAGAATGATCATCGAGTAGAGCGCAGTACCTTACCGCCTAGTCCGAGCCCCCTCCCAGATCCATCGGGAGGGGGCTGACAGTGTAGAACAACGGCCAGGATCTGCGAACGATAGGTTTGTAGTTGCCTCAGTCCTTGCCCTACCGGGCAAAGGCGCTTTAGCGCTCCCCCTTCCGGACAGGCTGACCCCG
>Ga0116184_10004759_pt1 | contig 10625 bp, 7 predicted proteins | sample AD_JPNNA5_MetaG_FD_89886 | JGI IMG/M metagenome (GOLD analysis project Ga0116184, IMG submission 89886) | Active sludge microbial communities of municipal wastewater-treating anaerobic digesters from Japan - AD_JPNNA5_MetaG | ecosystem: Engineered > Bioreactor > Anaerobic > Digestate | place...
GGCAAAACCTGTCGGGGCGCCATAGAACACGGTGGGTCTGGCGCGACCCACCCCACCAAGCCAGCGCTTGAAGGTGGCGTCGGGTGTGGGGCGCTCGGCCATCAGAATGGTGGTGGCGCCTACCCCCATGGGGAAGGTCAGCGCATTGCCCAGGCCATAGGCAAAGAACAGCTTGGCGGCAGAGAAGCACACGTCGCTTTCCTGCAAGGCCAGAACACCTTTGCCATACAGTTCGACGGTCCAGTAAGGATTGGCGTGCGAATGCACCGTGCCTTTGGGCCGGCCGGTAGAGCCGGACGAATACAGCCAGAAACAGGGGTCATCCGGGCTGGTGGCAGCAGCCTTGGCCAGGGGTGCAATACCTTGCACAAAGTTTTCGAACTCCACCTCGGCGGGGTGCAGCGGTGCAACCGGTTGCGACACGATGACCTTGTGCACTTCATGGTCGGACTTGGTCATGGCGGCCGTAATTGCGGGCAGAAGTGCCCCCGACACCAGCACGGCCTGCGCACGCGAGTGCTCCAGCATGTAGGCGTAGTCGTCGGCGGTGAGCAGGGTGTTCACCGCCACGGGAACGATGCCTGCATAAATCGCCCCCAGAAAACTCACAGGCCAGTCGTTGCAGTCCTGCATGAGCAGCAGCACGCGCTCTTCCCGCTTGATGCCCAGCGCGCGCAGGGATGCCGCCACACGGCGCACCCGGTCTTCCAGCGCGCCATAGGTCAGAACGCCCTGATCATCGATAAAGGCGGCCTTGCTGGCACGCTGCGCGTTGCACGCCAGCAGGTGCAGGGCAAAGTTGAAAGTCTCGCCGGGGGCTTGTATTTCGGGTGCAGTGTGCATGGCCTGACTCCTTACAGCTGGCCCAGCAGGGTGGGGCCAACCCAGCAGGCCTCGGCCGGGTCCGTATCGAACAGCGCTGCAGTGCTGCCATCGTGCAGTACGGTGCCTGCGCCGGACCCGGTTTGCCAGATACCGTGGAAATGGTTGGGAAGGAGTTCAGTCATGGGGGATGCACCGGTTATTTGGTGAAGGTAATGCTGCCCTGGGGGAGCAAATAGAGTACGAGGGCACGGCCCTGGGTCACGGTAGGGCGGTGGGCGCTGCCCGGTGGGCAGACCAGCCAGCCAGCGGGCCGACCATCAAACCGGGCCGTGTCGTCCAACGGCATGATCAGGTCGATCTCGCCGTTGGGGTGGGTGTGGTGCGGGCCGGCGATGTCCGTCATGTCGACCACATCCACCGAGAAGCCATGCAAGTCATCGGCGGGTTTGAAAATACGGCCATAGCGGATGTCGCCGCCTTCGCGGTCACACAGCCAGCCCTCTTTCACGCCGGCCATACAGGCCTTGCGCAGGCCGGAATAGGTGACACTCCCGGCGCCATGCTCGGCATTGAGCCAGGCGTCCAGGCCTGCATCCAGCGGGCGGCCTTCCAGCTGGACGGTCACTTTGGCAATCATTTCTCGAAATTCGGTGGGGGACACGGGCTTACTCCAGACAGTGGCAGGTCTTGCCATTTCATACGTTATGAATTATTGTGCGTGCATCAACAATAAAGTGCACACACCACCCTGTCAAGCAATATATTGCATATGTCGGGTAATTACTTAGTTCAACCATGCCTGCGGATCACTTCATGACAGAGAAAAACCCCTTCCTGGTTTCCCTGGGGGAGCGCGCCCGTGCGCTGCGGGCCCGACGGGGCATGACCCGCAAAGCCGTTGCCAATGCGGCCAATGTGTCCGAGCGTCACCTGGCCAACCTCGAATACGGGGAAGGCAACGCCTCCATTCTGGTGCTGCTGCAAGTCGCAGGCGCCTTGCAGTGCTCCCTGACCGAGCTGATTGGTGATGTCACCACCTCTTCGCCCGAATGGTTGCTGATCCGCGAACTGCTGGAGCTGCGCGACGAGGCGGCGCTGCGCAAAGCCCGCATTGCCATTGGCGAAGCGCTGGGCACCGGTGGCGGGACCCCCATCGCCAACTCCCGTGTGGCCCTGATTGGTCTGCGGGGCGCAGGCAAGTCCACCCTGGGACAAATGCTGGCCGACGACCTCGATTTCCCCTTTGTCGAACTCAGCCGCGAAATTGAAAAGTTCGCCGGTTGCAGCATCTCGGAAATCCAGGCCCTGTACGGCATGAGCGCTTACCGCCGCTACGAGCGGCGGGCGCTCGAAGAGGCCATCCAGATCTACCCCGAAGCGGTGATTGCCACGCCGGGCGGACTGGTATCGGACCCCGCCACCTTCAACCAGCTGCTCAGCCATTGCACCACGGTCTGGCTGCAGGCGGACGCCGAAGACCACATGAAACGCGTCTCCGCACAGGGAGATTTGCGCCCCATGGCCGCCAGCCGGGAGGCCATGGAAGACCTCAAAAGCATTCTGTCCGGGCGAGCGGCCTTTTATTCCAAGGCGCAACTCAAGCTCGATACCAGCGCGCAAGCACTGGAACCCACCTTTGCCGAACTCCGCAGCATGGTGCGCAGACACCTGAATTTGCCCGGTTGAGCAAAACATGCATAAAAGTGCTTGACATATCAGTTGATGTGCAATATTATTCACATATCGATGAACTGAACTGCACTTTTTTACATTCCCCCGAGGAGCTTCCAGATGACCAGCACCGCCACACCCCGCGTTGAGTACCAGACCAACCCATCCCAGTACAAGCACATCAAGCTGAGGTTTAACGGCGCTGTCGCCACCCTGGCGGTGGACATTGACGAGAACGCCGGCTTGCGTCCCGGCTACAAACTCAAGCTCAACAGCTACGACCTGGGTGTGGACATTGAACTCAATGACGCCATCGGCCGCATCCGCTTTGAGCACCCCGAAGTGCGCACCGTGGTCGTGACCAGCGCCAAAGACAAGGTGTTCTGCTCCGGCGCCAACATCTTCATGCTGGGTGTTTCCAGCCACGCCTGGAAAGTGAACTTCTGCAAGTTCACCAACGAAACCCGCAACGGCCTGGAAGACTCCTCCAAGAACAGTGGCCTGAAATTTCTGGCGGCCGTGAACGGCGCCTGCGCAGGCGGCGGTTATGAGCTGGCCCTGGCCTGCGACGAAATCCTGCTGGTGGACGACCGCTCCAGCGCCGTGAGCCTGCCTGAAGTGCCCTTGCTGGGCGTATTGCCCGGCACCGGCGGCCTGACCCGCGTCACCGACAAACGCCATGTGCGCCATGACCTGGCCGACATCTTCTGCACCAGCGCCGAAGGCGTGCGCGGCCAGAAAGCCAAAGACTGGCGTCTGGTAGACGATATTGCCAAGCCCGCCGTGTTCGCCGCCAAGGTGCAGGAGCGCGCCCTGCAACTCGCCGCCCAGAGCGACCGCCCCGCGGATGGCAAAGGTGTAGTGCTTACCCCCCTGAACCGCACCGTGGAAGCCGATGCCCTGCGTTACAGCCACGTCACCGTCGAGATCGACCGCGCCAAGCGCACCGCCACCTTCACTGTGAAGGCCCCCACCGGCGCGCAGCCTTCTGATATTGCCGGCATTGAAGCCGCAGGCGCGAACTGGTTCCCGCTGGCCATGGCCCGCGAACTGGAAGACGCCATCCTGCAAATGCGTACCAACGAGCTCGACGTGGGCGTCTGGCTGATCAAGACCGAAGGCGACGCTGCTGCCGTGCTGGCCATGGACGCCACGCTCGCAGCCAACCAGCAGCATTGGCTGGTGCGCGAAACCATTGGCCTGCTGCGTCGCACCTTCAGCCGTCTGGATGTGTCGTCTCGCAGCCTGTTTGCCCTGATCGAAGCCGGCTCCTGCTTTGCAGGCACCTTCCTCGAACTGGCTTTGGCCTGCGACCGCAGCTACCAGCTGGCCCTGCCCGATGACGAAGCTGCCACACCCAAAATCACCGTGGGCGATACCAACTTTGGCTTCTACCCCATGGTCACCGAGCAAAGCCGCCTGCAGCGCCGTTTCTACAACGAGCAGCCCGCGCTGGATGCCGTGCGTGCCGTGGCGCAAAGTGCCACCTCCGGTGTTTCGGGCAAGGCGCTCGATGCCGACGCCGCTTTCGCCCTGGGCCTGGTGACTTCCAACCCCGACGACATCGACTGGGCCGACGAAGTGCGCATCGCCGTGGAAGAGCGTGTGTCCATGTCCCCCGATGCCCTGACCGGCATGGAAGCCAACCTGCGCTTCAACGGCCCCGAGAACATGTTCACCCGCGTCTTTGGTCGCCTCACCGCCTGGCAAAACTGGATTTTCCAGCGCCCCAACGCCGTGGGTGAGTTTGGGGCACTGAAGGTCTATGGCAAGGGTGTCAAGTCCGTATTCGACTGGAATAGAGTTTGAGGAGCACCCCCGTCCGGGCGCACTGCGTGTGCCCGTTCCCCCCTCCAGGGGGCGTTACCGGCGGCCCGGCCAAGCCGGTTCCGCGGTAACCCTGGGCTAGACATTTCGCACCGAATAGTTTCACGATCAACACGAGGAAAAAATCATGTCCACCATCAACTACAGCGAAAAAATCCCGAACAACGTCAACCTCAGCGAAGACCGCACCCTGCAGCGCGCGCTGGAGCAGTGGCAGCCCAATTACCTGCAATGGTGGGGCGACATGGGTCCGGACGACTCGCAAAACTTCGACGTCTACCTGCGCACCGCCGTGAGCGTCGATCCCCAAGGCTGGGCCCAGTTCGGCCACGTGAAGATGCCCGACTACCGTTGGGGCATCTTTCTGAACCCCGCCGAAGCCGACCGCAAGATTCACTTTGGCGACCACAAGGGCGAAGATGCCTGGCAGGACATCCCCGGCGAGTACCGCGCCAACCTGCGCCGCATCATCGTCACCCAGGGCGACACCGAGCCCGCATCGGTGGAGCAGCAACGCCACCTCGGCTTGACCGCGCCCAGCCAGTACGACCTGCGCAACCTGTTCCAGGTGAACGTGGAAGAAGGCCGCCACCTGTGGGCCATGGTCTACCTGCTGCACAAGTACTTCGGCCGCGATGGCCGCGAGGAAGGCGAAGCGCTGCTGGAGCGCCGCTCGGGCCAGGAAGACAACCCGCGCATCCTGCAGGCTTTCAATGAGGAAACGCCGGACTGGCTGAGCTTCTTCATGTTCACCTACTTTACCGACCGCGACGGCAAGTTCCAGCTGTGCGCGCTGGCCGAGTCCAGCTTCGACCCACTGGCCCGCACCACCAAGTTCATGCTGACCGAAGAAGCGCACCACATGTTTGTGGGCGAGTCCGGCATCAGCCGCATCATCAGCCGGACCTGCGCTGCGATGAACGAACTCAAGACCGATGACCCGGCCAAGCTGCGCGCCGCCGGTGTGATCGACCTGCCCACACTGCAGCGCTACCTGAACTTCCACTTCAGCGTGACCATCGATCTGTTCGGTGCCGACGAGTCCAGCAACGCCGCCACCTTCTACACCACCGGTCTCAAAGGCCGCTATGAAGAAGGCAAGCGCATGGATGACCACATGCTCAAGGGCCAGACCTACCGCGTGCTGGCCGTACAGGGCAACCAGCTGGTCGAGCGCGAAGTGCCCATGCTCAACGCCTTGAACGAAGTGCTGCGCGACGACTACATCAAGGACTCCATCGGTGGCGTCGAGCGCTGGAACAAGGTCATCGAAAAGGCCGGCATTCCGTTCCGCCTCAAGACCCCGCACAAGGCGTTTCACCGCAATATCGGCTCCCTATCTGGCGTGAAAGTGTCGCCGGATGGCCGTGTGATTTCTGATTCCGAATGGAAAGCCAATGTGGACCACTGGCTGCCCTCCGGCAGCGACCGCGCCTTTGTGGCCAGCCTGATGGGCCGTGTGGTCGAGCCTGGCAAGTTTGCCAACTGGATTGCACCTCCGGTCATGGGCATCAACCGCCAGCCGGTGGACTTTGAGTACGTTCGGTTTAACTAAGACCTCGCTTTTAACTCCCCCATCCCCCCCGCCCCTTACCCCCCGCCGGGGTAAGGGGAGCCTTTAACAGCCGATTTGGTGGCCTCGCGCCGAATACGGAATTACTGGCGAGGTGGTGCCACCATCATTTTTTGCCTACATTTCACGCCAGTAGTTCCGAGCGCCGGAGGCCGTTAGGAGTAGCAGTAGGGATAAAAATCGAGATAACGATAAAAATAAAACCGCGAACCAAATCCAGCAGGCCAACGCCAGCCTAAAAGACAGCTCCCAGTAAGGCCCCAGCCGAAGCGAAGACGCAAAATCGGCTGTCCGTATTCGGCTCCCCTTACCCCGGCGGGGGGTAAGGGGCGGGGGGGATGGGGGTGTTAAAAGTAGATGGAGTTAAATTAACCAGCTACACAAAAAAGAGAGAGACAAAACCATGCCAGATACCGTCATCAAGCAGCATCTGATCGACCCTGAGATCTGCATTCGCTGCAACACCTGCGAAGCCATCTGCCCGGTCGGCGCCATCACGCACGATGCGCGCAACTATGTGGTCAAGGCCGATGTCTGCAACCTGTGCATGGCCTGTATCTCACCCTGCCCCACCGGCTCCATCGACAACTGGCGCACCATGCCACTGGTGCGCGCCTACTCGATTGAAGACCAGTTCAGCTGGGACGAGCTGCCCGCCGAACTAAGCGCGGAGCAACTGGCCGAGCAAGGTGTATCGGAAGCCGCGACCCAGGCCATCGAAGCGGTCGCCCAACCCGGCGCCGACCCCACGGGCGAAACCGCATTCAATTCAGCCGCCTTTGGCGCTACCCTGCCGCCATGGTCCGCGGCCCATGCCTACACCAACCTCTACGGCCCCAAGGCCGCCGAGAAGTTCGTCACCGCCACGGTGGTGGGCAATGTGCGCGTGACCGAAGTCGGCGCCACACAGGGCAGCGACTACGACACCCACCACATCATGCTGGACTTTGGCAGCATGCCCTTCCCGGTGCTCGAAGGCCAGTCCATCGGTGTCATTCCGCCGGGTCAGGACGAGGGCGGCCGCAGCCACCACGCGCGCCAGTACTCGATTGCCAGCCCGCGCAACGGCGAGCGCCCGGGTTACAACAACCTGTCGCTCACGGTGAAACGCGTGCTGGAAGACCACCAGGGCAAGCCGGTGCGCGGTGTCGGTTCCAACTACATGTGCGACCTGAAAATTGGCGACAAGGTGCAGGTGATCGGGCCGTTTGGCACCAGCTTCCTGATGCCCAACCACCCGCGTTCCAGCATCGTGATGATCTGCACCGGCACCGGAAGCGCCCCCATGCGCGCCATGACCGAGTGGCGCCGCCGGCTGCGCGCCTCGGGCAAGTTTGAGGGTGGCAAGCTCATGCTGTTCTTCGGTGCCCGGACACAGCAAGAGCTGCCTTATTTCGGCCCCCTGCAGAACCTGCCCAAAGATTTCATCGACATCAGCTTTGCGTTCTCGCGCACACCGAACCAGCCCAAACGCTATGTGCAGGACCTGATGCGCGAACGCGCCGCCGATCTGGCGCCGTTGCTGGCCGACGCCAACACCTATTTCTACGTGTGCGGGTTGAAGAGCATGGAAGAAGGCGTAGTGCTGGCGCTGCGCGACATTGCCACCAAGGCCAACATGTCGTGGGATACCGTCGGCGCTGACCTCAAACGCGAAGGCCGCCTGCATTTAGAGACCTATTGATCAGCGCCTACCAGACCCGCAAGATCACGCAGCTCAATCCGCATCAAACAGCGAGTTGCGCCCCTGCTCCTTGGCCTGGTACAGCGCGTCGTCCACGCGACGGAACCATTCGGAGTAGCTCTCCCGCGGGAGCAGTTCGGCCACGCCAAACGAGGCCGGAAGAAAGACCTGTTGTGGGCCTTCCGCAATGCTGGTGGCCTCCAGTGTCTGGCGCAATCGCTCGGCCAGGGCATGTGCTGCGTGCATACCGGTCATGGGCAGCAGCACCAGAAACTCCTCGCCGCCCACGCGCGCCAGCAGGTCGCCATCGCGTAGCTGCGCGGTGACAGCGCGCACCACTTCACGCAAGGCCCGGTCTCCGGCCGGGTGACCGTAGCGGTCGTTGATGGCCTTGAAGTGGTCCAGGTCAAACATGATGATGGCGGCCGGGGAACCGTGCCGCTGGTGGAGGGAGACCTGTTGTTCCAGCCGCTCGAACATGTAGCGGCGGCTGAACGCTCCGGTAAGCTGGTCATGGGTCACCAGATCGTGGAGCCGGTCTACCAGCGCCCCATTGCGCACGTATTGCTCCAGCTCCCGCGTCACCATCCTGCCCAGACTGCGTGCGTACCCGATCTGCACCACCAGAATCACCAGCATGCCCGCCCCCAGAAATCCGGAGGCCTGTTTGGGATGGACGATTTCATGCAGCAATGGCACCAGATAGATGCCACTGAAAAAGGCAATGGCCGCCACCGTGTACGACGACATGGTGATGATGCTGACGCCAGCCACCCCGACCAGGATCGTCAGGGTTGCGAGGTAAGGAATGAATTGCCCCGGGATCCATACAAACCAGACGGCCAGCCCCCAGACGACGCCGCTGACCGCAGCCAATAGCAGCTGCACCCGGAGCCAATACACGGCGTCTCCTGCACCGGCCAGCGCACGGTTGCACCCCAGTCCGGCCAGCAGAATGGCGCCCTCCGACATCGACATCGCGGTCACCCAGAGTGCGGCACGGCCCCAGCTTGCCTGGGTCACCATGACCCAGGCCATCAGCGCAATGCCTGCGAATGCCAGGCGTGCCGCCGTGATGGAGCGTTCGTTGAAAACACGTATGCGCTCAACGGCCGCCTTGCGCGCTATCGCCGCTTCGTTCAGCTCGAGATACGTGGTGTCTGCCATGCTAGGCTCTGCCCTTTGCGAACTCCACGTACCACTGCAGGCACCCGGGGTTGGCCATGGCATCCCGGTTCACCACCTTTTCGAGTTGCTGCCCTAACAGCAGCTTCTTGATGGGCAATTCCTGCTTCTTGCCCGACAGTGTGCGGGGAATCTCGGCCACATGAAACGTGTCATTGGGCACAAAGCGCGGCGACAGTGCAGTACGGATCGCGTTGTTGATCTTTTCGCGCAGCGCGGCGTCCAGCACCACACCCTCGCGCAGCACCACAAACAGCGGCATGTAACTCTCGCGGCCCAGGTATTCCAGGTCCACCACCATCGAGTCCAGCACTTCCGGCAGTGCTTCCACCGCGCTGTACAGCTCGCTGGTGCCCATGCGCAATCCGTGGCGGTTGATGGTGGCATCGCTGCGGCCAAAGATCACGCAGCCGCCATGTGCCCCGATGCGCAGCCAGTCGCCGTGGCGCCAGACCGGCCCGGCTTCGGGTGGCGCATCCCCGCCACCGGGCTTGCGGCCGTGGCCTGCGGGGTACATATCGAAATAGCTGGAGAGGTAACGTTTGTTGTCCTCGTCACCCCACAGGTACAGCGGCATGCTCGGAATGGGCTGGGTACACACCAGCTCGCCCACTTCACCCATGACCGGCTGGCCCTGTTCGTTCCAGGACTCCACCGCGCAACCCAGCAGGCGGCACTGCATCTCACCGGGAACCAGCGGCAGCTCCCGGTTGCCGCCAATGAACGCGCCAGCGAAGTCCGTTCCACCAGAGATGTTGCACCACCAGATATCAGGCGTTCCCAGCTTTCGAAACTGGTCCGTCCCCCAGCGCTGGGCTTCTTCGCTCAGGGGCGAGCCCGTGGTACCCAGCGCGCGGACCTGGCCCAGGTCGCCGCACTGCGCGAGGTCAATGCCCGCCTTCATGCAGTTGGCAAAGAACGCCGCACCCGCACCAAAGAAAGTCGCCCCCACGGCACTGCCAAAACGCCACAGCGTGGTCCAGTCGGGCGCGACCTTGTTGCCTTGGGCGTCCACGGTACGGCCCCCGGGGCTGCCGTCAAAGATGCAGCAGGTCGTGCCATTGAGCAGCCCGCTCATCTGCGCATTCCACATCACCCAGCCGGTCGAGCTGTACCAGTGGTAGCGCTCGCCCAGGCTGTTGGCCGCATAGCTGCAGCCGACATCGTTGTGCAGGATCTTGAGTGCAAGTGCCACCAGCACCGTGCCGCCATGGCCATGGACGATGGGTTTGGGCAGGCCGGTGGTGCCACTGGAATACACAATCCACAGCGGGTGGTCAAAGGGCAGCCACAGCGGCGCAAAGACCGCGACCTCTGCATCATTTCGGCCTGTAGCCCCCGTGAAACCTACACAGTCAGCTCCTGAATTAATAGCAATTTCAGGCAACCCCAGGTTGCTGTGCAGCAGCACATGGTGCACGCTGGGCAGCGCATCGCACAGTTCGGCCACCACCGCACGCCGGTCAAAGTCCTTGCCGCCAAAGTGCACGCCGTCACAGGCAATCAGCACCGTGGGCGCAATCTGTTGAAAGCGGTCAAGCACCGCATTGGTCCCCATGTCGGGTGCGCAAATGCTCCACACGCCGCCCAGACTCACCACCGCCAGGAACGCCACCATGGCCTCGGGGATGTTGGGCAGGTAAGCGGCCACGCGGTCGCCCGGCTGCAGGCCCTGCGCCCGGAGGTGCAAGGCCAGCGAGGCCACCTGGCGACGCAGTTCGGGCCAGCTGATTTCCTGCGCCGGTTCACCACTGGCCAGACTTTTCTCGTTGTGGCTGATGAGCGCGGGCAGCCCCGCGGCATGCGCTGCATCGACATGGCGGAACACCTGCTGCGCATAGTTCACCTGCGCTCCAGGAA
>Ga0116184_10004761_pt1 | contig 10621 bp, 7 predicted proteins | sample AD_JPNNA5_MetaG_FD_89886 | JGI IMG/M metagenome (GOLD analysis project Ga0116184, IMG submission 89886) | Active sludge microbial communities of municipal wastewater-treating anaerobic digesters from Japan - AD_JPNNA5_MetaG | ecosystem: Engineered > Bioreactor > Anaerobic > Digestate | place...
AACCGTTATATGGTGGATATGGAAAAGCAGTATGTGCTTATAGGACCGGGGCGCTGGGGTACCCGCGACCGTTTCATTGGCATACCGGTCAACTGGCCGCAAATTTCCAACGCCCGTTTTATTATCGAAACCAGCCTGGAGGATTTTCCGCTCGATGCTTCCTCGGGCTCACATTTTTTTCATAATGTGACTTCTATGAATATCGGATATTTTTCGGTTCAGCCTGAGGTTAGCAATAGCTATATTTCATGGGATATGTTGTCGAAACAGGAACTTGTAAAAAAAACAAGGTTTTTCAGGCATGTGAGATTTGAGCATCCGCTCATCGTGAGGATGGATGGCAAAAAAAGAATAGCAGTGGTAGAGATGGCAACGTGAGCCTGCCGGGTGGTAACAGGAAAATTGAAAGCAGCAGTACGATTGTTGCAAGGCGTGCGCGATGGCACTAAAAACACGGTGGCTTCGAGGGTCTCAGCCACCGTTCAGGGTAATCTGCTGTGGTGAATTGAAATAATTTAATAAGTAATTAATATACAGTAAATTAAGCGCTAAGTATTATAGAGAATGTTCTGGAGTATTTTCTATGAAGCGCATTAATTGCCCTGCATGTAGAAATCTTACTTTTTGGAATAATATTTGTATCTTTACAATTCTCAAAATTAATACCATTGGCATGAAAAAAATCACTTTTTACTCAGTAAAAGTTCTGTTGTTATTTTTCTTTGCTTTTATCACAACTGGTGTTTCCGCACAATTGAAACCTTATTCATGGGATTCCTATAAAATAAAATTTAAAGTCCCGGAGAATTTCAAAGTCGATCAGGCTACTGCCAATATGTGGATAGGTCACAACAGCAGCATCACGCTGAGCATTTATCCCCGTAAAGGGGAGAATCTTTCGGGTGATGCCCTTAAGACGGCGCTGTACAACTGGACTGTAAGCAATGGAGTGAAAAATATGGATGAAGGGACCGAAATTGATCCGGAAAAACTAAACCGTTATAGTGGGTATTTATTTGAAGGAGTGGTAGATGACTATTCTGTGGAAACCATGATTTTGAAAGATCCCGATTATCCGCTTATAACTTTCTATATTTTTCTTCATTATAAAGCTGGTTCTGAAGCTGATGTGCTTAATATCCTTACCAGTTTTACGCCAATATGAGTTGGGGAACATAATGAATTCATATTGTGAAAAATATTTTTTTTGCTGGCTTGTAATTTTGCAGAGTAATACTTAATTTTGTTTTGAAAAATTTATTAATTAAAGAAAAATTAAACCCTAAATTTTATGAAACAATGTAAAAAGTATCCTTTGATTCTGCTTTTGGCCATAATTCTAATTGGGACTGTTACCGATGTGTCCGCGCAAAAGAAAACGTACAATTGGGATTTCTACAAAACAAAATTCCAGGTACCTACCGATTTTGTAGTTTCAGAATCAAGTGAAACCAGGTGGTCGGGGAAGAATGATAATATCACCTTGTCGATTTATCCACGTAAAAATGAAAATCTTAGCCTGGATGGTATGCAGGATGCGTTGTATAAGTGGGCGGTCAGCAATAGGGTGACCGAGATTGGCGAAATAACAGTATTGGATGCTGAAAAGCTGAATGGTTACTGGGGTTATTTGTATGAAGGTGTAATTGATGGCTTTCCTGTGGGGACCATGCTTATTGTGGATCCTGACTATCCTGAAATAAGCCTGTATATATGGGCTTCCTACCGGACAGGGTACGAGGATACAGTGATTGATATTTTGATGAGTTTTGTTCCAATGTAAGAACTCTGAAAACACTTTTTTTTGACTCCTTTCAATTCCGGAAGGAGTTTTTTTTTATTTTTACTTTAAAAAAAACAGTGAAAAAACAACTTATTGTATTTGCCTCCAATGACGCCAACAATCATTGGAAATGGCGTTATCAGATGGCAGAAGCCATAGCCAATAAGGTTGATAAAGAAGCATTTGGAGTAAAAGCCATATTCCTGATTGGCAGCACCAAAAATGCCAATAGCGGTCCTGCCAGCGATATTGATCTGATGATACATTTTTCGGGAACCGAAGAACAAAAATTATTGTTGCAAACATGGATAGATGGCTGGAGCAAATGCCTCGACTCACTCAACAATATGCTCACCGGTCATCATGATCCAAGAGGATTAATTGACCTGCACCTGATTACGGATAAGGATATTCAGGCTGCCGACAGCTATACGGTGAAAATTGGCGCTCATACTGACCCTGCAAGAAAATTATTGTGAAAGGTTTGGAAATTGTTTTGATTTGGAGTTAATAATTATTTATATTTGTTTGTATTATTTTAAGATCGTGGAGTTCCACTTCGACACGTTTCAGCAGGGCGGCTATGCCTGGCCAGGGGAATTATATATTCGTTCATTCATTGATTTATAAATTAACATAGTTTCTTATTCCTGTAATGTTTAATCATTACTTTTGAACAGATAAGCAATTAATATAATGTTATGCTGATAGTTTTTATTCTTTATTTACTGGCTTTGATAGGAATTACTTTCTATACGGCGGGGAAATCCAAAACCAACTCGGAATATGTGCTGGGTGGAAAAAAAATTCCGGGAGTTGCATTAGCTCTTTCAGAGCGTTCCACCGGAGAGTCTGCATGGCTGATTCTTGGCCTAACTGGTGAAGCCTTTGCTATTGGCTTACAATCCATCTGGGTAGCTTTAGGGTGTGTTATTGGGATTATTTTTATATGGACAGTGATGAGTAATCGTTTGCGCATGGAGGCTGAACGAACCCAGGCGTTGACTGTTTGCGGTATTTTATACAAACGGTTCCCGGGCTCAGAAAAAACTATTGGACTGCTATCTTCATCCATAGTGGTTTTTTTCTTTTTATTTTATGTGGAAGCCCAGTTTTTCGGCAGCGGAAAAGTTCTGGAACAAACTTTTGGCATCCCGGGATTCTGGGGTATTATTATCGGTTCGTTGATTGTGGTTTTATATACCATGATTGGTGGCTTTATTACCGTGGTTTATACGGATGTGTTACAGGCTATCCTCATGATAATAACCCTGGTGGCTCTGCCGGTGATTTTGATTTTCATCGTTGCTTCCAATAATCTGGATGTGGGTAATGCCCTGATAGAAGCCGGAAATGGTTATAATTCTTTGACAGGTGGCAAAACAGGTGTCCCGGCTTTGCTGCTTATTCTGAGCGGCCTGAGCTGGATGTTGGGTTATACTGGCCAGCCGCAGTTGCTCACCCGCATGATGGCCATAAAAGATAAGAAGCACATCCGTGATGCTAAAGTTGTGGCTGTGATATGGACTTTGATTGCTTATGCAGGAGCTTTGGTTATCGGGATTATGGGATTTGTATTGATGAAAAACGATTTTCTGGGATCCCACACCGCCAGCCTGACAGCCGATGCCGAAAAGATTCTGCCTGTACTTATTAATACTTTTGTAGGGCCGGTAATTGCCGGATTATTGTTGTCAGGGGCTATTTCAGCCATGATGTCAACGGCATCTTCTGAAATAATAGTCAGTTCCTCGTCAATTACTGAAGATATTTACGGCAATCTGGCCAAAAAGAAAATCAGTGGAAAAAAATTGCTTACACTCAACCGCTTGGTAACATTGGGAGTTGGCCTGCTTGCTTTTGTGCTGGCCCTCACGGTTAAGGATTCTGTTTACGGTTTGGTATCTTACGCTTGGTCGGGGATAGGATCTTCTTTCGGACCAGCATTATTGCTGATATTATTTTGGAAAAAGGTGTCCCGGGCAGGGGTAATAGCCTCACTCATCTCGGGGACGGCGGTGACAATAGTCTGGAAATTGTTTATTACAGTTCCTACGGGTGTTTCTGAACGTCTTGGCAGTTTTGTTTTTTCGTTATTGATGGCCGTGATGTTTTCCTTGATTTTTCCTGAAAAAAAAACTACAAATTATGAAGGGAGATCAATTTGAACTAAGGAGAAATCTTAGACTGGCTGATTCAACGGCTCTGGTGACGGGTTCCATGATTGGTTCCGGAATTTTTATTGTAAGTGCTGATATGGCGAGGCAGTTGGGCTCGCCCGGTTGGCTGCTGGTAGTATGGGGCATCACCGGAATTATGACACTAATAGCCGCCTTGAGTTACGGCGAATTAGCCGGTATGTTACCCAGGGCTGGGGGGCAGTATGTGTATCTTCGTGAGGCCTATAATCCGCTTACGGGCTTTTTATATGGTTGGACACTATTTCTGGTAATACAAACGGGAACCATTGCTGCGGTGGCCATGGCTTTTGCCAAATTCACAGGGGTGCTGATACCCTGGGTTTCGGAAAAAAACATTTGGCTTGATCTGGGTTATGTGAAATTCAACACCGTGCATATTGTTGCCATCTCCTCTTTGATGTTTCTTACATGGGTAAACTCACGGGGAATAAAAACGGGAAAAATTGTTCAGAATGCCTTTACCGCCACAAAAGTAGGCTTGCTCATCGTATTTATTGTCGTTGGACTGATCATATTTCATGGTAATGGCGCCTTTACAACAAACAAATCAATCTTTTGGGAAGCACGTTCGGTGGATGAGCATGGATATACCTCTTTGCTCACAGGATTTGCCCTTGTGGCCGTTATAGGGACTTCCATGGTGGGATCATTGTTTTCTTCAGATGCCTGGAATAATATTACTTTTACGGCAGGTGAAATTATCAACCCGAGGCGCAACATTCCGCTGAGCCTGTTTTTAGGCACTTCGATTGTGACCGTCATTTACCTGCTCATGAATTTTGTTTATTTGTACGCATTGCCTCTGCGGGGCGATCCTTCCGCCACAAATGTGATGGGGCAGGGTATGCAATTTGCCGTCAACGATCGGCTTGGAACCGCATCGATGTCCATGCTTTTGGGCGAATCAGCTTCTTTGGTGATGGCAGTTCTGGTCATGATTTCTACCTTTGGGTGTAACAATGGGTTAATACTTTCAGGAGCGAGGGTATATTATGCCATGGCGCAGGACGGTCTTTTTTTTAAAAAATCAGGACAATTAAACAAATTCGGTGTTCCTGCCGTAAGTCTCTGGGTACAATGTTTTTGGGCAAGTCTTCTGTGTCTGAGCGGTACTTATTCCAACCTGCTTGATTATGTGGTATTTGCCGTGCTGATTTTTTATGTATTGACTATTATTGCTGTTTTTATTCTGCGCCGCCGCCAGCCCGATGCGGAAAGGCCTTACAAAGCCTTTGGCTACCCGGTGTTGCCGGCTATTTACATTGCACTGGCACTTGTTATTATGATATTGCTGCTTAGATACAAGCCGGAATACACCTGGCCTGGATTGATTATTGTCTGTATGGGCTTTCCCGTGTATTATTTCTGGAAAAAAAATAAAACCTCGAAAATTGAATAAAAACTTATTATTTTTTGTCAGCGATCTGCACGGAAAAGAAAACCGTTACGAAAAACTTTTCAGTGCTATAAAACGCGAAAAACCAGGACTGGTGCTGGTAGGAGGGGATATGCTGCCGTCGGGAATACTAAAGAGTATTATAAAGCATGCGGCACATTATGATTTTGTGCGTTCCTATATCAAACCCGGACTGGATGAGCTCAGGCAACACCTCGGAGATGACTTTCTGTGCATCGGTGTGATACTGGGCAATGATGATCCGCGTTCGGAGGAACCATCACTGATAGAGCTTGAAAAATCCGGATTATGGCATTATATTCATTTCAGGCAATTTCAGTATGGCGGTTTTACCATATGCGGGTATTCTTATGTTCCGCCAACACCTTTCAGGCTGAAAGATTGGGAACGTTATGATGTGTCCCGCTTTGTTGATCCCGGTTCCACAGCGCCGGATGAAGGAATAAGGACGGTTGAAATCCCGGACTATGAAGCAGAATATTCCACGATAAAGAAGGACATTGAAATATTGACCCAAGACCTCAACATGAAAAAAACAATCATGTTGTTTCATACACCGCCATATGATTCCTATCTGGACAGGGCTGCCCTGGACGGAATGATGTTCGATCATGTCCCGCTGGATGTGCATGTGGGCAGCATTGCCGTACAACGTTTTATCGCAGAGAAACAGCCGATGATTACGCTGCATGGCCATGTGCACGAATCTTCAAGGATAACCGGACACTGGAAACAGCAGTTTGGCGAAACAAAATCTTTTTCGGCAGCTTACGACGGTGAAGAGCTGGCATTGGTAAAAATAGACCTTGGTCATCCTGAAAATGCGGTAAGGGAATTATTGTAGCTTCTGAAATATCGCAATAAAATTTGCTATCTGTTCAATTAATTCGTATTATTTTGTTACTTTGTAATACATACATTTTTTATGAAACTAATGAAAAAAATATTCGATACCAATAAGTACTATTTGCAGGACCGGTCTTTCATGCTGTTGATGCAGAAGCGTATTTATCATGTATTGCTAGTGTGCAGTGCCTATGATGCTTTTATGCTGGAAGAAGACGGGCGCATTGATGAGCAGATTTTTAACGAGTATACCTCCCTGAATTTACGCTACCCGCCGCGTTTTTTTATTGCTTCCACGCATGATGAAGCTATGAATTACCTGCAGACGGAAACTATTGATTTGATTATTACCATGTTGAGTGTCGCTGATCCTTTGGACCTTACAAAAAAAATCAAAGCCAGGTTCCCAAATAAACCCGTGGTGGTGTTGTTCCCTTTTTCGCGTGAGGTAACGGAGATTTATACTGAGCAGGATCTTGCCATATATGATCATAAGTTTTGCTGGCTGGGAAATGCCGATTTGCTGCTTGCTATAATCAAGCTCATTGAAGATAAAATGAATGTGCTGCACGATATTGAGCAGGTGGGCGTTCAAACAATTTTGCTGGTGGAAGATTCCACACGTTTTTATTCAAGCTACCTGCCGGTTTTATACAAGGTGATTTTTCAGCAGTCGCGCGAGTTTATGGCAGAGGGACTGAACGAACACCAGAAAATGATCAGGATGCGTGGCAGGCCGAAAATATTGCTGGCTAAAAACTACGAAGAAGCTGAATATTTCTATACTACCTTTAAAAATAATCTGCTTGGCATTATAACAGATATGTCATTTTTACGTCAGGGCGAAACCGATCCCGAAGCCGGACTCAAAATATGCCGCATGGCAAAAAAAGATGACGAAACACTGCCGGTACTCATACAATCTTCTGATGATAAGCATTATTATACTGCTCAGCAGATGAATGCCCGGTTTTTAAACAAAAATTCAAAAACCTTGTCGGTCGAATTGCGCGATTTTATCAACGAATACATGGTTTTTGGCGATTTCATTTTCAGAAATCCCGACACCGGGGAGGAAATATCGAGGGCCTCCGACCTGCAATCGTTGCAGCAAAAAATCTTTGAAATTCCTGATGAATCATTGAAATATCATTTCGACCGCAACCATTTTTCAAAATGGCTGAATGCGCGCGCATTGTTTACGCTGGGAGAGATATTTAAAAGTGTGCATGTGGATGACTTCAGCAGTCTGGAAGAAACTAAACATTACCTGTACGATAATATTGCCAGTTATCGTATGCACAAATCCAGAGGTATAGTTGCCGAATTTGTAAGCGACAGTTTTGATGAATATATTTTCTTTGCCCGCACGGGTAAAGGTTCGCTTGGCGGAAAAGCCAGAGGTCTTGCCTTTATTGATTCGCTCATCAAGCGCAACCGTATTCTGGATATGTTTGAAAATGTAATCATCACCATTCCACGCACCGTGGTGCTTACTACCGATGTGTTTGATGAGTTTATGGAACAAAACAAACTGTATAAAACAGGCTTGTCGGAAATGTCGGATGAGGAAATCCTGAAAGAATTCGTTAAGGGCCGTCTGCCATTCAGAATACATGAAGATTTGCTCGCCTTTGTCCATGTGGTAAAAAATCCAATAGCCATCCGTTCATCAAGCCTGCTTGAAGATTCATATTATCAGCCTTTTGCGGGGATTTATTCTACCTATATGATTCCCAGAGTTGATAATGAACGTAAAATGATTGAAATGCTCAGTTGTGCGATTAAATCCGTGTTTGCCTCGGTGTTTTTCAAAGCCAGCAAATCGTATATGACAACTACCTCCAATATCATCGATCAGGAAAAAATGGCCATTATCTTGCAGGAAGTTTGCGGTAAGCAATACGGCAATATCTTTTACCCCACTTTTTCCGGGGTGGCGCGTTCTATTAATTTTTATCCGGTCTATCCCGAAAAAAGCGAAGATGGCGTTGCTAATATTGCGTTTGGTCTGGGCAAATATATTGTTGAAGGCGGTACTTCCATCCGGTTTTCACCATATTATCCCAAAAATATCATGCAGTTATCGTCTCCTCAGCTTGCCTTGAAAGAAACACAAAACAGGTTTATGGCTCTGGATCTTAATCCCGAGAGTTTTGTGCCTTCCACCGACGATGGTGTCAACATTCTCAAACTGCCTGTCAGCGGAGTGGTTGAAGATGGATCCTTACGGCATCTGGTGTCGATGTATGACCTGAACAACAATATGTTGCATGATACTTATAATCCTGCAGGGAAAAAGATTATCTCTTTTTCAAAAATTTTAAATTACAACACTTTTCCCTTGGCCGATATACTGAAAACACTGTTGGAAACTGGTCAGCGCGAAATGAATAACCCAGTGGAAATAGAATTTGCGGTTAATCTCGACGTACCGGAGGGATATCCCCGGGTATTTAATTTTTTGCAGATAAGGCCCATTGTTCAAAACAAGGAAGAGATTCACGACAAACTGGATATGCTGGATAAAAACAGCTTGATTATCAGTTCTAATATGGCGATGGGAAACGGGATTTACAACAATGTCAGCGATATTGTTTATGTGAAATCCGAATCATTTGATCCTTCAAAAACCAGGGATATCGCTACAGTTATTGAAAACCTGAACGATGGCTTTCTTCAGGAAAACAGAAATTATGTGCTAATTGGCCCGGGCAGGTGGGGCTCAAGCGATCCCTGGCTGGGAATACCTGTGAAATGGGCACAGATTTCGGCTGCCAGGCTTATCGTAGAGTCGGGGCTCGACCGGTATCGTATAGACCCTTCGCAGGGTACACATTTCTTTCACAACCTCACTTCTTTCCGTGTAGGGTATTTTACCATAAACCCATTTATAAACGACGGTTATTATGATATTGATTTTCTGAATAATTGTCCAGCCAGGTATCAGGATGAATATGTCAGGGTAGTCAGGTTCGAAAACCCTGTGTTGTTCAAAATTGACGGTAAACGCCAGATAGGAGTGCTTTACAAACCTATAACCAATCCGGAGTAAAAATTTGAGGTTGTATTAACTAACTGCTGATTACAGGGGGATAGAAGTCTTTATGGTAAAAAATCATTTTTTTATCATTGATTTGTAATTATTTATATTTAAAAATATTTTTTCTTACTTTGCTTGCTTTCAGAAAATAATATATAAATTTGCTCCAAAATTTATGGTTTCACTCACTAAGTATAAATCTAAAAAATTATTATCATGAACGTAGAAAAAATTATGAACGAACTCGAGAAAAAACATCCGGGAGAACTGGAATATTTGCAGGCAGTTCGTGAAGTATTGGAATCAATCGAGGAAGTTGTTAACCAAAATCCTCAGTTCGAAGCAGCAGGAATTATCGACAGACTTGTTGAGCCTGACAGAATCTTAACTTTCAAAGTTCCCTGGGTTGACGATAAAGGCGAAGTTCATGTAAACCTCGGATATCGTGTACAGTTCAACGGCGCCATTGGACCTTACAAAGGCGGCATACGTTTCCACCCGAGCGTTAACCTCAGTATCTTAAAGTTTTTAGGTTTTGAGCAGATATTTAAAAACAGCTTAACCACATTACCTATGGGCGGTGGCAAAGGCGGTTCTGATTTTAATGCCAAAGGCAGATCAAACAACGAAATCATGCGTTTCTGCCAGTCCTTCATGCTCGAATTATGGAAAATGATTGGCCCCGAAACTGATGTGCCTGCTGGCGACATCGGTGTGGGTGGAAAAGAAATCGGATACATGTTTGGTATGTACAAAAAACTTACCCACGAACATGTTGGCGTATTAACCGGAAAAGGCCTGAATTGGGGTGGTTCACTCGTTCGTCCCGAAGCTACCGGTTTCGGCGGAATTTATTTCCTGGACCAGATGCTCAAAACTATGGGTACCGATTTGAAAGGTAAAACCGTTTCTACCTCAGGTTTTGGCAACGTAGCATGGGGCGCAGCTCTTAAAGCTACTGAACTCGGTGCCAAAGTGGTTACTATCAGTGGTCCTGACGGATACATTTATGATCCGGACGGAATTTCCGGTGAAAAAATTGACTATATGCTCGAACTCAGAGCTTCTAACCAGGACATCGTAAAACCTTATTCCTACGAATTCCCCGGTTCAAAATTTGTCCAGGGAAAACGTCCTTGGGAAGTAAAAGTTGACATCGCGCTGCCCTGCGCAACTCAAAACGAACTCAACGGAGAAGATGCAAAAATGCTTATTGCCAATGGTGTAAAAGTGGTTGCTGAAATTTCCAACATGGGATGTACTCCTGAAGCCGTTGAAGCTTTCCACGCTGCCAAGATTCCTTTTGGCCCTGGCAAAGCCGTTAACGCCGG
>Ga0116184_10004762_pt1 | contig 10621 bp, 10 predicted proteins | sample AD_JPNNA5_MetaG_FD_89886 | JGI IMG/M metagenome (GOLD analysis project Ga0116184, IMG submission 89886) | Active sludge microbial communities of municipal wastewater-treating anaerobic digesters from Japan - AD_JPNNA5_MetaG | ecosystem: Engineered > Bioreactor > Anaerobic > Digestate | place...
GAGAGAAACCAGCTAATGTTTCTAGCACAACAGTCATATCTTCAGTTGACGTCCAAACGCCATTCATATATACATTAAAAAGGATGATGAAAAATCCTGTAAGTCCTAAAACTGCCAATCCTGCAACACCTAACCCCATTACAGTTCCACCACCAAAAGAAACTTTCAAGGCCTGTGGCAAACTTGTTCTTGCGGCTTGAGTCGTTCTAACATTAGTTTTTGTTGCTATTTTCATTCCCATATTTCCGGCCAAAGCTGAGAAAAAGGCACCAAAAACAAAAGCAACCACTATTAATAAATGCGTTGTTGCATTAGGCAAAAAAGTGATGCCAGCCAAAACAATACTGGCCACAATTACAAACAGAGTCATCAATCGGTATTCTGCTTTTAGAAAAGCTAAAGCTCCTTCGTGGATGTATTCTGAAATTTCTTTCATTTTACCATCCCCAGAATCTTGTTTTAATACCCAAGCTCTTTTTAAAAACATAAAAACCAATCCAAGTAATGCCATTAGCATAGGCACGTAAATCATTATTGCATTCATAAAGTTAATTTTGTTGTGTTTTAGGTTAAAATTACACAGTTATGATGCAAACGTACTATATTGAAACTAAAAAAGCAATATTCAAACGAATGAATATTGCTTTGTATGAAAAAAATTGAAGTGTATTTATTAAATATTAAATAAATCTGCTGGTTTGTTCTCGATCTGATTGAAACGCTCTGTGCATTCATCGATGATCGCTAGAGCTTCACTAAGATCTCCCCAACCTCCTACATCGACAACCTTATTTTCAAGGTCTTTGTAAACCTGAAAGAAATGTTCGATTTCTTTCAATAAATGGGGATTGATGTCTGACAAATCACTCAAAGAATTCCAAATCGGATCTGAAACAGGAACACAAATTATTTTTTCGTCTGGCCCTTTATCATCGGCCATATGAAAAACCCCAATTGGTTTCACCTCCATTACACAACCAGGAAAAGTTGGCTCGTTTATTAATACCAATACATCAAGTGGATCGCCGTCTAGTGCTAATGTTTGAGGCATAAAACCATAATCGGCGGGATACATCATCGATGAAAATAACATTCTGTCAAATCGAATTCGTTTCAATTTGAAATCATATTCATATTTATTTCTGCTTCCTCTAGGTATCTCAATCAAGACATCGAAAGTGGTAATTTTATCTGCTGCCATTTTTGTTTTTTGTTATTTAGTAGCGCAAAAATAGATAAACTAAGAACTTATACAACATAAAATCGATAAATAGCCTATTTCTGCGTTTAAATAACTTTTCAATACAACAGTTTCCGGTTTCTTTTATTCAAATAATAATGCCACAAAAGAAAAGTGGCAATAGATTGATAAGGACTCCATTTTGCAACATAAACTTCCATTTCCTTCTTGTCGTGAATGTCCAGCAACTCCTTGATGGTATTTACTACGGCAATATCTCCAAGAGGAATAATATCTGGAGCTTGGAGTGAAAACATCAAATAAATATCGATGGTCCAATGGCCTATGCCTTTGATTTTGATTAATTCCTCACGAACTTGTTCTGATGATTTGGTTGCAAAACTTTCTAAATCAATATAATTGTTAATAATCGAATGAGATAAAGCCTTTATGTAGGACGTTTTTTGTCGGCTAACGCCAATGTTCCGAAACGCCTCATCCGAAAAAGAAAATAGCGATTTAGGATTGAAATTGGGTTGTTCAGCTTTTAATTTTAAAAAAGTGGCTTTGGCCGAATCTATAGAAACTTGTTGTTCAAGAATTAATAAAACCAAAGTTTCAAATCCTTGTGGTCGTTTTGGAATTGTCGGCAAGCCATATTTTTCGATAATAATCTTAAAAATAGCTTCTTTTTCTAAAAGATATTGAATCGCATTTTCCATATTAGAAATAGAATCCAAATGATATTTTTGTAGCAAATTTATTGGCATCGGGCACATTTAAATAATTGCCTCTCCATGAAAAATCAACACGAAAAAATTTGAAAATATTGCCAATGCCTGCGCTGTATTCCCAATAGACTTTGTCTGGCGCATGGTACTCCAAACCTGAAGCATTTATGGTTCTGTTGTCGTTTGAAACCGTTCCGTAAACCGATTTTACACCAATATTTTCACGCCAATTTAATTTTCTCATAAAAGGAATTCTAGCAAAAAATCGCCCTTGAAAATCGTGATCCCATTTAAAAGTTACATATTGATCCGTAACAAATTCGTAGTATTTCAAATTGCTAAAAGTATTAGAAATATCAAAAAGCGATTGATTCCCAGGCACAACGCTCATCAATCCGAGTGGAATGTAACCAAATGTTTTTCCCGTTTCAAAAGTTATATTAGATCGTCCTAATGGCCCAATAATAATAGGTTGTCTGTAATACAATTGCAGTTTTTTATAGTTGAAATCACTCGAAAATAAGTTCTTGAATCCTTGACTATAAGTCACCAGCAGCGTAGTAAAAGGGCTATCTGCATTGTCTCTTTCGACTCCAAAAGCTATAGGAACTCTATTAGGCGTGTATTCAACTTGCAAATTTACTTCAGATTGTTTTACTTGACTTTGAATTTTGGTTTGTGATAAATCAGTATAATAATCCAAACTGAATTCTGGCGAAGCTGATAGCAACGTTCGATAGGAAACTCCAGTCGAAAAAGTCAAATTTTTAATAGGCTCCATTTCAATCTGAACGTTACTCAAATTGACATTTGTTAATTTATTATTGCTCCCAAAAGTAAGCAAGCCAGAAGATGCATAATTGCGCCCTACAATGTCATTTGTAGTAGTAAGCGATGCCCCAATTTGTTCTATATCTCTACGATTTCCTGCCGAAATAATAACCCTTTTTTTAGGTTCAACCATCCATTTACCAGTTACTCCATATTTAAATTTATCATCTTTAAATCCATATGCAACATACGCTTGCAATCGCCAAGGGTCATTTGGACCAGTATAAGTTCTTACTCCTGTTCGCAAACGCAATCCTTCGACTGAATTTTGTCCAATTACTGAATAAATAGGGCCATAATCTAAATTTCCAAAATGAAGATAACCACTATCTAATACTTCAACCAAACTATATAATTGTTGAAATTTCTTGACTGTTTGCAGAGTATCAAGCATTTTATAAACTCCTTTTTCATCTTTGGTAAGATTTTCGAATCGGTTTTTTTCCCAATAGTCATCGGATTTGTTATAGACCTCTTTATCTAAATAATTCACCTCTTCCTTGTAAAATTTCTCCGGTTTTTCGATGTTGAATTTATGATCTCGATATAATGAAGTTCGTTTTCCATAAACTCCTTTGGATTTTTCTTTCTTACTTAAAGCAAAATCCGTCATCATATAATCTTTTGTCATCAAAAAAATGGAATCATTCATAACTTCAAATTCCTGCTCGATATAGATATCTTTTACCCAATTTATATTGGCACTTCGTGTGGCAGCCATATTGATTTTTTTGATAGCAAAAGTGGTGTCGCTCACCCAAAAATCACCTTTAAAAGTCAATTCATTTTTGCGTCTTGGATAGAAAACAATGTTATAACACTTTTTGTCATCAATGTAGGCACTGTCTCTTAAAACATAATTATAGACATCTATTCCTGTTGTCGATAATGGACTTGTAAAACTTTTATCGAAAAAAGTAAGGTGATTGTCATAAATATCAAAATCTGTATATAAATCGTTTACAAAAGCCAGAATTTGTTGATTCCCGTTGAAACCCGAAGTTTTGTTGGCTTTAGTTTTCTCTTTAATTTTCTTCAATTTATTATCTCCGTAAACATCAGTCAAGGCTTCATTAATAAAAATAGGCAAATAGGTTTTTCCAGTAACTTTAGAAGTATCAACATGATTGAAAATAAATTCCATTCCTTTGAACAACTTGTTTTTCATATAAGTACTGTCAATAGTGTTCATATCAAACTCTATTTTTTCGTACTTTTCCATTTGATATTGATTAAACAAATGCAAACCGTTTTTGCGCCTTCTTTCCCAAATTTTTCTAAGAATATCTAAAGCTGGATTGTTCTTTTTTGATGTTTTTCCCCTGAAAATTACAACTTCATTTAGCGTTTCAATTTCTTTTAATTGAATTTTAAAATTATAATTAATAGGTTTTTCCAAATCAATTTCCTTGTCTGAATAGCCTACCGATGTAATAATGATGGTTTTATAATCTTTGGAAGATTCTATATAAAAAACACCGTCTTCACTACATACTACACCTTCACTTGAATTCTTGAAGGCTACATTTGCAAAAGGAATAGGTTTGTTTAACTGGTCTAAAACGACACCACTTACTTTGGTTTGCGAAAAAACAGCGCTCGTAAAAACAACAATAAAAGACAGATATAAAATAATATTTTTCAGCATAATCGTAAAAAAAAACTTCATCGAATTTGGATTCCGATGAAGTTTCAAATATAGTTGATTTCTTATATTAGATTTCCTAAATTCTCTAATATTCAGAAAAGTTTAACAGCTTATTTATTCATTACTTTTTTAACCGCTTTGACAACGTCATTAGCATTTGGCAACCACTCTTTTAGCAAAACTGGTGAATACGGAGCTGGTGTATCTGCAGTAGTAATACGTTGAATTGGTGCATCAAGAAAATCGAAAGCTTGTTCTTGAACGATATAGGTAATTTCAGAAGAAATACTAGCAAAAGGCCAAGCTTCTTCAAGAATTACTAATCTATTTGTCTTTTTTACAGAAGTTAAAATCGCTTCATTATCCATTGGACGAACCGTTCTTAAATCGATAATTTCACAAGAAATTCCTTCTTTAGCTAATTCATCGGCAGCTATGTAAGCTTCTTTAATGATTTTTCCGAAAGAAACGATAGTTACATCTGTTCCTGCTCTTTTGATATCAGCAACACCAATTGGAATGGTATATTCGCCATCAGGAACTTCACCTTTGTCGCCATACATTTGTTCAGATTCCATAAAAATTACAGGATCATTATCACGAATAGCCGATTTCAAAAGTCCTTTTGCATCATATACATTCGATGGAACTACTACTTTTAGCCCTGGAGTATTGGCAAACCAATTTTCTAAAGCCTGTGAGTGCGTTGCTCCCAATTGTCCTGCAGAAGCTGTTGGGCCACGAAAAACGATAGGAACATTAAATTGTCCTCCTGTCATTTGACGCATTTTAGCAGCATTATTTATAATTTGATCTATACCTACTAAACAAAAGTTGAAAGTCATATATTCAACAATTGGTCTGCAACCATTCATTGCCGATCCTACTGCAATACCAGTAAAACCTAGCTCTGCGATAGGTGTATCGATTACTCTTTTTTCACCAAATTCAGCAAGCATACCTTTAGATGCTTTGTACGCACCATTATATTCTGCAACTTCTTCACCCATTAAATATATTGACTCATCGCGACGCATTTCTTCGCTCATCGCCTCACAAATGGCTTCTCTAAATTGTATCGTTCTCATAGTTTTCATTTAGTTCTGTAAATTTCGAACCGCAAAAATAATATTTTAAATCAGTTAAAAGCATAATTTTTGTTTAAAATAATATGTAAATGAATCTTAAAAAAGCATTACCAATAATTTTAAATTAAAAAAGATTTACGAAATCGATATAATTGTTAAAAAATATTATGCGCGCATAGTATAATATCCGAATTAATATTTTATTTTTGTGCGAGAATCTAAGAATATTAAATACCCACATATGAAAATATTAGTTTGCATAAGTCACGTTCCAGACACCACTTCAAAAATTAATTTCGCCAACGGCGACTCTCAATTTGATACTAATGGCGTTCAATTTGTCATCAATCCGAACGATGAATATGGATTGACTCGTGCTATTTGGTTTCAAGAACAACAAGGAGCAACCATTACCGTTGTAAACGTTGGTAATGCAGAAACAGAGCCTACTTTAAGAAAAGCATTGGCCATTGGAGCAAATGACGCCATTCGTATAAATGCCAATCCAACGGATAGTTTCTTTGTTGCCAAACAAATTGCAGAAGTTGCCAAAAATGGCTCTTACGATATTATCATTGCCGGCAAAGAATCATTAGATTATAATGGTGGAATGGTTCCTGGTATGATAGCGGGAATTTTAGGGTATAATTTTTTAAATTCATGCACCGATTTATTAGTTGATGGATCTAACGTAAAAGCAATTCGTGAAATTGATGGCGGAAGAGAAACCATTTCAACCACTTTACCTATAATAATTGGTGGTCAAAAAGGATTAGTCGAAGAAAAAGATTTACGCATTCCGAATATGAGAGGAATTATGACAGCTCGAACAAAAACCTTAACGGTAGTTGAACCTATTGATGCCTCCATCAACACAAAAGCAGTTAAATTTGAAAAACCTGCTCCTAAATCGGCTGTAAAATTAGTTGCAGCAGATAATTTGGACGAATTAATTAATTTGTTACACAACGAAGCGAAAGTAATTTAACAATCAGTTTACAGTCTCAGTTTATAGTTACTAAACTCTAAACTCTAAACTCTAAACTCTAAACTTTTACATTTATGTCAATATTAATATATGCAGAATCCGCAGAAGGAAAATTCAGAAAAGTAGCTTTCGAATTAGCTTCCTATGCCAAAAAAGTAGCTGAATCAATAGGTACTACAGTAACAGCCATAACCATAAATACTGAAGATGTTTCGGAATTATCAAAATATGGTGTGGACAAAGTTTTGAAAATTACCAACGAAAAATTATCGATTTTTTCAGCAAAAGCCTATGCCGATGTCATCAAACAAGCCGCACAAAAAGAAGGGACTAAACTGGTAATACTATCTTCAACAACTGATAGTATTTATCTTGCTCCACTTGTTGCTGTTTCGCTCGAAGCTGGTTTAGCCTCTAATGTTGTAGAATTGCCAATAAACACCTCTCCCTTTCAGGTGAAAAGAAATGCTTTTTCGAACAAAGCTTTCAATATTACCGAAATTAGTAGCGAAGTAAAAATAATTGGCTTAGCCAAAAACTCCTATGGCATTTTTGAAAATACATCAAATTTATCTGTTGAAGATTTTAATCCAACCATTGGTGAGGCTGATTTTGGAATAAAAGTTGAAAAAATCGAAAAAGTTTCTGGAAAAGTTTCTATTGCCGATGCTGACATTGTTGTCTCTGGAGGCCGAGGATTAAAAGGCCCTGAACATTGGGGAATGATTGAAGAATTAGCACAAGTACTTGGAGCCGCAACAGCTTGCTCAAAACCTGTTTCTGATTTAGACTGGAGACCTCATTCAGAACACGTAGGCCAAACAGGAAAACCCGTTGCTGCAAATTTATATATTGCAGTGGGAATTTCAGGAGCTATACAACACATTGCTGGAATCAATTCATCCAAAGTAAAAGTAGTCATAAACACAGATCCTGAAGCACCATTCTTCAAAGTTGCCGACTATGGAGTTATAGGAGATGCTTTTGAAGTTGTACCACAATTAATCGAAAAATTGAAAGTATTTAAAGCGCAACATTAAAAAAAATATAATTCTAATACCAAAAATAGCTGCCTAAAAATAAGATAATCGTATCTTTGCTTTAGGTAGCTTTTTTGTTCTGCTTTTTTTGTTTAAAATTGCATCCTGATTTATTAAAAATAACTTTATATAAACAAGCACACCGTGCTTTTCCTCTAAAAAAATGAGCTTAGTCAAATTATCCATAAAAGGAATATCATATAGTCAAACCCAAAATGGAGCTTATGCCTTGATATTAAATGAAATCGATGGAGAAAGAAAACTACCAATTGTTATAGGTGCTTTCGAAGCTCAATCTATTGCAATTGCCTTGGAAAAAGAAATAAAACCACCTCGCCCTTTGACTCATGATTTATTCAAAAATTTTGCCGATCGTTTTGACATTGTGGTTAAACAAATCATCATACACAAATTAGTAGATGGCGTTTTTTACTCAAGCATCATTTGCGAAAGAGATAAAATCGAAGAAATAATAGATGCCAGAACTTCGGATGCAATTGCATTGGCATTGCGATTTAATGCACCTATTTTTACGTACAAAAACATATTAGATAAAGCGGGTATTTTCTTAAAATCCAATCCCTCGAATCCCGAAAAAGATGCTCAAGAAATTGACGATGTGCTTTCAAATCCAGAAACTTTCAAACAAAAAGAAGAAAGCAATGAATCAGGCGGAACGTATTCAAAATATACTTTAGAACAACTAAATGATTTACTCGAACAGGCTGTAGAACATGAAGATTACGAAAAAGCAGCCAAAATTAGAGACGAAATTTCAAAAAGATAATTTCAGGTAGCAGGTAGCAAAAAAAATGTTGATTAACAAATGTTAAGGTTTCAAATTCCGAAACTTTTAAACTTTAAACATTAAACTTTTAAACCAAGAATAAAACAATATTTAGATTTAGTAAAACACGTTTTAGAAAACGGAAATCAAAAAGGAGATCGAACTGGAACTGGAACCAAAAGCGTTTTTGGTTATCAAATGCGATTTGATTTGGCCGAAGGTTTCCCGATAGTAACCACCAAAAAACTACACTTAAAATCAATCATTCATGAACTACTTTGGTTCTTGAAAGGAGACACCAATATCAAATACTTAAAAGATAACGGAGTAAAAATTTGGGATGCTTGGGCTGATGAAAATGGAGATTTAGGCCCTATTTATGGTCATCAATGGCGCAACTGGAATAGCGAAGAAATAGACCAAATTGCAGATCTTATAAATGAGCTAAAAGCCAACCCAAACAGCAGAAGAATGCTTGTTTCGGCCTGGAATCCAAGTGTTTTGCCAGACACATCCATATCTTTTGCAAAAAATGTTGCCAACAATAAAGCAGCTTTACCTCCTTGTCACGCCTTCTTCCAGTTTTATGTTGCCGATGGAAAATTATCTTGTCAATTGTATCAAAGAAGTGCCGATATTTTTCTTGGAGTGCCTTTCAATATAGCATCATATGCCTTGTTTACTATGATGATTGCTCAAGTTTGTGATTTAGAAGTAGGCGAATTCATTCACACTTTTGGTGATGCTCACATTTACAACAACCATTTTGACCAACTCGAATTGCAATTGTCGCGCAAACCAAAATCATTACCAAAAATGATTTTGAATCCAGCAATCAAAAACATTTTCGAATTTACTTATGAGGATTTCACACTAGAAAATTATGAGCCCCACGACGCTATAAAAGGAAGTGTTGCGGTGTAAAAAAGGTTCTCTCTTTACAAATAAAAAAAATTAAATAAAAAACCTAACATGCCAACCCCAGTTTCAGAATGTTTATATTGTCAAGACAATGAAACATTACACAATTTAATGATTAAAATTTGTGATTTAGAAGTATCACAATTATTCCTATTTAAAGAACAATCATATACAGGTCGCTGCAATGTGGTTTACAAAGACCACGGCGTGGAATTTCACGAACTAAGCGACGACCAACGCAATGCTTTTATGCGCGATGTTGCAACAACGGCAAAAGCAATAGCAGCAGCATTCAATCCAACCAAAATAAACTATGGCGCTTATGCTGATACCTTATCACATTTGCATATGCACATCGTTCCAAAATACAAAGATGGGTATGGCTTTGGAGGGGTTTTCGAAATGAACCCTCAAAAAACTACTCTTACTGATGCCGAATATGCTGAAGTCATTGAGAAAATAAAAGCGGGATTATAAAGCCTGCTTCCATTTACTTAAAAACAAAAAAGTCCGCTAATTGCGGACTTTTTTAATATTTTTAAACTTCTAATACACTATTTTCGGCTCCTGCAAATTCATTCCATATGAAATAATCTGCTTCAGGCTCATTAACATAAACTCCATCAACAAGATACTTAAATTCATATGTCGTATCTTTTGGTAATTCGAAAACGCCTTTGAAAGTACCATTTTTTAATTTTGATAATTCCCCTTCTGCCGAATTCCAATTATTGAAGTCACCTACTACCGATGCAGTAGTCGCTTCTTTTGCCTCAACCGAAAATGTAACTTTACAAACTGGTTTTGTTTTTATAAATTGTTTCTTGATTGACATAACTATTTCATTTATAGATTTATGCCGCAAAGGAAACAAATTCTGCCGAAGATTCAACATCCTAAGACAAGTTTTAGGATTTCGACAAATAAACTCTTAATAATAAATAGCATCACCAATTTTTATCAATAAAAATTCAGATATTCTAAATCCAAAAACGTTTTCACTTTGAATATTCTTAAATTAAAAAATGATGAAATTTCAAAAAATATTTTATCTTTATAATCAAAATCTTGCTTCATGGAAAAAGAACAACACGAACAATATGAATATGCCAGAAAAAGGCTAAAACAAAAAAAGGGACTTTACTTTCATTTTGTACTATTGGTTTTAGGCAGTATATTTATGTTTATTGCTAATCATTATTCAATATTTGGGTTTACAGCAAATTGGGCTATTTGGGTGATTACATTTTGGGCTTTTCTGTTTATTTTACATTTTATAAAAGTATATATTACAGATCGTTTTATGAATAAAAATTGGGAAAGAGACCAAATTGATAAACTTGTTGCTAAACAACAACAAAAAATCGTACAATTGCACAACCAAATAGAAGAGAATTCTACCAAATA
>Ga0116184_10004766_pt1 | contig 10614 bp, 7 predicted proteins | sample AD_JPNNA5_MetaG_FD_89886 | JGI IMG/M metagenome (GOLD analysis project Ga0116184, IMG submission 89886) | Active sludge microbial communities of municipal wastewater-treating anaerobic digesters from Japan - AD_JPNNA5_MetaG | ecosystem: Engineered > Bioreactor > Anaerobic > Digestate | place...
CGCGATGAACTACTTAAACGTATCGAACATAGAGTAGATGCAATGTTTCATGACGGTCTTATCGAAGAAATAAAGACTCTGCTCGCAAAAGGTTATTCGGTTACCACACCTGGATTAAAAGGTATTGGGTATGCAGAGTTTATGGAGGCAGTGCAACAGCATGGTATCGAATGTCTCAATAATACAACAATACTGGCTCAAATAAAAAATGAGATTATTTTACACACGCGACAATATGCAAAGCGGCAAATGACATTCATGCGTTCGCTTCCTGATGTAGTCTGGATAGATCCAAATGATATTGTTTCAATAAAAAAAGCCATTAATGCTGCCCTTGCTCCTGACATACTCTTTGAGTATACTGAGGCTCATGACGCTTAATCAGTTCCTGGTTTTTACTGCATTATCGCTACTTCCAATTTCTGAATTACGTGGTGCTATCCCGTATGGACTGGCTGTTGGTGGTGAAATTTGGTGGATTGCACCGCTTGCAGTTGGTATAAATGCGCTCGTCCCTTTTATAGCATTTATATTTCTTGATACTGTGCATAAAATTTTATTAAAACTAAAATGGTACGAAAAAATATTTACAGCGCTCAGTACTCGAGCAGTCAGCAAAATACATGCAAAGGTTGAAAAATTTGGGTATGCCGGACTCCTCGTATTTGTTGCAATTCCGCTTCCGGTTACCGGGGCATGGACTGGAGCACTGGGAGCATGGCTGCTAGCAATGAATCGAAAAAAATCAGCCTTTATGGTTATTGCTGGAGTTGCAATTGCTGGCATTATAGTTTCTTTAGTACTATTGCTTGGCATAAAAAGTTTGAATTTTTTTATAAAGAAAATATAATTTATGATAGATTACAGAAACGAACTCAATCCCGAACAGTATGAAGGAGTAACTTCTATTGAGGGACCAGTATTAATCATAGCAGGTGCCGGTTCGGGTAAGACCAGAGTAATAACGTATCGGATTGCGTATATGCTCGAAAAAGGCATTCCGCAGTCACAAATTCTTGCGCTGACATTTACTAACAAAGCGGCAAAAGAAATGGCAGATCGGGTGCGAGAGCTTACTCAACGAAAACTTCAAAATTTAACCGTGAGTACATTCCATGCATTTGGTGTTCAAATTTTACGTAAAGAAATTCATAACATAGGTTGGAAAGAAAATTTTACAATATATGATGAAGTTGATAAGCATGAACTCATCAAAGAATGTCTTAAAGAACTTGGTTTAGTTGTACAATCATTTGATATTGCATCGTTAGCGTATACCTTTTCTGGCATAAAGAATGGTCAATTTGTTTGGGAAGGTCATCAAAAAACAGAGCAAAAAATATTTAACGAATATCAAGCTTCACTAAAAGCATATAATGCAGTCGATTTTGATGACCTTATTGTGCTTCCTATTCGCATTTTTACTGAATTTCCTGCAATACGGGATAAGTACAGAAATCATTACCGTTATATAATGGTCGATGAATTTCAAGATACTTCCATTGAACAATATAAATTGCTCCGGTTGCTAGCTGACAAAAATATATGTGTAGTAGGTGATGATGACCAGTCAATCTACTCCTGGCGAGGCGCTAATTATGAGAATATACTCAGCTTTGAAAAAGATTGGCCTGAACGAAAACTCATAACACTGTACAGAAATTATCGTTCTACAACAACGATACTGGATGCAGCTAATAGTGTCATAGCGCATAATAAAAACCGTAAAGAAAAAAATCTTCAGAGTCCTCATGAAGGCGGTTCTCTAATAGAAGTTCATCTCAAGGATAACGAAATTCAGGAAGCTGATTTTATTGCAGCTGCAATCCGAGAACATAAGCTGGTTGAACATTTCCGTTATGATCAATTTGGTGTGCTTGTAAGAACTAACAGCAGTATGCGCTTTATTGAGGAAGCTTTTATCAGCGCAGGAATACCATACAAGCTGACAGGCGGAACAAGTTTTTTCCAGCGTAAGGAAATTAAGGATATAATTTCCTATCTGCGTGCAATTGCAAACCCCGATGATGATATAAATCTTTTACGAATTATAAATGTCCCAAGGCGGGGGCTTGGAAGAAAATCGGTAGAGATTATATCTGAAATTGCCCGAGCGAATGAATCCAGCATTCACGATGCATTAAACTATATTATCTATTCACAGGATCAGCATATTGGAAGTACTGCGCGCGGAGAAATAGCAATGTTTATAGATCTCCTTGCGCGCTATCGAGAGGAACTTTTAGGTAAAAGGGGACTTGCAAAACGAATAAAAAAACTTGTTGACGAAATTGATTATTGGGGATATCTCGTAAGCGAAAACCCAAATAATGACAAAGCTGCAAAATGGAAATTCCTTAACGTCGAAAGGCTTATACAGGGTATTGAAATGTGGGAACAGGATCCTGATAATTTTGATCCCACTTTGTTTGCATATCTCAACAGGATTTCTCTGGTCTCTCGAGAAGATCAAGATGAAGAAAGTGGCGGCAAAGTAAATGTAATGACTATTCATGCATCAAAAGGACTTGAGTTTGATATAGTTTTTATTCCTGGCTGTGAAGAGGGAATAATACCACATGCGCGTTCGCTGGAAGAATCGGCAAGTTCTCTCGAAGAAGAGCGCAGGCTTTTCTATGTTGCTCTCACTCGTGCACGTAAAAAAATAATAATATCAGGCTGCAGAATGAGGAGACGCGGAAGTACAACAACTGAATCAGCATTTTCTCCTTTTTTAGAAGAGATTCCAGAAAATCTTATTACCTGGAAACTGGAGGACGCACCGCTTACCGAAGAGGATAGCAATAAGGTATGGGATGCATGGAAAACTATGCTTAACAACAAACAAAGTAAATAATGGCTAAGTATAAAACAATGTGCTTATGATGCTGGCGTTATTGTAAAAGCATCCAGGTCAGTTCGTGTTTATTATGGTGGAGATGAATAACTGTTGAGCCTGGTATGTTTGCAAACTTTGCAGTTGTTGCTGCATCCCACGCTTTACCCTGCATTTTGATTGTGCAAATATAGTTCTTTGCCAGTTTTTTTTCTACCCATTCTGCTATCCATTCATACAGAGCAGGAGGATAACAGATAACATCAGAAAACAGCCAGTCGACTGGACCGAGGGATTCAGGTTTAAGTGTAAACGCATTATGTTTTAAATATGTTACGCCCTGTAGTGCTGCTATTGAAGGTGCAAGTGGAGCTCTGTCAATTGCAAGTACCTCTGCACCGAGCGATGCCAATACCCATGTCCAGCTTCCGGGAGATGCACCAGCATCAATGCAACGTTCGCCTCGCTGAGGCAACTTTTGAGCCAGTGCGAATGCTTCCCATAGTTTTCTGTATGCTCTCCCAGGAGGATTGATGTGATCCTCTTCAAATTGTATAGAACCACATGGCCAGGGACTTGAGCATGAAGCACTGGCAAGGAGATGGTGTTCATCAATAAGTGTAAATGAACCCATGGGCGTTTGGGGAGCGAAATAAGGGAACGGTTTAGGTTTGTCAGATATATAAGGTAGTTTTTCTTTGATTAAGTGCGTTCTGCGTGCGAGGCGATATGTGTATGGAGCCCAATTCCGCTGAATATTTTTTAATAGTGTTGCTGCATCAGAGATGCTGTCAAAATCTGCGATAAATGGTTTGTTCCAAATATTTTTTACCCAGTATATATTTTTAGATTGCTTCTCATATGTATATAGATCTCCATCAACGCGAATTGGAGAACCAGAAACTTCATCGAAGAAATGTTCAATAAAATCGGGCAGTACATGATAAACAACAGCATCAATTGGTTGAATCTGACTCATATAAAATGATACCTTTGCGCAGCTTCTAATATTTTCTGGTTCCATCTGTTTTTATTCATGTAAAGATTTCTTGATGTTCTGTCATCGATTTTGCCAGATCTTTTCTGGAACGCTTTGAAAGCTCGCGAGAGTGCTGTTTGCTTATCGATCGTAAAAAATGGAAACAATTCAGTGGTTTCATATATCCAGTAGAGAAATTGAGGTGCATAAGGACCTTCTGAAATTGCTTTGTGCTGTTTAACCATTTCCTGGAGTTTCATAATTGCTTGCTGGATTTCTATTTCATTATAATTTGTTTTTGCAGTAGAGCTATAAATATGTAAAACCGATAAATACGTTTTAAAGAATTGATAATAGTAGTAAAGCGGCCCGCAAGCAATTGTAAAATCATATGCAGTACCTTCAATTTCTTGAAACAGTGAGCTCCATGCTATGGTATCTGGCCCAATAAAAGGTTTTGGCATAATGTGTGGCTCGTTTTCCAATATTGCGTATGCAGCACTATAGTTTTCTCTAAGCAGTTCTGTTTCTGCTATAAAAAATAGTGCTTCATTATCATCATTCCATTGGTCGAGTATGCTTCGCGCTTCCGGGATTCTGCCACAGTACGCAAGTGCGCGTGCATGCCAGAGTGCAGAGCGCACTCGAGCATCTTCAAGACTATACTGAGAAGCAAGCATTGATGCCTGAAGAAACAATTGAGCCGAATCATCATAGAGTCCGAGATCAAAATTGATTCTCCCCTGGAGCGATTTTGCTGCTATAAGATAGTCTGGTCTTGAAATATTTTCTGCTAGCGTTTGACACTCTTTTGCATAATACATGGATTGGCTTAAAGAGTAAAAGATGTATTCCTCGATTGATTTCTTATAGGTGACACAACACTGTTCTTGTATATCATGGCATGAAACTGCAAAACTACCTGCATTATTTAAGAATTCAGATCCTTCGGTTTCTCTTTCTGTAATGAAACACAGTAAACCCATTAAGCGATGAATACGGCTTTTGATCTTGGGGTTTGTCTGATCCCGTATAGAGAGTAAAGCTTTTCTTGCATTTGCATATCCCTCTGTGATACTTGCAGATGCAAAAGCATATTCAGTGTCTATTAAATTAATGATGGTGGTCAATGTGTTATTTGAATTCTTTTTCAGTGCAATGAGTGCATTTTGGGATTGTACTGCATCGCTATGGGCTAATGCTGAATAAAAATCTGCAATGAGTTTATATTGTTCTGGCAAACCTTCAGCAGATTCCGGGATATCATAATCTGGACGTTGAGCAAGGGAAACAACACATTGAATAATAAATTCTTCACTAATGTTGATACCTGTATATCGCAGTATGTCAATCGTAGGATAAATTGAATTGTCTTGCAATTTTTGCACTATAAAATTCTCAAAAACTGTATCGATATGTTGTTTTATAGTTTCTGGAAGCAATGCTTCAAAATCAAGAAAAAATGATGCTGGTAAGAGAAAATCATCAGTAATAAAACCAAAAGTCTTTAAAATTTTTAATAAAATATCTATACTGTTTTTCTTAATTCCAAATAGTGAATTGATAGTTTCTTCTGAAGCGGTAATATTTTTAAAATCGTTTGATCGTAATAAAATGTAAAGATAGTATAGCATTTCTTTTGGTGCCAGTGATAATAATTGTTCAACTCGTTTTTTGGGTATAAAATTTTTATATCCCTGCGTAAGGAGTAACATAAACCAGTTTTTCAGTATAGATCGATCAGTATCAGTAATATCTCCTAATGCTTTTTCTATAATAGTATTTATTGAATCATTGTTAATAGTAGCAGTAATAATTCGTGAGTTTTCAAAAGAAATACCTTTTGGTAGCTCTGCAGAAGTAATGATAAGTGTTTTACCAAGATGCTGAATCGTTGCATCTGAAATCCACGCAGTAATAAAATCTGCACCAAAATCAGATATCGGTCTGCTTGTATTGCAAATAAACCATGGCGTACATCCTGAATCAAGTGATTCAGTTACTCGTTTTTCAAGAATAAGCCTTATAATGTGCTCGCAGGAAGATTCAATCCATTCTGGAAGTGAAGTCAAAAACAACAGCTTTTGAGACATACTTATGCCCGCAAGCAACATAGAAAAATTGCTGGAATTTGCTTTAAGCTTTTGATGATAGACAGTTTCGGTCTTTTCATCTTCTTTGAGCGAGAAGGTATCAAATGGCGTTGTAACTTGCAGTGAATATCTATCATTACACAAAATAGCAAGAGGTTTTCTGCCTTTTTTTTCGGTTATACAGGCGATGGCCTGTGCTGAATTTTGCAGAAGCGAGGTCAGTTTTAATACCAGGACAGGGGTGGTGGAGCATTCTATTTCGGTAATAACGGTTTCAAGATTATCTTCTGGAATACAGTAAGGCATTATATTACTGGCATACTGCATAGCAATGTGTTTTCTCACTGATAAAATAACAGGAGAAAGTATAGTTTTTGAGTTGCCCATCTCAATGTAGGCCTTTAGCTTTTGCAGTATATCTTTTGTAGCAAAATAACGGGGTGATGGATTAAGTGTATAGCGCGATTTTTCCCAGGCATGTTCATGCTCAATTTCGGGAGTTGTAGAACTATCAATATATACCGTTATAGTGGTAAAGAGCTTACGATATTTGATAAAACATTGATCAAGGCTTTCCAGAAAACATGCTAATTGAAAAAATGCAAAGGGCCCGCTTTCCGAATAGGAGAAATTGAGTGGATGTTCGCGTTTTTGTTCGGGAATCATTCCGTAGTCACTGATAATGTTTTGTAGATCCTTAAAAAAAGCATCATACTTTTGAGCACGGCATCGCTGAATTTGGTAATAGTAATCAATGTATATTGAAATTATAAACATTTTGGCTCCAGAGTATATGGGCTCATGATACAGGTATCATGCTATAGCGCTTGTATTTTACTATCAAGCATAGCAATTTGTCAAAAAGCTAACTTTTTCTTGACGATTGTACTTTTTGCATGTTAGAATAATAAGGAATTGCTTATTTGATATAGAAATATTTTACTTTCAGAGGTTACATGGCATTTTTACAGCAAATTGTGTCACTACCATTTATTATATCATTTTTTTTCTTTGCCTTACTTGTGCCGTTTTTTATTTATATACGCACAAAAGACACTGAAGGTAATACATCTGGCTTTATAGTTCTTTCTGTATTTCTCTTTATAAAAAGTGTTATAAGTACTATTTTTACCGATAGGTTAGTTTGGACTGTTGCTCTCATTGCTTTTTTTGCAGTCACAGCCTGTGTTTTTATATTACCGTATAAAAAACGAAGAGTATGGTTGTATTTACTTATTGTGTTGAATATCATTGTTTCCGCTGTGTTAATAATTCAGCCAATGGTTAAAGCTCTTGAGTTTTTTACACAGCCTATTTTGTATGCTTTTTTAGTAATTGATCTTGCTGCAATAGCTGTTTTATGGTTTTTCAATAAAAAATATTCAGAAACGATAACGCATGTTGTTCTCAATGCAATTATACCGTGGGCACTTGCCTCAATGCTGTTATACACTGTACTGGGATTGCTCATCGGAATTACTGCTGATATCTATACACGGTTTATTACTCCATTAAGTTACTGGTGGCTCGTCTACGCAGCACTCCGTTTCTTACGCGAACATGATGCGGAAATGGTAGCTGCAACCAACTATTATGAAGAAACATTCGATTCGCTGTACAACCTTTTTATGAAAACAGGTACGGTACTCAAAGATAGTTTTGAAGCCGGAGATATTCTTCGGAGCCTCAATGAAGCGATCCATGAAGAAATTCATGCAGATGGCAGTATGATTTTCATGGTTGATGAGTTTGATGAGCAGCTATCAGCTAAAGCGTATACAGGAAATTATCCACCTCCCATAGCCTTACCTGAAGGGTTACCAAAAAAAGAAAACAGAATCGTTTCCTGGATGAAGCATATTCAATTTGATTATAGTTCCAATATTCTGGGTGAATGTGCTAAATCTATAAAAAATATCTATATACCCGATGCTTCTCTCGATTCAAGAATTGTTCAGAATGGCGACGAAGATTTTTTAAGGATAACATCATTCATTGCTGTCCCGTTGATGGTAGAAGATAAAGTCATGGGTGTCTATACTGCAGTAAAGACGCAGCCAGGAACATTTTTTTCAGAAAATGATTTTGATCGTACTAAAATACTGGCTAATTTTGGTACAATTTCGCTCAGCAACTTTTTGCGATTCCTGGAAGTTAAAGAACGCAGTAACATTCAGCAATCAGCTGATACTGCTGCACAAATTCAAAAAGCAATGCTACCTAAGAAACTACCTCAATATAAAACGCTACAGCTAGGAGCGTTCCTCCAGCCCAGTGTAGGAGTTTCGGGAGATTATTACGATGTCATTCAGACCCGTAAAGATAGGGTCGTAATAGTAATCGGTGATATAGCGGGCAAAGGTATTGTTGCTGCTACACTGCTTGTTATGATTCGGGCATTACTGCACCTTATCTGTAATACACCGCGAGATATGGCTACTGTGCTCGATTGGGTCAATAGGGGCATAACCGGAAAAATCGATTTTGATCATTTTGCAACACTGTCGCTCTTAGCGGTTAATCTTGAAACTGGTGAAACTGAATATGCAAATGCCGGGCATCAGCCTATGCTCATTTACCGGAGAGCTACCAACTCAATCGAAACAGTTGAAATTCAGAGCTTACCTATTGGGGTAGAAAAAAACACCGAATATGCGAGAAAAATGATCAAACTTAATAACGGAGATATGGTTGCACTCTATACCGATGGTCTCATTGAATGCATGAATGAACAGGGAAAACAGTTTGGCCGAAAAGCGCTTTCTAATATAATAATTGCTAATAAGGATCTTGCAGCAAAAGAAATTGTGAATAAAATTAAGAGTGAGGTGTCTACATTTATTGGAACAGTACGGCAACATGATGATCAAACTATACTCTTGTTTAAGATAAATTTATAGGAGGAACGCTGAATGGAGCTTAAAATCCGAAAAAACGGCGAAAACTATATAATCGACGTTAATGGTGAGATGGACTTGTATAATTCATACAAGCTAAAGGAATTAGTGATGAAAATGCTGGAAAAGAAAGTTGAGCGTTTTATCATTAATCTGGAAAATGTAGATTATATCGATTCAAGTGGTATTGGAGCGCTTATTTATATATGCTCTACTATTAAAAAGATGAATCTCAAGTTAATCATCACCAATATACATGGTTCTGTGAAAAAGGTTATAGAGCTGACAAAGCTCATGGGATACTTTCCCATAACAAATAGCATCGAAGAAGCTATTCAACAAATGGAAGAGTAGGAGCACTATATGTCAGACAAAACCTATTTAAGTGAAATTAAAGAGATTCGTGTTGATGAAAATAGCCCATTATTTGATAAAACTGGCATGTTATATAAAGAGTTCTCTTCAGATTATCGTCAAATACGATATTATACACTGTTAATTGTTCAATCAGCACCAATAGAAATAAAAGAAATTAACCTTTTGGAACAACAGATAAGTGAAGTTATCAAAAATGCTGTCAAGCATGGAAATCGTTCTAATCCGGCAAAAAAAGTCCGTGTTTGGTATTCATTCGACCTTGATCATGCACACCTCATAGTCGAAGATGAGGGCGAAGGTTTTAAAGATCTTGAAAAATGGAATGAATTTAATCGCAAACGATTAGAATGTCTTGCGAACCAGGATTTTGAAAAATTAGCTGATTTTGTATCGTTCCGTACAGCAAAGAGCGATGAAAATGATGGCGGTAATGCACTGTTTGCTGCGCTTGAATACTGGGATGGTGGTTTTGTGTTTAATTCAAAGCGTAATGCTGTGGCAATGCTCAAAAAATTTCCCCATAAACGTCATTAAATTATAGTACTGGAACGGTATACTCTAAAAGCATAGCAAGAAGGCTGCCTCAAACGGGGCAGCTTGTTTATATAGAACAAATGAATTGAAATTCTTCAGAGTCAAAGTCCTGTTCAGTGAGCGGTGTTTGTAAAATATATTCAGCAAGGTATCTAAAATCTTCTGGTTCAAAAGCACTGAATTGACCATAGTACAGGTAGCCAGATTGATGTTTTGAAAGCAGAAAAAATGTAATAGTACCGTGTATTCTGCGTTTTTCAATTACAATCATGCAGGTGCCTGTCGTGTTGGTAAGTGCGCTACCGTTCATAATGAGTATACCGTGTACAAACAAACCCACAACCATAGGCGAGACGCAGTTCTCTATACACAGTGAACCAAGTACTACTGCATCAAGTGCATGGATTGTAGCGAGAACTGATCCCTCTATTAAGTTTTGGTATTTCCACATTGCGCAGTCAGAAAAACTTTCATGTAGATATTTGAGGGGATATATGCAGAGGTTAATTTTCTGCGATGCTAGCTCTGTGAGCTCCAGTTTTATCTCATCGTGTATTTGTTTACTCGATTGCTTAACTATGATTTCAAAATCATCTCGTGTTACAAGCCTATTCCCAATACAGCAAGCAGTTTCTGGAATGCCATGCATGTAATCAAATAGTAGAAGTTTATTGGTTTCCTGTGCTATACGAGCAAGCGCAGGCAGGGAAGCTTGCCCTTCTTGCCAGAGGGAAAATGTACCAGCGTGCATTGCTGGTATGGCATTATACACATACATCGATTGTTCTGGTGAACGAAGCTCAGAAAAAATTACACAGGTATGCACATGATTCTGTGCTTGTTTTGATGTAGATATACCGAGCTGTTCATGACCAAGTGTGCAAATAAGTTCAATAG
>Ga0116184_10004768_pt1 | contig 10614 bp, 4 predicted proteins | sample AD_JPNNA5_MetaG_FD_89886 | JGI IMG/M metagenome (GOLD analysis project Ga0116184, IMG submission 89886) | Active sludge microbial communities of municipal wastewater-treating anaerobic digesters from Japan - AD_JPNNA5_MetaG | ecosystem: Engineered > Bioreactor > Anaerobic > Digestate | place...
GTCATCCCCCTGCAGATCGAACGATACCTCCTCAAGGGCCATGACCTGAAGGAGGCCTTCCGCAGGGCTGTGTGCGACTTCGAGGGCTCCCATGCCATCGCCATGGAGAGCAACCTGGAGCCGGGCACGATATACCTCGCCCAGAAGGGCAGCGGACAGACCATCTACGTGGGCCTCCTCGAGAACGGCTACATGTTCGCCTCCGAGATATACGGTCTGGTGGAAGAGACCCAGAGGTTCATCAAGATGGACGGCGAGACCCCTCGCGTGCCGGACGACCCGGCAACCCAGGGCCAGCTGTTCGTGCTGCACCATGACCGGGGCCCCGGGCTTGCCGGCATCGAGGCCATGTCCTACGACGGGCATCCCCTGTGCCTCACCGGGAAGGACATCGGCCTGGCCCAGATGACCACCCGCGACATCGACAGGGGTGACCATCCCCACTTCCTCATCAAGGAAATCCTCGACGCCCCCGACTCCATCCGCAAGACCCTGCGGGGCAAGTACCGTATCGGAGCAGGCGGCAAGGCGGTGTTCAACCTGGACGACGGCATCGTGGACCCCGCAACCAGGGAGGCGATGGGTGGGGGCAGGATCAGGAACATCTACGTGGTGGGGCAGGGCACGGCCGCAGTGGCCGCCTCCGCCGTGGCCGAGGCCATCTCCGCCTACCTCAGGCCCGCGACCGTCAACGTCCAGGCCCGGAAGGCCACGGACCTGAGCGGGTTCCTGCTCGAGGAGGACATGTCGGACACCCTGGTCATCGCCATCACCCAGTCCGGGACCACCACGGACACGAACCGCGCCGTGAGCATGACCAGGCAGAGGGGCGCGCGGCTCATCGCCATCGTGAACCGCAGGCAGTCGGACATCACCACCAAGGTCGACGGCGTGTTCTACACGAGCGACGGGCGGGACATCGAAATGTCCGTGGCCTCCACCAAGGCGTTCTACGCGCAAATCGTGGCTGGGTACGTACTCGCGCTCTTCTTCGCGCAGACCATGAAGACCATGTCTGATGAGGCCATCGCCCGGGACCTGATGACCCTTGAGGATGCCCCCGGCCTCATGAGGGAGGTGATCCAGGGCAGGGATGCCATCAGGAAGACCGCGTGGGAACTGGTCCGGAGGAAGCAGTACTGGGCCGTGGTGGGAAGCGGCATCAACAAGGTGGCGTCCGACGAGATCCGCATCAAGCTCTCCGAGCTCTGTTACAAGACCATCTCGTCGGACATCATCGAGGACAAGAAGCACATCGACCTGTCCTCGGAACCGCTCATCCTCGTGTGCGCCGCAGGGAGCCCGGAGATCGTCGTGGAGGACATCGTCAAGGACGTGGCCATCTTCAAGGCCCATGCGGCCAGTGTAGTGGTCATCACCGACGAGGGCGAGCACCGGTTCGACACCATTGCGGACGCGGTCATACGTGTTCCCCGCGCCGCGTTCCCGCTCTCAGTCATCTTCAACACCCTGGCCGGGCACATCTGGGGCTATTACGCGGCCTGCAGCCTGGACGCGCTGGCCGCAACGCTGAAGGGGTTCCGTACCACCCTCGCAGAGATCGCGCGGGAACACCGGAAGCGGGAATATACCGTCTACGAGAGCATAGCGGACAAGGGGCTCCACCTTGTGGTTGACGCCTTCGAGGCTGAGTACAAGAAGTGCCTGGACAGCGGGTCCCTTACCTCCCTGAGCAACGACGTGTCCTCGGACATCAGGCTCCTGCTCAAGTATGCCAAGGGCAAGCTCCCTGTGGAGGATTTCTGGATGGAGTTCGAGGGCAGGAGAATATCGTCTTCGCCCATAGACATGCTGGACCTCACCATGAAGCGCGCCATCGAAGAGCTCTCGCGGCCGGTGGACGCAATCCGCCACCAGGCCAAGACCGTAACGGTGGGCACCAGCAGGAAGGTCGAGGCGCCCAAGGGGCCCATCTTCGCCGTGTTCTCGGAACTCGGGTACTCGCCGGAGAGCGTGCGAGCCAAGGACATGCTGACGCTCAAGAACCTGCAGACCGCGGTCGGGAGGGTCAAGGGGTACACCCTGTACGCGGTGGAGGGCCTGGACGAGGTGGGCATGCCAACTCCACAGACGACCCTCTCCATCGTGAAGCGCCAGGGCGTCGCTTCCGGCATGCAGTCCAGGTATGACCGGAAGGCACCGCTGAAGGGCACCAAGAACACCATTGTCCGCACACGCAAGGTGTATGCGGGAACGGGCCGCTTTGACGATGCATCCATCATCATCATCCCCATCCAGGGCACAAAGCGGGACATCACCCACCTGCTCCTGCTCCAGGTGGACTTCGACGAGACGCTCACCACGGCACAGAAGAAGGAGATCATGGGCGTGAAGATCAACGACATCACGAACCTCATCAACGAGTACAACATCCCCTGGAAAGACGAGTACCTCGACGGCCTGACGGTGAAGTTCCTGCTGGGCGAGGACGTGGAGGTCATCAAGAACAGGATTTTCGAGCAGATCGGGAAGGCTGATCATTGAGAACAGAAGAGTAGCGGATGAAGAACAACCCTTGAGGGGAGGAACGCATGGAACTGAAGCCACGCTGTCATGAGAAGATCATGCACCTGATCGAAAAGGGGGTGGACATCCCCAATCCCCTGACCCTGGACATCGGAGACGAGGTGAACGTCGACCGGATTTCCAGCCACAAGGTCAAGATCTTTCCCGGCTGCAGGATTTACGGCAAGGACACGCTCATATCGTCGGGCACTCAGCTCGGCCGTGAGGGGACCGTCACCATCGAGAACTGCCAGATCGGTCGTAACGTGGAGCTCAAGGGCGGCTACTTCAGCAAGTCTGTGTTCCTCGACAAGGCGAACATGGGGTTCGGCGCCCATGTACGGGAAGGGTCCATCCTGGAGGAGGAGGCGGGCGGCGCCCACTGCGTGGGCCTCAAGCAGACCATCCTCTTCCCCTTCGTGACGCTGGGCAGCCTCATCAACTTCTGCGACTGCCTCATGGCAGGGGGCACCAGCCGCAAGGACCACAGCGAGGTGGGGAGCTCCTATATCCACTTCAACTTCACCCCTGACGGCGACAAGACCACCGCCTCCCTCATCGGCGATGTCCCCCGGGGGGTCATGCTGAACCAGCCGGCCATCTTCCTGGGGGGGCAGGGGGGCATCGTGGGTCCCGTGCGCATGGGCTTCGGCAATGTGGTGGCGGCAGGAACGGTACTGAGGGAGGACTGCACCTCCGACAACATGCTGATCCCGGGCAAGGTTCCCTCCGGGAGCGTGAAGGACTACCGGCGGGCACTCTACCCGAACCTGGCCCGCGTGGTGGAGAACAACATCATCTACCTCGCCAACCTGGCTGCCCTGAAGGAGTGGTACATCCACGTGCGCAGGCCGTTCCTCGCAGGCACCGAGTTCGGGGAGCTCATCCACGCGGGGCTCTTGGACAAGCTCTCGCTGGGCAGGGCAGAGCGGCTCAAGAGGCTCGAGGCCATGGCCAGGCAGGCCTCTGCGGAACAGCCTCCGGTATCCGGGAAGGCAGCCGCCCAGAGGAGGGAGCTCGGAAGCGCCATGGGCAAAGTACAGGAGGTATTCGAGGGGAATGACTACCTGGACTCCGAGAGCAACGCATGGAGAGATGCATTCCTCAGGGAACTGGAAAAGGCGAGGCAGGGCGGAGCGGGCACCTACGTAGAAACCATACAGGGGTTGGGCTTGGACGTCTCTGCAACGGGCACGAAATGGCTCCAGGGTGTAGTGGATAGCTGCTGCAGGGCGGTATCGGCAGCCATGCCCGGCCTGGAGCTGTTCAGGAAGTAGAAAATTCCGGGTTGTACCCGGCTATTACGAGGAGGATGCAATGGGAAAGCTTTTCGGAACTGACGGGATACGCGGCGAGGCGAACCGCTACCCCATGACCGCGGACATCGCCTTCAAGGTCGGCCAGGCAGTGACGTACCTTCTCCGGAAGGAGAACCACCGCACGCGCATCATCATCGGCAAGGACACGCGCATTTCTGGCTATATGCTCGAGAGCTCCCTGGAGGCGGGCATCACCTCCATGGGCGGCAACCCCTACCTGGTGGGCGTACTCCCCACGCCCGGCATCGCCTTCATCGCCAACAGCATGCGGGCCGACGCGGGCATCGTCATCTCGGCCTCCCACAACCCCTACGAGGACAACGGGATCAAGATCTTCGGCGGAAACGGGTTCAAGCTCTCCGACGAACAGGAGAACACCATCGAGGACCTCATGCTGGGGGGCAAGCTGGCAGACTACCTGCCCGCCTCGAAGGACATGGGGCAGGCATTCCGCATGGAGGACGTGAACGGACGGTACGTGGTCTTCCTGAAGAACACCTTCCCCCGCGAACTCTCCATGGACGGGATGAAGATGGTCCTGGACACGGCGAACGGGGCGACCTACCGCGTTGCGCCCGAGGCGTTCACAGAGCTCGGCGCGGATGTGGAGGTCATCCACAACAAGCCCAACGGACTGAACATCAATGAGAAGTGCGGGTCGCAGCACACGGGCGACCTGAAGAAGAAGGTGCTGGAAAACGGGGCCTCCATCGGTCTCGCATTTGACGGCGACGGCGACCGCCTCATCGCGGTGGACGAGAAGGGCAACGAGATCACCGGCGACCAGATCCTCCTCATCTGCTCAAAGATCCTCAAGGAGGAGGGAAAGCTGAAGAACGACCTCCTCGTGAGCACGGTGATGAGCAACCTCGGGCTGCGGGTGGCGTGCAGGAAATACGGATTCAAGCACCACGCATCCAAGGTCGGTGACCGCTACGTGCTCGAGGACATGCTCAGCATGGGCGGCGTCATCGGCGGGGAAGAGTCAGGGCACATGATCTTCCTCAACCACCACACCACGGGGGACGGCATCCTCACGGCCATGCAGCTGGTTTCGGCCATGGTGAAGACAGGCAAGCCGCTGTCCGAGCTTGCCAGGCTCATGGACGTCTTCCCGCAGAAGCTCATCAACGTGAACGTGAAGAGCAAACCGGACATCGGCACGGTGCCCGAGCTGAAGGAGGCCATCGCCCAGGTGGAAAGGGAGCTTGGCGAGGAGGGAAGGGTGCTGATCCGCTACTCCGGGACCCAGAACATGTGCCGAGTCATGGTGGAAGGCCCGACGGACGCCGTGACGGAGAAGTATTGCACTCAGCTGGCGGAACTCGTAAAGAAGACAATCGGCTGAGCACGGGTGCGGCATCACCATCCGGCAGCACATTCCATCTACAGGGGAGGTTTCGGACATGGGCATACAGATCATCGTCACAAAGGACTTCGCAGCAATGAGCGAGGTGGCTGCGGACATCGCCAAGAAGAAGATCCAGCAGACGCTGAAGCAGAAGGGGCGGGCCGTCCTCGGTCTTGCGACGGGCAATTCGCCCACCGGGCTCTACAAGCACCTGGCAAAGTCCGCCAACAAGGGTGAGTTCGACGCGAAGGCCTGCATGAGCTTCAACCTGGACGAGTACGTGGGCCTGCCCGGAGAGAATGTCCAGCAGCGGGTCATGCACCCCGAGAGTTATGCCTTTTTCATGATCCAGGAGTTTTTCAGCCTCCTCAGGGACAAGTTCATGGAGACAAACGTGCCCTTCGGCTCGCTCGTCGAGCAGAAAAGGCTCATTGCCGAGCTGAAGGCGAACCCGAAGGACTGGGTTGCGCTGGGAACGGACAAAGGAAAGTCCATCGCCATCAGCGACAGCGCGAAGTCCGCCTACCTCGCATGGGTGAAGAGGGAGATCCTGGACGGCTATGCGAAAAAGATCAGAAAGGCGGGCGGCATCGACCTCCAGATCATAGGCGTGGGAGGCAGAGGACACGTGGCCTTCCACGAGTCCGGCATCCCCTTCAAGGGGAGCAGCGTCATGCTCGTGAAGCTCGATGACAACACCGTGGCCAACGCGGTGGCGGACGGCCACTTCGCCACGAAGAAGGAGTCCCCCAACTATGCCGTGTCCATGGGCGCGGAACTCGTCTACAAGGCAAAGACCGTCATCCTCCTTGCCAACGGCGAGCGCAAGGTCGAGCCGGTGGCCCTCTCGCTGCTCGGAGACCCGACGCCGGACATCCCGATCTCCTACAGCCAGACATACGCAGCGCGAGGAGGCGATATGATCTACGTGCTGGACAGGATCGCCGCCAGGGACCTGCTCGCCAACAGGAAGGCCCTGACCGCCAAAGGGATGAAGATCAAAGAGCTGAACTGAACAGCTTTCCCCGGAGAGGGATACGAGGCCTTCCGTGCGCTGCCCGGTGAGGTGCGCACGGCGGGTCTCGAAGGGCTACAGAAACGGAAGACTGTTCTGAAGGAAAAGCATGCCCAAACGGACGGACCTCAGGAAGATCCTCATCATCGGCAGCGGCCCCATCGTCATCTCGCAGGCCTGCGAGTTCGACTACTCGGGCGTGCAGGCCTGCAAGGCCCTCAGGGAGGAGGGGTACGAGGTGGTGCTCATCAACTCGAACCCGGCCACCATCATGACCGATCCCGGCATGTCGGACCGCACCTACATCGAGCCCATCACCCCCGAAATCATCGAACTGATCATCGATAGGGAGCGGCCCGATGCCGTCCTTCCCACCCTCGGGGGCCAGACCGGGCTGAACGTGTCCGTGGAGCTCGCGGCCAGGGGGGTGCTCGAGCGCTTCGGCGTGGAGATGATCGGCGCAAGGCCGGAGGTGATCCACAAGGCCGAGGACCGTGAGCTCTTCCGGAAGGCCATGGAGCACATCGGACTCCGCGTACCGAAGAGCGGCTTTGCCCGGAGCATGGAGGACGTGCGGGGCATCGCTTCCGCCATCGGGTTCCCCGTGATCATCAGGCCGTCATTCACCCTCGGGGGCATCGGCGGCGGCATCGCCTACAACCCGGAGGACCTGGAACGCATCGCGAAAGACGGGCTCGACGCCAGCATGATCCGGGAGATCATGATCGAGGAGTCGGTCATCGGCTGGAAGGAGTACGAGCTGGAGGTCATGCGGGACCGGGCGGACAACGTGGTGATCATCTGCTCCATCGAGAACATGGACCCCATGGGCGTGCACACGGGAGACTCCATCACCGTTGCCCCGGCCCAGACCCTGACTGACGTCGAGTACCAGCGTCTTCGGGATGCTGCCATCGCCATCATGCGGGAGATCGGGGTGGAGACCGGGGGGTCCAATGTCCAGTTTGCCGTGAATCCCGCTGACGGCGAGCTGGTGGTCATCGAGATGAACCCGAGGGTGTCCCGCTCGTCGGCGCTCGCCTCCAAGGCCACAGGGTTTCCCATCGCCAAGATCGCGGCCAAGCTGGCCGTGGGCTACACCCTGGACGAGATAAGGAACGACATCACTCGGGAAACCTGCGCCTCCTTCGAGCCGGCCATCGACTACTGCGTGGTGAAGATCCCGCGCTGGACCTTCGAGAAGTTCCCGGAAACCGAGGACATCCTCACCACGTCAATGAAGTCCGTGGGCGAGACCATGGCCATCGGCAGGACATTCAAGGAGGCCCTGAACAAGGCTGTCAGGTCCCTGGAGATCGGCCAGTACGGCCTGGGCGGTCCCAGAATGATCCTGAGCCCCGAGGACAAGAAGCAGGTTGTCACCGGGCTTACCTATCCCAACAGCAGGCGTCTGTTCCAGATCGCCGCTGCGCTCCGCTCCGGCTTCACCATCGACGACATCACGCGCCTGTCCGGCATCGACCCGTGGTTCGTGCACCAGATCAGGGAAATCGTGGATGCAGAGGCGGCGATCGCCGAGAGGGGGCCTGACGGGGAAACCCTCCACGAGGCCAAGAGGATGGGGTTCTCCGACCGCTACCTGGGCATGCTCTGGAGCACCGACGAGCACACGGTGCGCGCAATGCGCTCAGCCAAGGGCATCCAGCCCGTGTACAAGCTCGTGGACACCTGCGCCGCAGAGTTCGAGGCGTACACGCCGTACTACTACTCCACCTACGAAGAGGAGGATGAGGCGAGCCCTTCGGACAGGCCCAAGGTCGTCATTCTGGGCGGTGGGCCCAACCGCATCGGCCAGGGCATCGAGTTCGACTACTGCTGCGTCCATGCGTCCTTTGCCCTGCGGGAGCTCGGCATCGAAAGCATCATGATCAACTCCAACCCCGAGACCGTGAGCACGGACTACGACATCTCGGACAAGCTCTTCTTCGAGCCGCTCACCCTCGAGGACGTACTCCACGTGGTCCGGAGCGAAAAGCCGCTGGGCGTCATCGTCCAGTTCGGGGGTCAGACGCCGCTCAACCTGGCAAAAGGCCTCGCCGCGGCCGGTGTGCCCATCCTCGGAACACAGCCCGACGCCATCGACCGGGCCGAGGACCGGAGGCTCTTCCTGGAGATCGTGAACAGGCTCGGGCTGAAGCAGCCCGAGAGCGCCACGGTGACATCCGTGGAAGAGGCCGTTTCCGTGGCGGGGCGCATCGGCTATCCGGTACTCGTGAGGCCTTCCTACGTGCTGGGCGGAAGGTCCATGGAGATCATCTACGATACGGACACACTCAGGTCCTTCATGGCCCAGGTCCTGGAGCTGTTCCCGGAGAACCAGATCCTCATCGACAAGTTCCTGGAGGACGCCGTCGAGGTGGATGTGGACTCCATCTCAGACGGGAGACAGTGTGTGATCTGTGGTGTCATGGAGCACATCGAGGAGGCGGGCATCCACTCGGGAGACTCGGCGTGCGTATTGCCTCCCCCCACCCTGAAGAAGGGCATCATCGAGCGCCTCGAGAAGCAGACCAGGGCCATCGCCAGGGAACTCGGCGTGGTGGGGCTCATGAACATCCAGTTCGCCATAAAGGACAGCGAGGTCTATATCCTTGAGGTGAACCCGCGGGCATCGCGCACCGTCCCCTTCGTAAGCAAGGCCATAGGCGTGCCGCTCGCCCGGCTCGCCACCAAGGTCATGCTGGGCCGCAGCCTGAAGGATCTGGGTTTCACCAGGAAACGCACGCCCAGACACGTATCGGTGAAGGAATCCGTATTCCCCTTCAAGAGGTTCCCGAACATCAACATCGCCCTGGGACCGGAGATGAAGTCTACGGGCGAGGTCATGGGCATCGATGCGACCTTCGAGCTGGCTTTTGCCAAGTCCCAGCTCGCAGCAGGCTGGGACTTGCCAACATCCGGCAACGTGTTCATCAGCGTCCACGACTTCTACAAGGAACGCATCGTTCCCGTGGCCAGCGCCTTCGCAGACCTGGGATTCACGATCCTGTCAACCACCGGCACGGCGGCATACCTGAACGACCGGGGCGTAACCGTGCAGACCGTGCTCAAGGTGAGCGAAGGCAGACCCAATGTGGCGGACGCCATCATGAACGGACAGATACAGCTCGTCATCAACGCGAGCATCGGCAGGAGGCCGACGCAGGACGCCTACACGCTCCGCCAGAACGCCATCCGGTACAATATACCGTACGCCACCACCATTGCTGCGGCCAGGGCCATGAGCGAGGCCATCAGGGCACTCCAGGGAAACACTATCTCTGTCAAGGCGCTCCAGGATTATGTCTGATAGGGGGAAGGAGCATGCAGACCCCCCCACGACAGGTGCAAACACACCCTTGATGGTCTCAAGCGCAGCTGCTATTGAGGGTATAACCCTGATAGTGCTATAGGGGAAACCACTAGGGCTATGCAGATCACAGGGCGAGCGTACATGGAAGGAAGGTGCTGAACATGGCCACGAACAAGTCCACTAAATACATCTTCATCACCGGAGGCGTGCTGTCGTCCCTGGGCAAGGGCCTTGCCGCGGCGTCCATCGGGGCCATCATGGAGGCGCGGGGTCTCAAGGTGTGCAACATCAAACTCGACCCCTACATCAACGTGGATCCCGGCACCATGAGTCCGTTTCAGCACGGAGAGGTCTTCGTCACCGATGACGGCGCTGAGACGGACCTGGACCTGGGGCACTACGAGCGTTTCACCACCAGCCGGCTTACGGCCCGGAACAACTTCACCACGGGCCAGATCTACGACTCGGTGATCCAGAAGGAGCGACACGGGCAATATCTGGGAAAGACCGTGCAGGTGATCCCCCACATCACCGACGAGATCAAGGACCGCATCAGGAAGGCCGCATCAGGAAACGACATCGCCATCGTGGAGATCGGTGGCACCGTGGGTGACATCGAGTCCCTGCCCTTTCTGGAGGCCATCCGCCAGTTCGGGTTCGACATGGGCAGGGGTAACGTGATCTACATCCACCTCACCCTGGTGCCCTACATCGCGGCTGCGGGCGAACTCAAATCCAAACCCACCCAGCACTCGGTCATGAAGCTGCGGGAGATCGGCATCCAGCCCCAGATCCTGCTGTGCCGTTCCGAGAAGCTGCTGAACGTCGAGCTGAAGGAGAAGATCGCCCTGTTCTGCAACGTGGAGAAGAACGCGGTGATCAACGCCGTGGACGTGGCGAGCATCTACGAGGTGCCTCTGGGATTTCACCGCGAGGGGCTCGACGACCGCATCGTGGAGTACCTCAACATGTGGACCCGCGAACCCCGGATGCAGGGGTGGGAACAGCTCGTGGAGCGGATCAGGAACCGCACCGAGGAGGTGAACATCGCGGTGGTGGGCAAGTACGTGAGGCTCACCGACTCCTACAA
>Ga0116184_10004787_pt1 | contig 10583 bp, 9 predicted proteins | sample AD_JPNNA5_MetaG_FD_89886 | JGI IMG/M metagenome (GOLD analysis project Ga0116184, IMG submission 89886) | Active sludge microbial communities of municipal wastewater-treating anaerobic digesters from Japan - AD_JPNNA5_MetaG | ecosystem: Engineered > Bioreactor > Anaerobic > Digestate | place...
CTCTCCTACTAAGCTTCGGTTACCTTTTATTATGAGGCAACAAGGCCGGATGTTAAAACGGCAAACGCTTAAGATAAGGACAGGCCTAAATTGACCATCTCAATTTCAGGTCAACCGCAAGGGCTGCCCCTACGTCGATGTGTGGTTATTCACCCACAGCGAGACCTTCTTGAATCAGTTCCAGAACACGTGATTTTTCTTCCGGAAACTTGTAACCCTCATAATCCTGGTGGAAAAGCAAACCGCCATGCCGGTTCCGCCAGGAGTTCATCATATGGTCAAAACAGACCCGTGACGTCACATCCAGTCCCTCTATCGTCACGCGCAATTCTTCAAGGCGGTCATGCCGTGAACTGACTTTCAACCTCCCCTGCGCAAGCTCCTCATAAATCGGCGTGCGGGGGCTGGGCACGAAGGGACGGGAGCGAATGTAGTGCGGGTTAATGGCGGTGAGGACACGCGCCGTGTCTTCCGCGTGCTGCCGCCAGAGTTCCATGCCTGCCAGACCGGGCATCCAGTATTCGGAAAGCTGAAAACCCGCCTCCATGGCCTTTCTACCGCCTTCAATCAGTTCGGCGCTCGTTACACCCTTGCGGATAACAGCCAGCACTTCATCATTCCCGGATTCCAGTCCGACATGGAGGCGATCAAGCCCGGCTTCCCGGATGGCCTTCAGTTCTTCCAGCTGTCTCTGGGCCAGCGTCTTGGACCGGGCATAGGAGGTGACCCTCTCCAGGGTTTTCAACGTTTGCCGCAGATATTTGAGCACCTCAACCAGCTCATTCGGCCGCATGATGACAGTGTTGGCGTCCTGCAGGAAGGCAGTCTTTCCCCCTGAAGCGAGCCAGTTGAAAACCGTGATGAAGCAGTAGTTGTCATAAAGAGAGGGCTCCACCTGCAACAGGACACTGCCCACCTCCCGGGTGATCCGGCCGTCGTGACCCATCTTGATCGAAACGGCGGCAATTTCATCGCTTATCTGCTTTACGGCGTCGATATCCGCTTTGATGTCACTGACGCTGCGCAGCACAAAGGTCTCTCCCTTGTACATTTCGCAGAAGGTACATTTATTCCATGGGCAATTCTCGGTAATTCTCAGGAGCAGCGATGCGCTGCCGCCTTCACTGGGGGGACGGTAAACCCCTACGGCAAACGACAGGTTTGCAATTTTCTTCGCGCTCTCCCGATATGTATTGTTGCTTTTTAGAAATGCCATAAATTCCCCTTATCAATTTGTCCTGGTTCAAGGCACAGTCAATCCTCAGAAAGCCTTCTAACAACACAAAAGGATTTATTGCAAGAAAAGGTCGCCACGGGCATCAGCGGATCATGCTAAAAATATGCTTTCTTCCGCCCATGCCCGGCAACTTTCTTACAATGTGTCAGCAACATAATACTCATTTCGGCTTTGACAAGAGCAGCCGCTCCGGCTTGTAGAAATATTCACAAGGCAACCACAAGGGTTGCCCCTGCGTTAATGAACAGGTTGACAATTGGCGTTTCAGCGCCCGTCCGTCTAACGGATTCTCTCCTGTTTTGGATTGCTTTGCTTTGTTCCCGCCGGAATTTCGCCTTGACAAACCCCACCCCTTGTGATTAAAAGAGCGGCTCAATAATTTGATGGGGCATTAAAATGAAATTAAATCTGACGGTAAAGAGTAATACAAAGCGAAAAAGAACGCACGGTTTTCTGGTGAGAATGGCGACCAAATCAGGACGCCAGGTTTTGAATCGGCGACGGGCCAAAGGCAGAAAAAGACTGACCGTATAACCCCCTGCCGTGATCTCACGGCGGACAACCTTCATTCGGGTTATAACCACATCGCCTTTATGGGTTCTGAAACCTTCCGGAAAGCGGAGAAAATTCTCAAAAGAAAAGATTATCTGGCCATCCAGCAGCGTGGCCTTCGGAGTTATACGAGAAATTTCGTCGTGGTGAAAAGCAGAAACGAAACAGGAGTGAATCGGCTGGGCATTTCAGTTTCCAAAAAGGCAGGCAGCGCAGTAAAACGGAATCGTCTAAAACGTTTGATCAGAGAGTTCTTTCGACTTCACAAAAGCACGATCACCGGTTCCCAGGATTTCATCATCATTACAAAAAAAGGAATCCCGCATACCTTGACCTATTGGGACGTCTGTCAGGAACTGAAAGACCATCTCATTACCAAAGCAGATGATCAATCATGTCATTAATTTGATCCTCGGCAAGCCGCTTATCGGTTTGGTCAGGATTTATCAGCTTTTTCTTTCGCCACTCTTTCCCCGGAGCTGCCGTTTTTATCCGTCCTGTTCAGAATATATGATTACGGCCATCAGGATGTACGGCCCTTTTATCGGAATGCTCAAAGGCTGCGCCAGGTTACTCCGTTGTCACCCCTTTCATCCCGGCGGCTATGACCCTGTGAAGTAGACCTCTTATTGGAGAAATCTTATGGAAAAAAGGACCCTTCTCGCCATCGCCCTTTCCGTTGTGGTGGTCTTCATTTATCAATTCTTTTTCGCACCGAAACCAACGCCCAAGCAACCGGCTAAGACGCCCGGCGCCATCGAAGCGCCCCAGCAGCAGGCAAAAACGTCCACACCGGCGGCCGGCACCGCCTTAGCACCCACTCCGGCAGAGAAGAGTACCCAGACGGCCACCATCCAGAAGCCGGGCGTGGAAAAAGACGTTACGGTTGATACGCCGCTTTACCGGGCCGTTTTCACCACCCGGGGGGGAACCCTCCGCTCCTTCCAGTTGAAACAGTTTAAGACAAAACTCGACAAAAATGCGAGTTTGATAGAACTGGTCAATTACGTCCCGAATATGCCGCTGCCGTTGTCCGTATCCTTTGTCGATTCCAGCATTCTGGTGGCCGGCAACGACTTATATGAAGCGGACCGCAAGTCCGTCACCTTAGACAAAACCGATCAAAAAACAAGCCTGACCTTCAGCCAGACCTACCCGGGTTCGGTGCGGATCGAGAAAGTCTTTACCTTCAATCCGAACGATTATGCCATCCAGATGGAGGTGAAGGTCCATAACCTGTCCCCGGCGACGATTCAACAGAACGCCACCTTGACCTGGTTCCATTATGACGATCCGGCCATCGAGAAGGACAGCTACACCCACGACGGACCGATTTATTTCATGGACAAAGATGTGGATCTGACGGACCTGACGGATTTGAAAGGCGAAGAACACCATGGACCCGATGTGTCCTGGTCCGGTTACGAAAGCAAATACTTCATCGCCGCCATGATTCCCCAGAATCCGGCTCTGACGTCCCTGACCTTGAACAGGGACCAGCATAATGTCGTTTCCGTGCAGTTGAAAGGACCCAAAAACGTCATTCCGACCGGGCAGAACGGCCTGTTCGCCTATACGCTCTATCTGGGCCCTAAGGATTACTCCATCATGAAGGCCTTAAATGTCGGTCTGGAGAACGCCATCGACTTCGGCTCCTGGATCAAATGGCTGGCCATGCCGCTTTTGATCGTCCTGAAGTGGATCTTTCAGTATGTGCAAAACTACGGTATCGCGATCATTATTCTAACGATCCTGATCAAGATCATCTTCTGGCCCCTGGGCAACAAGAGCTACAAATCCATGAAGGAAATGCAGAAACTGCAGCCCAAGATGCAGGAACTGCGGGAGAAATACAAAGACGACAAGCAGAAGCTCAGCCAGGAGACGATGGCCTTATATAAAACGCACAAGGTGAACCCCCTGGGGGGATGTTTGCCCATTCTGATCCAGATTCCCGTTTTCTTTGGCCTTTACAAGGTCCTGCTCTATGCGATCGAGCTGCGGCATTCTCCCTTTTTCTTCTGGATTCAGGACCTGTCCGCCAAGGACCCCTATTACATCACGCCGATTATCATGGGTGCGACTATGTTCATTCAGCAGAAAATGACCCCGACCATGGGTGATCCGATGCAGGCGAAAATCATGCTGCTTATGCCCGTCGTGTTTACCTTCCTCTTCCTCAACTTCCCGTCGGGTCTGGTGCTGTACTGGCTTTTCAACAACATCATCAGTATCGGTCAGCAGGTTTACATCAACAAGCACGCCTAAGCACGGGGTGAAACATGATGCACTTGAAAGAATATGAAGGGAAAACCATCGACGAGGCCATCGATAACGCCTGTAAAACCCTGAACGTACCCAGAGAAAAGCTGAAGATCGAAATTCTTTCCGAAGGATCGTCGGGATTCTTCGGCTTAGGCTCGAAAAAAGCCCGTATTAAAGCTGCTCTGCTCTCTTTCGAAACGGCAACCCTCAGCCATGGATTTGAGGCGATACCGGATACACAGGACGAGAAACCCGCACCGGTTGAAGCACCCAGCGTGAAAATCATCGAAACAAAACCGGCGTCGGCAGCAGTCCCGGCAGGAATCCTCGCCGAACAGGCCCGGGAAACCCTGGAAGGCATTCTGAAACGCATGTCCCTCGAAGCACCCGTCACGGTCGAAGAAACGGACGACCGGATCATCCTCAACATCCACGGCGACGGCGGCGGACTGCTCATCGGCAAACGCGGTAAAAACCTGGACGCCCTGCAGTATATCGTCAGCAAGGCGATTAACCGCCAGAGCGAAACCCGGAAAATGGTCATCATCGATACGGAGACCTATCGCAAGCGCCGTGAAGAATCCCTGGTGGCCATGGCGAAGGAACTTGGGCAAAAGGCCCGGCGTACCCAGAAACCGATCACGGTGAGCCATATGAACGCCCACAACCGGCGGATCATTCACATGGCCCTGCAGAATGAGGAAGGTCTAACCACGAAAAGCCGCGGCGAAGGGGAATTCCGGAAAATCGTGATCCTGCCGGACCGGAAATAACCCCAGCTACACGGGGAAGACCATGACCGATTCAGGTGACACCATAGCAGCCCTGGCCACGCCTTGGGGATATGGAAGCATCGGCGTCATCCGCCTCAGCGGCCCCCGGTCCCTCGAAATCGCCCGCCGCGTCTTCCGCGCCTCCCATTCCCGTGAACATTTTGAATCGCACAAGCTTTATCACGGCGATATCGTCTCCCCGGAAACGGGCGCCGTGATCGACGAGGTACTCCTTTGCTGCATGGAGAAACCGCACAGTTACACCGGCGAAGACACGGTGGAAATCAACTGCCACGGCGGACCGCTGATCATCAGATCCATTCTGCATGTGGTGACCTTTCTCGGGGCAAGGCTCTCCGAACCGGGTGAATTCACCAAGCGGGCCTTCCTGAATAACCGCCTCGATCTCTCACGCGCGGAAGCCATTCTTGACGTGATCCAGGCTAAAACGGAAAGGGGCCTCTCGGCGGCGGTCAACCGTCTGAAAGGCTCCCTCGCCAGGGAAACGGCAAGCATCCGTGACGCCCTTCTGGACATTCTGGCCATGCTGGAAGCGTCAATTGATTTCTCCGACGAAGACGTCCCGGAGGAACAGCTCTCCCGAACCGCAGCCAGACTGGAGGCCTGTCTCGGTCAAGTTTCGCATCTCCTGTCCACTTTTCGTAACGGCAGAATCGATCAAGAGGGACTACGTGTTTTGATCGTCGGAAAACCGAATGTGGGAAAATCCAGTCTCTTGAATGCCCTGCTGGGTGAAGAGCGGGCCATCGTGACCCCCATTCCGGGAACCACCCGCGATTTCATTGAGGAATCGATCCGGATTGGCGGAATTCCGGTCGCGCTCATCGATACGGCGGGTATTCGGGAATCTGCCGATATGATTGAAGAGCAGGGGATCGCCCGGGTTTGGCAGAAGCTTCAGGATGCGGATGTGGTTTTGCTGGTTTTTGACGGCAGTCGTAATCTCGACGCCGACGACCGCCTTGTCCTAGAAAAGACGAAAGACAAGGAGGAGGTTATCGCCGTCATCAACAAGGAGGATCTGCCCTTGCAGTGGGCAATCCCGGACCTGCTCAAAGACCGGCCGCGGTTGAAACCCATCACCATTTCTGCGAAATTCAAAACGGGCCTTTCGAATCTGAAGGATGAAATGTCCCGCCTGGCAGGCACGCAGCAATCTTCCCCTGACAATACGGTCTGTATCACCAACATCCGCCACGTCCATGCCCTGTCCCGGACAGCGGAATTTCTCACCAGGGGCCGGGACAACCTGTTGGCCGGTATGCCTCCGGAAATCGTCTCCATCGATCTGCGGGACGCCCTCAATCAACTCGATGAAATCGGGGGACGCACCCTGCCAGAAGCCATTCTGGACCGGATCTTTTCCACCTTCTGTATCGGAAAATAACCCGGCGGGTCATTTTTCCAGCAGGAGCCACAAGCCCCCGTCCAAGATAATCCGAATGTGATTCCCCAGGCCGGCTTTTCCAATCATCGCCCTCAGATCCTCCACCGTCACCCGGACCCGTCCCAAACTATCGTTAAGCATTCGGGATTCTTCAGCGATTTCCTCAATCGCGGATTGGGGTATGCTTTTCCCGTATCCTCCCCCGATAAAGCCGACCCCGCCCGGCTTCATGACGCGATAGATTTCGCGGAGGGCTTTTCCTTCACGATCAAGAAAGAAATAGGCGCCACGCAGGATAACCAGATCGAAGGTATGATCGTCATATCGAAGCGGCACAAGCGGGCTTTTTTCAAGCTGAATTTGACCGGCGTGTCCGGTTTCCGTTAACGTCTTCTGCATGAGCGCATAGACGTCATCCTCCTTGACCGCGATGGTGATCTTCAGCGCAGGCTTCTTGTTCTGGAGAGCAAAAGAGATACCGCCGGAAAAGGGCCCCCATTCCAGGACGTCCCCCTCGGTTTCGGCATAATGATCTGAAATCTGATCTGCGAGATAAGGATAAACCTTTGCCCAGAGCTGATTAACCCGAGCCAGATCATGCATAACCATCTTTTTTCCCATGCCGACACCCTCCCAAAGAAGCGGTTTACTGGTTTTTTTACCTGTCAAGCCAATGCCTTGATGTTTCATTTTTCATCTTGAGATATTTGTCAAGACTATTTTGGGTTGACACAACCAAAGGGTTCCCTTATAGTCCGTTACCCGTGTGAGGAGCTTACCAGGCCTGCCCGGCACGCTTATCTGAAGATATATTGCGTTAATACGGTTATTTAGGTTAACTATTGGTCCATGAGAAACAACGGCTTTGTCGATACGGTCAACCAACTGATCAGCAAGAACCTGCCCTTTGCCCTGTATTACGCTCCCGGTGAGGAAGAACCCGACCTGGTTGTGCAAACCCAGGGCGCCTTGTTCAAGGCAAATTCCTATGAAGAACTGAACGACACGTCAGGGTTTGTCTTTGCGCCCTTCACCATCAGCGCCCGCACGCCTCTGGTCGTCATCCGGCCCGATCTGCACATCAAGGCTTTTGCCGCAATCTCCGCATTGAATGTTGCAGAACATACCCTGCGAGGCCCTTCTCTGCCGCAACAAGCTCATGATCTACCGAGGGAAATAAACAAGGCGGAATATATCCAAATGGCGGAACCCCTGCTGCGCTTAATCCGGGAGGGGGACTGCGAAAAAGTCGTCCTGTCGCGTACCCTGCACGTCGATCTAACGGGAAGCGCGTCGCCGGGCGACATACTTCAGAAATTGAAAACCAGGCTGGGCCATGCTTTCGTCAATCTTGTGCATCTGCCGGAAATCGGCACCTGGATGGGAGCTACGCCGGAACTGCTGCTGAAAAAACACCATGGGCGTTTTTCTACGGTTTCCCTGGCGGGAACCTTACCGGTGTCCGGTGATCATACAGAACTCCCCTGGACGGACAAGGAAATCCGGGAACAGGAAATCGTCACGGAATTCATTGAGATGCAATTACAGAATTTCGGCATCGCAGATTACAACAAGACGGGGCCCTTTACTTCTTTTGCCGGAAATGTTGCGCATTTGAAAACGGAATTCGATTTCCCGGATACCCAGGTTCACAACGATCTGGGACGCTTCATCACAACCCTCCATCCGACTTCCGCCGTCTGCGGCAGCTCCAGGGAAAAAGCCCGGAACTACATCCTGACCCAGGAAACGCATGACCGCGAGTACTACTGCGGTTTCCTCGGGGAATGGAACCTGGCGGGCCGCCTGAACCTTTACGTCAATATCCGCTGCATGAAATTGCTTGATCGCCGGGCATGTCTTTATGTGGGCGGCGGCATCACGGAAGACTCGGTTCTGGAAAACGAATGGGAAGAAACGAACCACAAGGCCAAAACGCTCTTGTCCATCCTGATGTGATCGATCCATGATTTCCCAAAAACGCAGCGCACAATACCTGGCAGCCACCCTCCTGAAAAAGGGCGTAACGGATATCGTCATTTCGCCGGGTTCCCGTAATGCGCCCCTGATCAATACCTTCACGGCCGCAGCCGGATTTCGTAGTTTGAATATTGTCGATGAACGCTCGGCCGCTTTTTTTGCCATGGGGATGGCGATGCATCTTGGGCGTCCCGTGGCTGTGGCCTGTACCTCAGGCTCCGCCGTGCTGAACTACGCACCGGCCATCGTGGAAGCCTACTATCAGAAAATCCCCCTTCTGGTTTTGACGGCCGACCGTCCGGCGGCGTGGATTGACCAGGGCGACGGCCAGACCATCCGACAGGAAAACGTGTACGCCAATTACATCAAGGCGGCTTATACCCTGCCGGGCCGTGTTGAAACGGACGAGGAGGCATGGTTTGTCGTCCGGCAGATCAATGAAGCATGCCATCGCCTGCTTGAACCTGAACCGGGACCGGTGCAAATCAATATTCCTTTCAGCGAACCGCTTTATGAACTGGTTGAGGTCAGCCTGCCCGAAATTAAAAATATCGAGGTTCATCAGGCTGTTAGACGTCCCCAGATTGACAGTATCCAGAAGTGCGCGGACTTATGGAATCATTGTTCCCGAATCATGATCCTGGCGGGCCAGTTGTCGCCCAATCCGGGATTGAATGCGACTCTGGAAAGCCTCACGGACAATCCGTCGGTCGCCGTCCTTTCGGAAACCCTATCCAACCTGTCCGGCCCGTATTCCAATACCTGTATCGACAATGCCCTGAGCGCCATGGAAGAGGAAGAACCTTATGCACCCGATCTTCTGATCACCCTGGGCGGGCAGATTGTCTCCAAGCGGATCAAAACCTTTTTAAGAAAATACCGTCCGGCGGCACACTGGCATTTCTCGTTGTCTTCCGAACACATGGACACGTTCATGTCCCTGACGGATGTCTTTCCCGTCGATCCCGTTTCTTTCTTTGCGTCTCTGAAACAATACCTCGCGCCCGGAAAATCGGATTACGGGGAGAAATGGCGGCAGTTGGATCGTCTAACACAGGCACGGCAAATGGTTTGCCTGGAACAATGCCCCTATTCCGATCTCAAGGCTTTCGCTTTTATTCTTGGCATGTTACCCCATGATTCCTGCCTGCATCTGTCCAACAGCACGCCGGTCCGCTACGCCCAGCTTTTTAAATGCCCTGTTCCTCTGACATTCATGTCGAACCGCGGCACCAGCGGCATTGACGGCGTTGTTTCCACCGCCGCCGGTTTTGCCTTCACTTCGCCAAAAATCAATACGGTGATTACCGGTGACCTGGCCTTTTTCTACGATTCAAACGCGCTCTGGATCCGACATGCGACGCCGAACCTGCGCATTATCGTGATCAATAACCAGGGCGGCGGCATTTTCCGGATTATCGACGGCCCCTCATCCATGCCGGCATTGAAAAGTCACTTCGAGGCCAGACATGCCATGTCGGCCGAGCCCGTCGCCCGGGCATTCGGTCTGGATTGTTTTGTTGCACAGACGGAAGAAGAATTAAAGCAGGGTTTAACCTGGCTGTATCACTCAGCCTTTCAGAAACCGGCTGTTCTGGAAGTCAAAACACCGGCCGATGTCAACGCCGGAATACTCACGCAATACTTTCATGACCTTAAAGGATAAGCACACCATGACAGAGAAAAGAAACTGGGAAACCATTAAGGATTACGAGGAAATTCTCTTTGAACTATGGGAAGGCATCGGCAAAATAACGATCAATCGCCCACGCTACCGGAACGCCTTCACGCCGACCACGACCACCGAAATGAGCGACGCCCTGCGCATCTGCCGTGAAGACCAGCGCATCAACGTCGTGGTCCTGACCGGGGCCGGCGACAAGGCTTTTTGTTCGGGCGGCGACCAGAATCTCAAGGGCGCCGGCGGCTACATCGGCAAGGACGGCATCCCCCGTTTGAACGTCCTGGATGTCCAGAAGCAGATCCGGTCCCTGCCGAAGCCGGTCATCGCTATGGTGAACGGCTTTGCCATCGGCGGCGGTCATGTTCTGCATGTGGTCTGTGATCTCACCATCGCCTCCGAAAACGCAATTTTCGGCCAGACCGGCCCCCGTGTAGGCAGCTTCGATGCCGGCCTGGGCTCCTCTTATCTGGCCAGCATCGTCGGCCAGAAAAAGGCGCGGGAAATCTGGTTCCTCTGCCGCCAGTATTCAGCGCAGGAGGCCCTGGATATGGGAATGGTCAACAAGGTGGTCCCCCTGGACAAGCTGGAAGATGAAGTGATTGCCTGGGCGAAGACGATCATGAAGCACAGCCCTTTGGCCCTGCGCATGTTGAAACTCGGGTTGAATGCCGATCTCGACGGCCA
>Ga0116184_10004790_pt1 | contig 10576 bp, 10 predicted proteins | sample AD_JPNNA5_MetaG_FD_89886 | JGI IMG/M metagenome (GOLD analysis project Ga0116184, IMG submission 89886) | Active sludge microbial communities of municipal wastewater-treating anaerobic digesters from Japan - AD_JPNNA5_MetaG | ecosystem: Engineered > Bioreactor > Anaerobic > Digestate | place...
TACCTAATAAGGCTTTAATTTTTATTCTTAAACCCTGCAATTTATCAATATTTTATCAAATATTTGAATATGAATCACTCTGATTTGTATAAGGATAAATCCATTGAGTATTTTTCAAATACCCGTAAAGAAATTATTGAATTGATAAATCGTTATAATTGTAATATTTTGGAATTAGGTTGTGGAACAGGTAATACTTTAATAGAATTAAAAAAATGTGGAAAAGCTAAATACATTGTAGGTATTGATGTTTTAGATGTTGGACAATCTGAAAAATTGGATAAGTTTTTCCCAGTTGATATAGAAAATGAAGAGATATATTTTCCTGACAATTTTTTTGATATAATAATATGTGCAGACGTTTTAGAACATTTAAAAAATCCTTGGTTTGTTTTGAAAAAATTGAAAAAATACTTGAAAACAGATGGTTTTATAATTGCAAGTTTACCAAATATAAGAGAATTTAAAACATTATATAATATAGTTATAAGGGGAGATTTTAAATACGAGAATGCTGGCGTTCTGGATAAAACTCATTTAAGATTTTTTTGTAAAAAAAATATAATAAGTTTATTTAGTTTGACTGGATATGAGATCATAAGCATTAGCCCATATTTTTCAGCATCTTTAAAAAGGAAATTATTAAATAAGTTTTTTATGGGAATCTTTGAAGAATTTCTTGCGGAACAATATATAGTAATTGCGAACACGAAATATCTTTGAAAGCCTTTTAGAAAGTACATATGTTCATTTATAATTATCCAAATTATATTTAATTAATTCAAGTTACTACTTACAATAGTTTTTCATTTAGAGTGAACACAAAAATAAAAAGGACTACTTTGAGCAAGGAGCCTTCAACAGTTACAGCATAAATTATTTTAGGGAACATAACAGAGATTTGACTAAAAGAGGTTTCTATCCTTTTACGGGAAACGGAGATCAGATATTCTTGCCATGGCTGATGCTTTCTCTTGGAGTTACTTTTTCTGGAAATCACCATTTTAATATTCTCAGATTCCAGACAGATTTCTTCAAAGTTGTAGTCTGTATATGCGCTATCACCATGAATTATACTGCCTTCAGGAAGATTAAAGAACATATTCTTCATTTCGTCGATATCATTATAGCTTCCCGAAAGGATTGCAAATTCTACAGGAATACTATCGCCTGTCGCAATAACCTGGATTGTAAAACCATAAAAGTATTTTCTCAAAGAGGGTTTATAACCCCTGTACTGCTCTCCAGTAATAATCCTGGATTGGGCGATTCGTATATTCTCACAAACAGCCACAGGGAAACTGTCAATAATTTATTCAGAAGTAATGTTTATTTTCTTAACAATTTCAGCAATATTGAAAAAAAGATTGATAATCAAGTTATAAATGGCATGTATGCGTCTATTGAATTGACTTTTACTAAGCATTTTTGGCATTAAACCAGAACCTTTAACAAAAGAAATTGCATTATCAATATGACCATGAAAGTATTTTGCAGCGATCAAGGCAGTCGTAATAAACTCAGAATCAGAGATATTGCGATTTTTTTGTTCTTTACGGCCAATTTCTTTCATAATGTCATCAAGAAATACGTAAATTGCAATTGTTTTATTTTTCATATCCTTCAGGTTATTATAGTTTTGCGACTTAAACCTGAAGGATTTTTCTGATATATACAAGCATCTATCTAATTGAATATCAACAATATGGCAAAAGTTATTAACATTAAAAGATTGATATTGAACATTTTATAGAATATTTTTTATTCTTTATAAGTAGCAACTTGAATTAATTATAAATTTGCATAAGAAGGCATTGCAGAGGATTATGAAGGACGATTTTGATTTTTTCAGCATATTGCCGGAGGACAAAATACCGGAAAAAGGGTGTGTTCTTATTTCAGAGCCTTTTTTACCTGACTCATTCTTTAACCGGACAATTGTTTTTTTGACCGAGCATAATGAAGACGGGTCGGTGGGGTTTATTCTAAATAAGAAACTGGATCTCCGGGTATGCGATGCTATTGAGGGTTTCGACAATTGTGAGGATTATCTCAGCATGGGAGGTCCTGTAGCACCTGACACGCTTCATTATATTCATACACTGGGTGATGCAATTCCTAAAAGTGTGCATGTTTATAATAACATCTACTGGAGTGGTGACCTTGAAGCCATCCGTAAGATGTACAGTTTCAACAAGATTAAAGATCATCAGATAAGGTTTTTCCTCGGATATTCGGGCTGGGCAGCAGGTCAGCTGAAAAGGGAACTGAAAGAAAATTCATGGGTAATAGCAAGGATAAGTCCGGAAGTTATTATGACCAGCCGTGGACCCGATACATGGAAGAAAGTACTGAAAAGTCTTAATAAGAAGTACAGGATCTGGGCCGACTTTCCTGAGTCGCCCGATATGAACTGAGATTCTTCAGGGAATCAGGTAATCAACCCTGGTTTTACAATCAGCTCCATCATATTTCCGTTTTCAGGGATAAGAACTCCTTTTATTCCCATTTTTTCTGCAGCTTGAATATCAATTTCACTGTCGCCTATCATCCACGATGATGCAGTGTCAATATTAAAATCTTTTATTGCTTTTTCGAGGAGCAGGGTGCCGGGTTTGCGACATTCGCAGGGCGAAACATCGGGATGATGAGGACAATAATATATTCCTGCTATCTCAATGCCATCCTTTTTCAGTAGCTCTTTCATGAAATTATGCACCTCGTGCATTTGTTCCTCTGTATAAACACCTTTAGCAATACCTCCCTGATTGGTTATAATAATCAGCAGAAAACCTTTGTGCATGAAATATTTAAGTGCTTCAGTAACTCCTTCATTGAGCACAAAATCTTCCTTGAGGTAAATGTAATAGGGTCCGCCTTTACGGTTAATCACTCCGTCACGGTCAAGAAATATCGCCCTTTTCATTCAGGAAAGATGAATTATTTTGAATACCAGTTCTTTAAGCAGTTCTGCAGGCGGCGTACCGGCATCACCGAAACCTTTTGTCTTCATGTCATAGGTTCTCAGCAGGCTTATTATCTCAACAACTTTACGCATATTGTAATTGGCAGCAGCCGTTTCATATTCGCGTACGAAGAAAGGATGTATCCCTAATGCTGCTGCGACATTATTTTTCGATTTATCGGTTAGGCAATGGTAAGCGAGGATTTTGGAAAAATAGCTGAAGAGTGATGCGATGGTCAGGACTACCGGGTTATCTTTTGGATTGCTTTCAAAATACTTTATGATCAATGCCGCTTTGTAGGCATTTTTCTCGCCAATTGCTTTCTGTAGTTCGAAGTTGTTGAAATCCTTGCTTATGCCTATGTTTTTTTCAATATGACTGAGAGTGATAACAGGTCTGTCTTCAGGCAGGGTAATTGTAAGTTTTTCAAGTTCATTTATAATTTTATGAAGATCGGTGCCAAGGTATTCGGTAAGCATCCTTCCTGCATCAGGCTCAGCCTTAATACCTTTTTTCTTAAGATAATTTTCTATCCATGCCGGAACTTCGTAATCCCTCAGCCTGTTCGATTCAAAATATACACCTGTTTCTGCAATGGTTTTGTAAAACTTTGTCCGTTTGTCGAGAGTTTTGTACTTGTAATCAATTACAAGGATAGTTGATTTCTGAGGGTTCTGGACGTAGACCATCAGGTCTTCTATCTTTTTGATCAGCTGGGCTTCCTTTACAATCACAACCAGATGAGCAGCCATCATCGGATAACGGCGGGCAACATCAATTATCTGATCGGGGGTGACGCCATCACCATACATAATGATCTGATTGAAAGCCTTTTCACTTTCGTCGAGTACTTTTTCTTCAATATAATCTGAAATCAAATCTATATAATAGGGCTCGTCACCTGCCAGGAAATAGACAGGTTTGTAAATTTTATTTTTCAGATCCTGTAATATCTCTTCGTGACTTTCAGCTTTCATAATCAGAATCTTAAGTGTTTCACCGACAGCTTTTTTTCTTTTATTTCCTTCATGGAGTCAATGCCTATCCTCAGGTGGGTCTCAACATACTTTTCGGTTACAAGTTTATCTGATTCTTCGGTTTTAATACCGGCTGCTATCATAGGCTGGTCCGACACCAGCAGAAGGGCACCAACAGGTATTTCATTTGCAAAACCTACTGTAAAAATAGTTGCCGTTTCCATGTCAATAGCCATAGCCCTGGTTTTTACGAGATATTTTTTGAATCTGTCGTCATATTCCCACACCCTCCGGTTGGTGGTGTAGACGGTGCCTGTCCAGTAATCAAGGTTATAGCGGGCAATAACAGATGATACCACTATCTGTATTTTGAATGCCGGTAGTGCAGGAACTTCCTGGGGGAGGTAATCGTTTGAAGTACCATCACTTCTTATTGCAGCAATAGGCAGAATGAAATCGCCGAGTTTGTTCTTTTTCTTCAGTCCGCCGCATTTCCCAAGAAACAACGCAGCGTGAGGTTTTATAGCGCTCAGGAGATCCATTACTGTTGCAGCATTCGGACTTCCCATACCAAAATTGATTATTGTTATGCCGTTGGCGGTAGCACTCGGCATGTTTCTGTCTTTACCTTCAATTTTAACATTGTGCCATCTGGCAAACAGTTCAATGTAAACACTGAAATTGGTGAGAAGAATATATTTCCCGAAACTATCAAGGGGTTTGCCTGTGTAGCGGGGGAGCCAGTTGGTTACTATTTCATCTTTGGTTTTCATGCCTGAGTTTTGTGTTGTTAAAAGTCAATATATTTGTTAAAATAACCGCTCAGAGAGGGTAGTTTTTAATTACGGGATAAATGTAGTGAAAACATCGTGGTTGTAAAAATAATAAGGCAAAGTGTATCTGAAAGAACTCAATCTGCCGCCGTACAGTTTCAAAATAACCGGAGTGCCCGGTGAGGAGAAAATATTTGATGATATCAGAAGGAGATATGTAAGACTTACGCCTGAAGAATGGGTAAGGCAGAACTTCATAAAGTACCTTATCGGGGAAGGTGGCTATCCTGCAGGCCTTATTGGGGTGGAGGTGACTTTTACAATGAACAGGCTGAGGAAGAGAGCCGACATCCTTGTTCATAACCGTGAAGGCAGGCCTGTGATGATAGTTGAGTGCAAATCGTACGATGTGGTACTCGATGAAAGTGTTTTTGACCAGATTGTGACCTACAACATGCGGTTCAGGGTTCCCTATATGGTTGTGACCAACGGTATGATAAACTATGCATGTAAAATTGATTTTGAGAATAATTCATGGGAATATCTGATGGTTATTCCCCAGTACGATGAACTGATTAAGGAACAATGACTGATGTAACCTGTGCCATAATAAGGAATAAGGATGAAAAGGTTCTGATAGTGCAGAGGGGTGAGAGGAGCGATCATCCTTTCAAATGGGAGTTTCCCGGTGGGAAGACCTTGCATGGAGAATCGCACGAAGATTGTATCATCAGGGAGATAAAGGAGGAGCTGGATCTGGATATTGCAGTTTGTGAGCTGCTTGAGCCGGTTGAGTATGATTACGGTTTTAAACACATAAGGCTGATACCATTTATTTGCAAAGCGTCGGGAACGGAACCTGTTCTTGGTGAGCATATTGCATACCGCTGGGTTGAGCCCCGTGAGCTTTCGGGAGTTGATTTTCAGGAAGCAGACATCTGTGTTGCCGAAAAATATCTGAAGTATATTGAATTGCAAAATTCACAGGAGAAGGACTTCTGATTGAGAATTAAAGACACCTGAGATCAATTCAGACTTCTGATCCACGAAGCTATTGTTTTGAGAACTTCGGGCGACATAGTTTCTTCTATCTGTCCGTACTCAGCCGGCAGTCCTGTTTTGCAATGCTGGAACAGGTGGTTGAGTCCGGGAAATTTAACACTCTTTACACTATTGTTTCCTCCTGTGCGCAGGGCATTTTCTATTGCAGGCAGGTTGACATCGGCTGCTATCTGCGTGTCTTTATCGCCGTTGAGGGCAAGCACAGGGCATTTTACTTTTTTCCAGAACTGGGCCGGGTCGGCGGTGAGAAAATATCTGAACCATGGATAGGCGGCCGCGCCGAAACTATTTTGTAACTGCAGAACCAGGTCGTCAATCTCCTGAGGTGATTTTTTCTGTTTTTTCAGGAGTTTTGCATAAGTGGCCATCACTTTTTCCTCTGCAGCAAAGTCGTCAGTTTCCTTTTTTACAATGTTATAGAGTTTGCGGTTTATTTCGGAATTCTGTTTTATGGTGGCTTCTTTTACACCCGAGAGTCTTGATATATCTGCCTGCTGGCGGAAGAGAATATCTTCGCCTTTGACACCTGGTCCGGCAAGTGAAACTATAAATGCCACTCCGGGATTTGATGCTGCTGTTATGCAGGCTATCAGTCCGCCTTCGCTATGGCCTATTAATCCTATTGCGGAGGGGTTGATGTTTTTGTGGTTTTTAAGGAATTCGAAGGCAGCCTCTGCGTCGGTTGCGAGGTCGGCAGTGGTGGCTTCGGCGTAGACACCCTGCGATTTGCCCACTCCGCGGTCGTCGTAGCGGAGGACGGCTATGCCGTTGCGGGTGAGGTAATCGGCAAGTACCAGAAAAGGTTTATGTCCCATAATTGCTTCATCGCGGTTCTGGGGTCCGGAGCCGGTTATGAGGATGGCGGCAGGGAAGGGGCCTTCACCTTCGGGCAGGGTGAGTGTGCCCGAGAGGTAGATGTTGAATTTCATGTTGGGTATGGTCACCTCTTCGGTGCGGTAGGGGAAGGGTGGCTGGGGCTCCTGCGGGCGGGTGAGTGAGAACCTCTCAGGCAGTTTCCTGATGTTGAGCGGGAATGTCTGCCCGCTTTGTGACCATGTGCCGGTGATGGTAGTATCGGAGACTATCCTGCCGGCATAGCGGCCGTTAAGGAGAGGGGCCTCAATCCTAAGGCTGTCGGATGTGGCAGTAACCTTTCCAAGAGGTATGTTTTTCGCGTTCTGGTCGGGACTGTCGAGTGTGGCGGTGAGGGAGTCAGTCTGGGTAAGGGTGAGGTTAAAAACAATTCTCAGACGGATGGCGCCGATTTCAAGAGTTCCGAGCCATGAGCCGGCAAGTTTTTTCTTTTCGAATTGAGCGCCGGCGTTGAAAGGATTGATTATGAGCAGAATGGTTAATAAAGAAAAAACGGAAGTTATTTTGCGCATAGGGATATTTTTTTGAGTGATGCGACAAAGGTAATAAATAAGTTTCACCTTATTATTGACCCATGTGCAACCTTTGTGATCTTTGTGTGAAAAACCTCTCAACCCCTAAAACCCCATAAACCAGTTAACCCGTTAACCAGTCAACCAGTTAACCCGTCAACCCTTATTCCTTCCCCATCATCGCCTCAAGTGCCGAAAGGCGTTCTTTGAGGGTGACAAGTTCGTTTTCAAGTTCCTTGTTTTTGGCCTTTTCTGCTTCGATTTGCTGTTGCTGCTCCTTAATGGCTTCAACAAGAACGGCACTCAATTTGTCATATGCTATAGCTTTTGAACCATCTTCATTTGTTCTGACAAGAAGCGGGAACACTTTCTCTACATCCTGAGCAATAAGTCCGATATGCCTGTCATTATCGAAGCCAAGATCCGGAAACTCTTCTGTTCTCCAGTCATATGAAACAAGCTGAAGCCTGGATACATCATTTAGAACTCCGGTCAATGGCTGAATATTCTTCTTCCATTTAATATCTGAACTTGTCCAGCTTCCTGTTGCATAAGCACTGCCATTTACGTATAATTTATATGAAGATGATGGGTTGGCTCCAATACCTGTGTTTCCGCCATGGAAAACAGTAAGAGCCCCGTTCCCAAAGAACACGTTACCTGTTGACAATTCAATCCTAAAAGGCCTGAGTGAATTCCATGTACCACCAGGATCATCTTTATCTGTAAGTAAAAGCCAGAAATCAGTATTATCGTTGCGTAACAATATACTATATGATGTGTTTCTCAATTTAAATGCATTAGCGCTGCGTGAAACTATTTCTCCGTTAACATCAAGTTTATATGCCGGAGTTGAAGTTCCGATACCTGTATTGCCATTTTTTAGAATAGTTAAAGCATTTTTTCTGTTAATATCGGCTGTGCCATTACCAATAACAAATATCGGATCATCATCATACCAGTTATAGTAGGAACTGGTACCATGATTTTTCGTTGTATCATTAAATCTACCAAATGCTAACATTGCATAAGTATTTGCTTTTGTATAATACCCGAAAGCAGTTGAATAAGAGCCACTTGCTGTAGTATAATGGCCGAAAGCAGTTGATCTACTACCACTTGCTGTAGTATAATAGCCGAAAGCAGTTGATAAATCTCTACTTGCTATAGTACCCCAGCCGAAAGCAGTTGAAGAAAAGCCACTTGCTGTAGTTTCTAGACCGAAAGCAGTTGAATAAGTGCCACTTGCTGTAGTATATTGGCCGAAAGCAGTTGAAATTGTATTACTTGCTGTAGTTTCTAGACCGAAAGCAGTTGAACTATAACCACTTGCTGTAGTATAATAGCCGAAAGCAGTTGAATATTCGCCACTTGCTGTAGTATATCTGCCGAAAGCAGTTGAATACAAACCATTTGCTCTTGTTTTATATCCCATTGCCAGAGAATAATCTCCTTTAGCGGTGTCGGCAAGTCCCATGGCAAACGCACCTTTTCCTAAAGCTTGTGAACCCTGACCAATTGCAAACGAATAGTCCCCTTTTGCATAAGCTACACCGGTTACCTGTCCTGCAGAGTCAACACCTGCACTTCCAAATGCAAAACTCCTGAAGCCTTCTGCAATAGCCCCACGGCCAAAAGCGTAACTCTCTGCATTTTTTGCATGGGCATTTTCACCAAAAGCAAATGAGTTAATCTTATGTGCAACTGCGTTTTTTCCTATGGCCGTCGAATAATCACCCCTTGCTATCGCCTGATAACCCAGTGCCTGTGAATATTGTCCTTTTGCCTTCGATTCATTGCCGCTGGCAAAGGAGTTTAATCCGACACTGTCGGGATGTTCTATCTTTACTTTACCCGTTAAAAATGCATTCTTCAACGGGTACCACAATATTCTGTTCTCCGAAAGGATGATGTCGTTTGTATCTGGCGAGACATCAAAGAATGTTGACTTTCCTGCCTTGCTGTCATCAAAGCCTCCTATTGCAAATCCTCCCTTTTTAATGCCTTTTGTAGTTTCTTTATCTATATATATCCTTACACTGTCGGGACTCACGAGCAGGTAATCATTCGTCAATTTCTTTGAGTTGTCAAACCCACCTATGGCAAAGCCTCCTTTTACCCCTTTGTTCAACGGGTCGTCGTAAATATATGCCCTTATGCTGTCGGTGGAAACCACGAACAAATCCCTTTCGCCTTTTGATGTGTCAAAACTGCCTATGGCAAATCCCCCTTTAACTCCCTTTGCATCTCCGTCTCCAACATAGGCTCTCACACCCTCATTGTAAACAGCAAAAACAGTCTGTCCGTTTTTGTTCTTTACTTCAAATAGTGGCTCTTCCATGCTGGTTGTCTCCCCTGCCACTGTTAATTTTTTAACAGAACCCGTGAGCTCCTCTGCTGCCATCGAATAAGGCACTGCCCACAATTGTGAGACCCCCATCTCTTTCCATCCACCATAGTCTATCTCGGTTTTGATGTATTTCGGTGTAACACTCCAGTCAATATCTGCAAAAGTTGCTGCAGTGCCTCCCTCTTTGGTACCCTGTCCCACAACAAGGGTAAGCATGCCAAAATCGTTGGTTGTTACCGATGAATGCAGTTCCTGCCAGAAGATTGTACCGCCTGTTTGTTCACTCTGTATGGTGATGCGCACTTGCATGGCAGTGTTTGTAATGGGATTGCCCGAAGCATCGCGGGCAATGGCCTGGTAGTTAAATCCCTGCGGGATCTGGCTCAGGGCACAGAGCGCAGGGCTCAGGACAAGAATTATCGAAAGAAAAATTTTCGTTTTCATTGTTGTTAGGTTTTATCAGATTATTGCATTTATGTTAGTTATCTGTTTTATTGACTCAAGTAAGACGAAGAGCGCACGAAGCGAAGCGAAGTCCCGCGAAACGGGAGGGTGAGAACGATTGAAAGAATAAATTTTGTTTTCATGACTGTATTTTTTTCAGGCTGGATGGCTCAAAAAATCGTGGAGAACGAAATTTCGGGTCAAGAAGCCTGTGGTTTTACAATCATTTGACAGCAAGTTACATATGCAAATTATGAAAAATAAAAATTCGAGTCAAATTTTTTTGACGAATGGAGAATAGAAGTAAATGAACGGAGGATTTTTTTAGATGAATGAAAAGAGTTTCGCGTTCAGCGTTTAAGGGTTTACGGGTTTACGGGTTTAAGGGTTTCAGGGTTTATGTTACCAATTGCGCCGGAAATGAAGGGTTCGTTCTTAAATAAGCTTTTCGTCCCGGCGCTGTTGATTGTCTGTAATGTTTTGCTACAAACGAATCGGGGCTGTCTAAAAAGCCTCTTTTTTATTTTCACCCCTGAATCCCCTGGGAGGGGACATATTGAATTACAATATTTTAGCTTTTATGTCTTTATTATGCTTACCCAATAAACATCTTTTTAGA